>Ga0136846_1217771_pt1 | contig 23839 bp, 20 predicted proteins | sample HopSoiMetagenom2_FD_96841 | JGI IMG/M metagenome (GOLD analysis project Ga0136846, IMG submission 96841) | Grasslands soil microbial communities from Hopland, California, USA - 2 Assembly 2016 (version 4) | ecosystem: Environmental > Terrestrial > Soil > Grasslands | place: USA: Hopland... | reverse complement strand
GAGGATGCCGCCCACGCGCTGCCGACCACGCTGGAGAAGGAGTTGATCGGCACGTTGGGCAGCGACGCGACGGTCTTCAGCTTCTATGCCAACAAGACGATGACGACGGGCGAGGGCGGCATGCTGGTCACGCGCAATGCCGAGCTCGCCAAGCGCGCCAAGATCATGCGCCTGCACGGCATGAGCCGCGACGCCTTCGACCGCTTCACGGCCAAGGTGCCGAGCTGGTACTACGAGATCGTGGCGCCGGGCTTCAAGTACAACCTGACCGACATTGCCGCGGCGATGGGCCTGCACCAACTCAAGCGCCTGCCCGAATTCCAAGTCCGGCGCGAGCGGATCGCGCGGCGCTTCCAGCACGCCTTCGACGACCTGCCGCTGATCCTGCCGCCGGAAGCTCCCGAGGGCGACACGCACGCCTGGCACCTCTACGTCGTGCGCCTGGCCGACGACGCGAGCGTCACACGCGACGCCTTCATCGAAGGCATGTTCGCCGCCGGCATCGGCTGCAGCGTGCACTACGTGCCGCTGCATCTGCACCCCTACTGGCGGGATCGCTACGGCCTCACGCCGGAGCAGTTTCCGCAGTCGCAGAAGGCCTTCGATCGCACCGTCAGCCTGCCGCTCTATACGGCCATGAGCGACGCGGACGTCGAACGTGTCATCGCCGCGGTGCGCGGGCTGCTGGCCTGAATGCTGACGGTGGCCAAGCGCCTGTTCGACGTGATCTGCTCGGCGCTGGGACTGGGGCTGCTGGCCCCGCTGCTGCTGCTCATTGCGGCGTGGATCAAGCTTGACTCGCCCGGCCCTGCGCTGTTCCGCCAGACCCGCGTGGGGCGCTTAGGCGTGCCGTTCACCATCCACAAGTTCCGCACGATGCGCGTGGAAGACGGACCGGCCATCACGGTAGGAGCCGATCCGCGCATCACGCGGTCGGGGCGCATGCTGCGCGCCAGCAAGCTCGACGAGCTGCCTCAGCTGTGGGACGTTTTGCGTGGTGTGATGAGCCTCGTCGGTCCACGGCCAGAGTTGCCGCGCTACGTTGAGCTCTATCCTGCGTCCATGCGTGAACGTGTGCTGTCCGTGCGGCCGGGTGTCACCGATCCCGCGTCGCTCGCTTTCAGCCGCGAGGCCGAACTGTTGGCCGCAGCCAGCGACCCGGAGCGCGAATACCGCGAGGTCATTCTGCCGGCCAAGCTGCAATTGTCGGCCGACTACGCCCTCCATGCCAGCCTCGCGACCGACTTGGAGCTGATCCTGCGCACACTCGCCCGAGTGCTGCGCCGTTGAGCCGCGACAATCGCGCCCCTATGGATTGGCAACGTCTCGATGTGCTGTTGACCCGCGTGCGCCCGCACCGGGAGCGGCTCGCTCTGCTGCTCGACCTCGTCGTGGTCGGGCTGGCCTGGCAGTTCACCTACCTCTTTCGTCTCGGCTTCGAGCGCTGGTTCTCTGCGCGCCCCGACTACGACAGCTACGTGCTGCTTGGCGTGCTCGCCTTTTACGCTGTAGCGATGCTGACGCTGCGCGTGCCCAAGGGCATGTGGCGCTTCTCCGGCTTCGGCGAGGTCAAGCGCCTGGCGCTGGCCTGCGGTGGCGCTGGCCTCGTGGCAGCCACGGCGGTGCTGATGGCTCATCTGGACGGCGTACCGCGAGCAGTCCTGGCCCTGCATCCGCTTTTTACGCTGATGCTGCTGGCCATGATGCGCATGGGCTACCGCATGCTCTACGAGCACATGCGCAGTCGCATCAGCGGCAGTGCGCATGAGCAGCGCCGTGCGCTGGTGATGGGCGCAGGCGATGCCGGCCGCTTGCTGGTGGCAGGCCTCCAGCACACGCAGGGTTGGGTCATTGTGGGCTTCCTGGATGACGCACCAGAGAAGCAGGCCGCCCGCATCGCCGCCGTGCCGGTGCTCGGCCGCCTGGAGCAGGCCGGCGAGTTTGCGGCCTTGCACGGCATCACCCACTTGATTGTGGCCATGCCGGGTGCCACCGTGCCGCAGCGCCGCCATGCGCTCGACATAGCCGGTAAGGTTGGCCTGCCGGTTCTGACAGTGCCCAGCAGCGAGGAGATGCTTTCGGGCCGCTCGGTCAACCAGGTACGCGACATCGAGCCTGAGGACCTGCTAGGCCGTGAGCCGGTGGAGCTGGACGAAGGTGGCATCAGCGAATGCCTGAACGGCAAGACCGTGCTGATCACCGGCGCGGGCGGCTCCATCGGCTCTGAGCTGTGCCGGCAGGTGGCACGTTATGGTCCGTCGAAGATCGTGCTCTTCGAACTGAGCGAGTTCGCCCTGTACACCATCGAGCAGGAACTGGGCGAGAAGTTCCCGCAGATCCCCCTCGTACGCCTGATCGGCGACGTGAAGGATCTCGAGCACCTGCGCCACGTCTTCGGCAAGTACAAGCCGCAAATCGTCTTCCATGCGGCGGCCTACAAGCACGTGCCGCTGATGGAAGAAGAGAACGCTTGGGCGGCGCTGCGCAACAATACGCTGGGGACGTATCACGCTTGTCTGGCGGCGGCAGAAAGCGGTGCCGAGCGCTTTGTGCTGATCAGCACGGACAAGGCAGTCAACCCGACCAATGTGATGGGCGCCACCAAGCGCGCAGCGGAGCTGGTGATCAGCCACATGGCCGGCCAGGGCTACGCGACCAAGTTCATGGCGGTGCGCTTTGGCAACGTGCTGGGGTCCAGCGGCAGCGTGATCCCGAAGTTCAAAGAGCAGATTGCCAGGGGCGGACCGGTGACGGTGACGCATCCCGACATCATTCGGTACTTCATGACCATTCCAGAGGCGGCGCGGTTGGTCGTTCAAGCTGGCGTCATTGGACAACATGGTCAGGTTTTCCTGTTCGACATGGGGGAGCCTGTACGAATTGTCGATCTGGCGCGTGACATGATTCGGCTATGTGGTTATGACGTCAATGGCATAGAAATAGTATTCAGTGGACTTAGACCTGGCGAAAAGCTGTTTGAAGAATTGCTTTCGGACAAAGACAAGACATTGCCTACGCACATCCCACGATTGCTAGTGGCGCGCATCAATGATCATGCTATTTCGGAACGTGCGTTAATCTGGTTAGACGCACTGCAGAAAGTCAACAGTGCCTCTTCCGACACGGCGGTGCGAACGCTTCTGCATCAACTTCTCGGAAGCGAATATCACCACGCAATGCTCGAAAATAATGATTCCGTCCACTAGCACGTTGTGGTCTGCACCGATCGGTGAAGAATCGTCGCCGCTGCCGTGGCGCCGCTTGGGATTGCAGAGGTTTAGTTATTGTTAGTGCGATTGGCGCGAATTGCTAGGGTTTAGCAGACCGGCTTCAATATGCGAGCGTACCTGAGTGGCAAGGAACTCGGCTGCGGCATTGTCGGGGAATGCGCGCCCTCTCGAGTGCTTGCCGTCATACTTATCGTCAAGCTTGCCGATCCACTGCGCTGTAGCGCCTCTCTCCGTTTAGAGAAAATGAGCCATGACGGCGGAATCCAAATCCTACAAACGCCTCTGAACGCGCTATGCACGTTTCGTTAAAACATAAATCAGAACTGCAGTCCTTTAGAGGAATTGCGGCCTTGGTGGTTCTTATTCACCATTGTTTTATGTACTTCAACACAGGTACAGTGCGCTACGTTGCTGGCGAGCTTTTTTTTAATGCACATGCTGCAGTTGTGGCATTTTATGTGCTAAGTGGGTATGTTCTTTCTTTAGCGTTGCGTGGTGAACAAAAATCATTGCCTGGCTACGTTTCATTCTTGATTCGTCGCATATTTCGGATTTATCCCGCCCTTTGGGTTGCAATGTTAATCGCCTTAGTCTATACGATGGTTCTTAAGGGCGTTCCGTTATCTGTAAATGTTGCCGATCCTTCGTGGATTGGGTTTCGCAATTCGGATCCCGAGTGGCCAAGGATAGTTGCTGCATTCTTGGCCATTGGGGCGGCACTTCCGATGCCAGTTTGGTCGATCTTCGCTGAGTTGGTGGCTGCTCCAATTGTCCCAATACTCTTTTGGTCTGCTTGCTATAAACCACGTTGGTTTGGGGCATTATTCGCTAGCCTGCTGCTTGCAAGTTTTCTAATTGGCCAAGCAACACGCATGAACGTGGGTGTCTATCTAGTGGACTTTGCTATTGGTGTAGCCGCTTGCGTGTGGGGAAGCAGTTTTGTTGCGATTCTTAGAAGGAAGAAAATCGTGCCAGGGGTGGCCATTCTGGCGCTGCTAAGTCTGTGGTTTGGACGGCTAATCGGTCCTTGGTCATTTGAGGCAAATTATCACTCGCCGGGCGCTGCGTTGCTGGAGGCCTTGTCAGCTGCAACGCTAATAGCGATAATCGCAAATGATTCCAATCGATTCAGTATCTTGAGAAAATCGCGGCTTGTGAGTTTGGGGGATATCTCCTACAGTCTTTATTTGATTCATCTTCCAATTCTCGCGCTTGTTGCTGGCTATTTGGGGGATGTTCTCTTGATTCGACCATTTGAGGGCAGTCAGCCCGTTGCCGCAACGTTTCTAATTTTGTTCATTGTTCTCGCGATTTGTCTCTCTATTTCGGCTTTTATTTATCGATTCGTTGAGAGGCCGTGGAACTCCATTGGGCGCGCCATTGCCAATAGGTGTAATGAGTCGACGAGACCCGCGCGTTGAACGATGTTCGATGGCCTCAAGGCTTTCGCAGTCTGCATGGCTTCCCGCGCGCAACTAGACAGACGAAAGTGTCTCTGCACTTAATGTGTAACCGGTTCGGGTTGCAATGTGCGCTGCGGTAAGGGATAGCGGCGTTTTCGTGTGCCCGAATTGGCGCTCAGAGCGAACTAGAATCTAGTGCTTTTTACAATCGATTTGCATAAGTACCAGAAAACGCAGTCAAGAGCCTTATGTCAACAGACTCGAACAACAACCGCATACTGCCAGCATTGATTCGTAGGGCCCATGAGGCGGTCGCGCCGCTGACTGCCTGGAGCAACGGGACGCCTCGTTCCGTCGCCGATCTGGCCGATACCTGTGTTCTTTTCATGGCGCAGGAAGCTGGCTTCGACCTGCTGAACGGGGGAACTGGTGACGATCTAACGAACAGTGAGCTAGCCGCTCCCGTGAACGAGGTCATTGATCACCCCGACCAGATCGTCTTTGACGCCTTAGAGCAAAAGGGCACACCTCGCCTGCGGATCAGCGTGGACCGGCCGTTCGCAGTCCGCTGGAAGCACAGGGTCTCGCTCGTAGAGGACGGACCGGCGGCCTATCTCGAGATGCTGGGTAGAGGTGGCGAGTGACCGAAATGGAGCGTCCCATCGTCGACGAAGGCCATCGCTTGAAGGGGGGGGCGCGAAGCTGCGCTAGCGGGAGTGATGCGCTGGAGGAAGGTATGAGCCCGGTGCAACGCATGCAGGCGCGCTTTTCGCTGCCTACTGTCCTGGTCGGCGTGCTCGCGGTCGTTCTGGCCAACTTGCCGCTGTGGCTCGCCGCAGTGCAGGACGACATGCGCCGGGGGATCTTCAGCCTGGATGGGATCATCGCAGTGGCGGTGGGATTTCGGAGCCGTCGTTGGGGTGCTTTCCTGCTGATTGGCGCCTGGCTGCTAGACTTGGCCGTCGCCAAGTCGATTACGTACCACTTCCCTTCGCCCGCCCTATTCGTCGCATCGGCGAAATTCGGCGGGGCGTTGGACTTGAGGTCGCTGCTCGACCCCTTCGATATCGCCATCTTTCTGGCCCTCGCCGGGTCATTCGTTGCTCTTCTGCGGCTACAGAGGCAAAAGCCGCCGACGCGCACGCTCGCGGCGATCTTCATCATCGTTGGGACACTGGACGTACTCAACGGTTCTTCGGCGATGTCGATGAAGGAGTTTCGGTCACTGGATGTGAACGTGGCAGGCAGTCCTGCGCTGGTGATGCTGTCTTCCGTTCTTCATAATCCGACCGAAGCGTTGCCCCTGGCATCGATCAAAGGGCCCAATGCCGTTGGCTCGTACCTAAAGGTGCGTGACTGGATGACAACCCATCCCGACGGTTCGGTGTTCGTGGTGGTCGTCGAATCCCTAGGACTGCCGGTGGATCCTCACCAGCGGGCTTGGCTGTCATCCCGGATGCGGCCTAAAGGTGCCCAGGCGGTCGACGAGGAGTCCGTGGAGTTTTCTGGGCCGACGACTTACGGCGAATTGAGGACTCTTTGCCTGCTCGTAGGGGGTTACGACAGACTCAAGTCGGAGTCGGCCACGACCTGTTTGCCCCGGCTGGCGGCGGACAAAGGGTGGAAGACGTCCGGCTACCACGGCTTCACCGAACGAATGTTCGACCGCGCTATCTGGTGGCCCACCATAGGCGTGCAGAACATGTATTTCCTCGAGCAGCTCAAGGCAGCGGGGGCCACTCAGCGTTGTGGCGCCGCCTTTGCCGGCATCTGTGATGCAGAGCTGCTGCGCAGGGCCGCAAGTTCAATTTCGCCAAGGTCCCTGGTCTACGTGCTGACGCTCAACACGCACCTTCCGCTCGCCTCGACAGAGGTTTCGGCGGACCTTGCGCCGTTGTGCCAAGACGCTCCGAGGTCAGCGTGCGAGCTACTGAGCGCCACCGGAAGAGTGCTCGACGAGGTTCGCCAAGTGGCCGACGAGCACCCGAACTCGCTCGTGCTTGTGGTCGGTGACCACGCGCCCCCCTTCAAGAACAAGGCTGCCCGGCAGGCGTTCTCGCCTAACCGAGTGCCGGCCTGGATTGTCTATCCCGCCGTTCGGTGAAGCGCGCTTCGGCGGAAGGCCTGAGGTCGTAGCTGGACGATCACTGACGGATGTCGCTGGCGCAGAGGGTCTTCATCACCATATGACCGAACATCAGATGCACGTCTTCGCACAGTTGCATGTCGAACGACGGGACCCATATCGACTGTTTGGCCATCTGCTTCAGCTTGCCGCCGTCGTAGCCGACGACCGCGAGGGTGTCCATGCCGTTAGCGTTCGCGAACTCCACCGCCTTCAGTACATTGGGCGAGTTGCCGCTACCGCTGATGGCGACCAGCACGTCGCCTTCATCGGCAATCGCTGCCAACTGGCCCGCGAAGACCTGCTCGTAGGCAAGGTCGTTCGCGAAGGCGGTGATAGCGCCGATGTTGTCGCACAGCGAGATCCCGCGGAACTTCTTGCCAGTGGCCAAGTTGACCATCTTGTTCCAGTCGGTAATATAGTGCGACGCCGTGGAAGCGCTGCCGCCGTTGCCGCAGGTGAAGATCTTTTTTCCGGCCAGGAACTTTGCCCGGATGAGGTCGATGCCGGCCTGGAAGGCATCCGCGTTCACTTTTTCCGCAAGGAGCGCGTGAGCGGCGAAGTAATTCTTGACAGTGAACAGGGTGGCGGAAGACATAGGAACTTATTCGGGAGGTTGATAAAAGACAATCTGAGCGCCGCCACGGTCGAGCAGGAAACGGACTGGCTGCAATCCTGGAAGCGCGGCAGTGATGCGGTCGCGGCACTGGGGAGGCGCGAAGAACATCATGAAGCCCCCGTTGCCGGCACCGAGCAGCTTGCCGCCTAGGGCGCCGTTTGCCAAGCCAATACGATACCACTCATCAATCTGTGGGTCAGTGATGCCCTCGGACATCTGGCGCTTCAGCTGCCAATTCTCGTCGAGGATCGAACCGAAATGATCCAGTGACCCGGCTTCGATTTCCCTCTTCAGCTCAAAGGCGAGTTCCACCATACGCCGCATCAAGATGCGCCGGTCCTGCGATCGCAAGGCGGAGGATTGCTTCGCCAGTACGGCAGAGGCGCTGCGGGTCCGTCCGGTGAAGAAGACGAGGGTAGACGCCTCCAGTTGCCGGAGCAGGGAAGGCTGGCAGATCACCGGATCGACCGATACTGATTCGTCTGGATGAAAGCGGATCAAGTTGAGTCCGCCATAGGCTGCGGCGTATTGATCCTGCTTGCCAATAGGCTCGCCGCATCGCTCGATCTCAATGTGACAAGCCTGTCGCGCTAGCATTTCCTTCGAGGCGAAACGGTTCTTGTAGGCGTAAAGCGCGTTCAGGAGGCCGACGGTGTAGGTGCTGGACGAGCCGAGTCCCGAGCCCCGCGACGGAATGTCGGCCATCGACGCGATCTCAATACCGCCTTCAATGCCTACCACGGCAAGCGCCTCGCGCACTAGCGGGTGCTCGATCTGCTCGCGCGTGCCCACTTCCTCGGTCTTCGTGTAGCTCAGGCGGATGCTGCCGTCGAACTTGCGGTTGACGGCGATGTACATGTATTTGTCAATCGACGTGGAAAGCACGGCTCCGACCTCTTCTCTGTAGAACGCCGGAAGGTCGCTGCCACCTCCCACATAGCTCATGCGCAAGGGGGTTTTGCTAAGAATCATTGTTGCGAAGTCAGTTGCCGTTGATTTGGTGGGTGGCCCGTGAGACGCTGGCTCGGACGGCGGGCAGTTCGTCGGTATCCCGGGAGGTGAGCCTGGCGTCCAGGTCAGGCCCCTCCGTGCCACGCCAGTCGTAATCGCGGGTCAGCCGCCGGTGTCGTTCCTGTTCTGCGACGTCGACGTAAAGCCGCACCGCCGCTCGTGAGCATAGAAATTCGTCGATCAAGGCCGGGACGCCTTCGGCGATGACCAGATCGCCCGGAGCGATGGACCTGGACGGGCCCGCGACCGTGGTGCGATTACGCCTGTCATAGGTCCGCGGGGTGAACCATTGGGTCGTGCTCGTCTCGGTCACGGCGCCGACGAGCCGACGGAGCGCCTCGAGATCGTACCGATTCTCGACGCCGCTTCCCTCCGGTCGTTGTTCGACCGGCCGCAACCAGCCATCGAGGCTCAGCAGGTGGACGGTCTTGCCCGTGCTTTCAAGCTGCTCGGCGAGCACGCGGGCGGCGCAGCTCTTGCCAGCACGTGCCGGACCTCCGACGAGGATCAGACGGGCGCTCAAAGCCGCCTCTGCCACCGGCAGCAGCTGCCGCGACATGCTGGCGTGTCCGCCGAGGATCCAATCGACCGCCGCTGGAAGGTCGGGCATGGTGTAGTCGGGCTCGTCCGCGTACTTGGCGTCCAGTCCTGCATACCCGGTTCTTACGAGAATGGTGCGGACCCCGGCACGGTGGCCGGCCCTGACGTCGGACGTCGTGTCTCCGACGAACCAGGAGTGCGCTCGGGAGATGTGCAGGTCTCGCGACGCTTGGTCGAACAGGCCCGTTTTCGGCTTGCGGCAGCCGCAAAGCATCTTCAGCTCCGGCACCTCGCCCGGGAAGCCTGAATCAGGATGGTGCGGGCAAACGTAGATCCTGTCCAGAAAGGCCCCGCCCAGGCCTAGCAGATGGTCCAGCCGGGCATGAATAGCAGCCAGCCCGTCCCAGCTAACCTCGCCGCGGGCGATCACCGGCTGGTTGGTGATAGTGACGGCCAGCAAGCCTGCCCGGTTGATCCTTCGGACTGCCTCTGCAGCACCCTCCAGCAGCACGAGCTGGCCTGGCTCGCGCAGATGGTCCACCTCTTTGTTGAGGGTGCCGTCGCGGTCGAGGAACACGGCCGGCCGCAGCGAACGCCCAGACAGGCGCTCGGGGATCCCTGCCAGCAGGTCGCGTTCGACTTTGTCGAGCCGCTCGGGTGTCCCCATGTCCTTGATGTATTCCGGGCTGACGTGTCCAGCCAGCGCTAGGCCACGAGCCAGCATGGCAGGGAAGGTGTGCTTGGCGAGGTCCGATTTGCCGGGGGGAACCAGGCCGTCGAGGGCCGACCGTTCCATCACGTACAGGGCTGCGTTCACCAAGTTCCGAAGCACGGCACCCCTGGGGTGCGGATAGGGGTGAACCGCCACTACCCTCTGGTGGTCGTCCAGCTCGACGAGGTCTGAATCGTGCGGGTGGTCGTTGGGATGTAGCAGAAGCGTTGCCGCGACGCAGGCCTCCTCGTGGGCCTGCCACATGCGGCGCAGGTCAACGTCCGCATATGTGTCGCCGTAGAGCACCAGGAATCTCTCGGACAGAAACGGTAGTGCATCCCGCAAAGCGCCCGCCGTGCCTCGCGCGTCGCGCTCGACGACGTAGGAAATCTGTACACCGAGCCCTTCGCCATCGCCAAAATGCTCGGCGATGGCCTCATGACCGTAATGCACGAGCAGCGCGATGCGCGTGAATCCGTGTCGCCGGCACAGCTCTACTTGGTGCTCAAGGACCGGGCGCCCGAGCAGTGGCGCCATCGGTTTGGGGAGGTCGCCGGTTCGGGACTTCAGTCGCGTGCCCATGCCGCCGGCCAAGATGGCCACGTCGCAGGTGTAAGGGGGAATCATTGCTGGGGTTCCCTAAGGGGCTGCTGGGCATCGCTCAGCACCAGCCGGCGGGTGATGCCTTGCTGCCAGTTCCGGGGCACGATGCTCCAGATCAGGATGGCGCAGATGCCGGCGCAGCGTCTGGGCCAATGGGAGACGCCGAAATTCCTGACCCGAGCCTTCAGGTTGAATCGCCAGTGCCGCGCCGGCCGCAGCGTCGTCTGCTGTCGGTATTTCACCAGAACGTGCGGCACGTTGGCAAAGCGCACTCCGTGGTTGGACAGCCTCAGCCAGAGGTCGAGGTCTTCGGCGTTGCGGAACGAGGGATCGTAAGCACCGTACGCTTCGAGCACCCGCTTGCGGATGATCACCGTCGGATGAGCGACAGGGGTCGTGAAATGCATTTGGCGCTGGATCTCCTCATGCGAGTTGGGATGCACGCGAAAGGCCAGTGTGCGCCCCTGCTCGTCAATCACTTCCAGTTGTCCGCCGAGGACGTCGACATCGGGTTGGTTCCTCATGAAGTCGCTCTGCAGGCTCAATCGCTCTGGAAGGCAGATGTCGTCCGAATCGAAGCGGGCGATGAACGGCGCGCGCGCGAGTTCTATGCCGAGGTTCAGGCTGGCGGCTAGACCGATGCGCTGCTCGGGCCTTATATGGCGGAATCGCGCGTCGGTGCTGCAGAACGCCTCGCATGCAGCGATCGTCTCCGGCATGGTGCTTTCGTCGATCACGATGCATTCGAAATCGCCGAAGGTCTGGTCGGCGACGCTTTTTAGGCTCTCCTGCAGAATCTCGGGCCGTTCATTGAAAAGCGGAACGACCAAACTGATTTCCGGCGGCGTTAGGAGCGACTCACCACCGGCGCCACGCGATTCACGGTACGTCTGGGTCACAGCCCCCACTCCCGGGCGATGTCGTCCACCGCTCGCCGGACTGCCGCCAATGAATCCAGCTGCGGCTCCCAGCCGAAGGACCGGATGCGTTCGATCGAATACCTGAACCGTGGGACGTCACCCACCCAGCCGCGGTCGGATTCGCCGTAGGTGATTCGCGCCGAGGGGCTCACACGGGCGACGACGCTCTCCGCAATGGAGCGGACGCTGGCACCCGAGTCTGCCGGGCCGATGTTCACGATCTCCGTCTGGGCCGCCGACTCCCTAGCGCACACGACCAACATGGCGTTGATGAGCTCGTCGACGTGCAGGTAGGCCTTCTGCTGCGTGCCGTTGCCGAGCACCTCGAGCTGCGCGGGATCGTCCCGCAGCCTCTTAATGAAGTCGTGGATGACGCCATGCGTGGCGGGCGCGCCCACCACGTTCGGGAAACGGAAGACGTTGGCGACGCTAAGGAAAGATTCCTTGGCGGCGCAGATTTGCGCTTCCGATGCGAGCTTCATCGCGCCATAGTTCGAGATCGGCTTTAGCGGGCCGAGCGATTCATGAAGCGGCGTGTCTTTCCAGTCGCCGTAGACCGCCGAGCTCGACGCGAAATGCAGGATTGCGAGTCCGAGGCGGCGCATGTTACGCAGCGCCTCGAAAGTGGTCATGAAGGTATCGCGCAGGTCGATCCGCGGGTCGCTGACACCTGCCGGTATGTCCGAATTGGCCGCCAAGTGCCACACCTCTTGGATGGGCGATCGGTTCGCGTCGTCGAACGCACGCTTGCAGCTATCTGCAGCGCTGAGGTCAGCGCGGATGAAGGTGAAGCCCGGCTGGCCGCGGTACGGGGCAAGCAGATCCTCGCTTCCGCGGCTCAAATTGTCTATGACGGTCACGCGCTGGCCCGCATCCAGGAGCCGCCGGACGAGGTTGGCGCCAATGAAGCCGGCGCCGCCGAGGATCAGGGCGTGCTTTGACCAGGCGTCGAGGGATGCTCGGGTTGGGAGGATCATCGTGAGTTCTCGAGGTTCTTGAAGTATTGACAATGGCGGTCGCGGAACCGGGACATCGGGAAACGGGAGGCCGTTTGAAGGCCGGCTTGGGCGAGCCGCGTTCGCAAATCGGAATCGAGCACCAACTGCACCACGGCCTCGACGATGGCATCGATCGAACGGGCTGGCAGCAGGACAGCATTCTTCCCTGCCTCGACGTAGTCCCCGACGCCGCCGGAATCGGTGGTGATCAGCGCGCATCCGCAGGCCATCGATTCCAGCCCCGGCAAGCCGAAGCCTTCCGACTCGGACAAGGACAGGAAGATGTCGCACTCTGCGTAGAAGGCGGCCAACTCGACATCCTGCGCCGGGCTGACCATTTCGACGCCGCCATGGCCCGCTGGGTGTGCGAGGAGCTCGGGATCGCGCGTGGCACAGCCGAACGACAGGCGGGCTCTCACCAATCGGGGATCCTTGCCCAGGCGCCGCGAAGCCGCAGCGTACAAGGCGAAGCCCTTGTTCTGCGCCGCGGTGCCGGCGAAGCCTATGTGCACATCGAGCGAAGCAGGCTGTGCAACCGACGACCTGGGGCTGTTCAGTATCGCGTCAGACACGAAGTTGTGGATGACCTCGCCTGGACGGCCGTCGATCCTGCGCAGGTGATCGGACACGAACAGGCACTCGGATGGCACACGGCGGGAGAGCCAGAGCAGTGCGCGATTGACGAGCTTGAGCCCTCCGGAAGTCGGCGCGAGGGCGATGAGCGAACGGCCGTCGTCTCCCTGGACCAGCATCACCGGACGAGGTCCGCCAGCCAGCAGCCGCGCCAGCCCTAGCGCGACAAGGATCCTGTAGCTGCTCGTAACGGCGATGCATCGGTTGGCCAGGCGCCAGGCGAGCACATCGAACAGAAATCCGGCCTTGCCGGCACGCGATGCGCCGGCGGTCGGCCGCTGCTTCACCCGCGAATCAAGCGGGAAGTGCGGCGAGTGGCTGCTCATTGGATGCACCACCGTTGTTTCGAAACCGCCTGTAGCCAGTGCATTGGCCAATGCGGTCAGCACGCGAACGCCGCCCGACGGATTGAAGGCCTCGATGACTATCGCCACGCGGGTCACGTCCCGGCCCCCTCGCGGAACGGGCCGAGCCGGCCCCTGAGGGCATCGCAGAGACCGCGCCGCACCATGGATAGGCGGCTGCGCCGATCGGTGGTCCAGATGACCATTCCAAGGAGCTTCGACAGGGACCTGGCGGTCTGGGCCAGCTTCCAGGCGAAGGGCACATACCCCCGTCCGAGCATGACGCAGATGTTGCGGTACTGGTAGTAGAGGCGGACCGGCGAATCGATGTGCGCGCGCAGGAACGGCAAACCGATCTGGGCCCTACCCAGGCGATGCTGAAACTCTCCTGCGCGGATCGCGAGAAGCGGAACCCGGTGTGCTCGGCACCGCCAGCCCCACTCGAAGTCGACGCAATCAATGAAGAGATCGCCCTCGAAGTCACCCACCCGGTCGAAGACCTCCAGGCGGCAGCCTGAGCCTGAGCTCATCAGCTCGCGGATCGGCCGAGACGTAGAGCTCCGTACGCCGTGCGCTCCTCTTTCAAGCGAGAAGACTGCCGGCGGGTTCTGTTCCAGCGCTTCCACCAGTCCGCGCACGGCTTCGTCGTCGATGAGGGAGTCCTGGTCGAAGAAAACGACGGCGTCGCAACCCAACTGGCGGGCATGCCGGAGGCCGGCGTTCTGGGCCTCCGCGATGCCCGCGTTGCAACCCATGGTGATCCGCGCCGACCCGTGCCGTTGTGCGGCATTCCGCACCAGGTTGGCGGCCCGGGGCTCGGTGGAGTTGTCGACCAGGACCACTTCACATGAACCACGAAGTATCTCGACGAGCCGGTCCGGGGCCTCGGCGGGATTGAAGGTGACGATGACGGCGACGATCATGGCAGTCAGGCCACAGGAAGAGCAGTTTGCGCCCGAGCCGCGTCGCTGGCGCCTTTTAGCCGGATCGCCGCGTAGCAATACAGCACGACCTGCAAGTTCAGCATCACGTGGGTCGACGCCAACTGGCCGTAGCGCAATCCCACCACAGCCAGGGCCAGTCCGTGGGCCGTTGCGACGAGTGCAGTTGTGCCCTTTGTCGAACCGAAGGTCCAAAGGGCTTTTCCGGTGAACCCGTAGAACAGGCAGAGGCCGATGATGCCCGTCTCGGACAGCAGAAGCAGGATCAGCGATCCGGCGTCGTCCTTGTTGAGTCCGATCCACGAGTCGTCGATCTGAAAGTCGAAAATCCCTTCGATCAAGGCCTCGTAGGTCTTGCGATGCGATGTCAGCCCCTGGCCCAGCAAGGGGGCTTGCTCAAGGCTGCCCAAGGTGACCAGCGCATTGGATTGGACGGCGAACACCGAGGTCTGTTCACTGTTGCCACCCTCCCACGCGGTGAAGATGCCGTCGATGCGGTCCCTCGCGAACGGAATTGCAGCGTAGCCCCCCGTCAAGACGCTGGCCACCGCGAGCGTGGCGACCATCGCCTTGACCGAGCGTCGCAGCAGGTTGTTCACCAGCACGGCCAGGGCCAGCTGGACGATGGCGACGAGGGACATCGTTAGGGTGTAAACGCCCAGCAGGAAGAGCCGGCCCTGCCGGTACACCGCCGGATGCTCTCGGCGCGCCAGCAGCGTTACCAGGATGGGAGGCAGAAGGAGGTAGCTCAGGTGCGCCGGCTCGGTCATCAAGCCGGAGGCACGAGGCAACCAGCCGATGAACTCGATGTTGCCCTTCATCACCCCGAGGAACTTCAGGCTCACGAGGTCCAATATGCCCAGCAAGCCGCCGACCATCTGAAGAAGAACGAACCCGCCGTTGATGAAGGCCGCTCGCCGGTAGGCCAGGAAGACGCCTTCCTCGGTGGCGAACACGAGTGCCAGGCAGAAGACGATCTGATGGAGCAGGATCGCTCCCACATAGCTGGGATAAGCCATTCCGCCATGCCATTGGCCGACGGCGCTGTACAGCGCTATAAGGCCGACGCAGACGACGTTAAGCTTGATAAACGCCCGCTCGTGAGAATCGAACGCGTGGCCCGCCGCCAGGAGCAGCAGAAGCGGAATCGACGCCATCACCATCGCCACGCCAAGCGATGAGATGCCAAACGGTCCCGCGATGCCCTGCGTGCAGAGCACAAGCGTAAGCAGCCACGACGCGATGACGCGCTCAACCGGCATGTGAGGCGGTCCCCTGCCGCTTCGTCGCGCGTTCCCAGACCCTTCGGGCAATGGTACGCGCGACTTGCTTGCAATAGCGCGCCTGTGCGCGCCACTTCGGCTTGCCGTGCCGGATCGCCACGTCGCGCGTCTCCTTGAAGCTGCGCACCGTGGCGCTTGCGCCGCCCATCTCGAAGTCGACCACCGGCTGCCGGGAGTAGCCAAGGGAGCACGTGCCGGCCCCGATGATGCGGTGGGTCCAGTCTAGATCGGCCGAATACCTCAGCGAGGGGTCGAAGGCCCCAATGGCATCGAAGACGCTTAGCTTCGCGACGATGCCGGGGTGGGGCCAATACATGTGCTGGGGATCGACGCTTTCTCGCGCCGGCGGCCGGCTGGCGTGATAGATGCCGACGACCTTTCCGTCGGCCACCATATTGACCGCATGGCAGGTCAGATCGTCGGGGGCACGGGCAGCGATCAGCAGTTGCTTGGCCGCGCCCTCAGCCAGCGTATCTCCAGCGTTCAGGAACATGATGGCTCGCCCCTTCGCTCGGACTACCGCCTTGTTCATCGCTTCGTAGATGCCGCTGTCGCGCTCCGACACCCATTCGTCCACCACCTCGGGGAGGGATTGCAGCAGATCGACGGATCCGTCGGTGCTGCCGCCGTCGATGACCACGTACTGGATGTCGGAGCACTTCTGCAGTGCCACGGAGGCGATCGTTTTTTCGAGCTCCCGCCGGGCGTTGAAGGCGACTGTTGCAATCGTCAGGTCGAAGCCGATCACGTTGGACCTCCCACGGGAAGGCCCAGGTCCCTATACAGAGCTATGTAGCTGGCGACGACCGAGCTTGCCCGGTGCTGGTGCGGCACGAAGTCGGGATACCGCGCCTCGGCCCCGCATGCCTCGCGGATGCCGCGAGCCATCGCATCGACGCTGTCCGCATCGCAGCGGGTGCAGCCGCGGAACTTTGGGTTGTCGGCGAAAGGTCGCTCTGAGGTCAGCACTGGCTTGCCCACGATCATCGCCTCGAGCACGCTGGCGGGCTCCGTCTCGTGGTCGCTGATGCACGCCAGCAGCGAGCAGTTCTCGTAGAGCTCTCGCAGCTGTCTAGCGGACACCCCCGAAAGCCTGCAGAAACGACCGCCGGAAGCGTCGATCTCGGCTTGCACTTCCTGCCGGTAGGCCGGATCGGCATCGTCGTAGTGCCCGCAGAGCACCACCCGATGGCCCGTCTTGTGGGCGGCCCGCAGCAGCGTCAGCTGGTTCTTCCTTCGACAAACGGTGCCGACACAGAGGACGTAGCTTTCCGGGAGGCTCTTCGAGCGCACCGTCGGCTCGAAGAATACCTCGTCGACGATGGTCGGGATCACGCGGATGCGAGCCTCGGGCAGGCGCAGGACCTCGCGGGCAAAGGTCGCCTGCTGGTCGTTGATGACCGTAACGATTTCGGCCTTCGTGTAGGCCGGAGGCCCTTTAACGAGGCGACGGGCGAACCCGCGCGCGGCCAACTTCTTGGCCGCGCCGCCCGAGGCGTTGGGAAGCAGCACAGAGACCGCCGTGCGGATGCCCCGCTCCGCGCAGAACCGTAGGGCCGTGGCGTGGCTCTCCTCACCGCCCCAGAAGTGAGCTACGCCGAAACGGACTTCGCGGTCCCATGGGTTGACCCTCACCATCGGCACGTTCTCGGCGGCGATCAGATCGATCACCCTGTTCATCTGGATGTCGAACCCCCCGTAGGCGAAGCAATGGGGCTGGGCAGGAAAATGGCCGATGTTCACTGCGCACTCCCGTGCCTCATGATCATCATGACGGCGTCGCCCTTCGCGCCGCCAGTCTCCCGGTCACGCTTCGTCTGGTGATAGGCGATCGTCGCCGCTTCGATCGGGTGACTGAGCAGACGCCAGGCCAGTCGAGCCTTGCGTTGCAAGGCTGAGCCGCCTTCGACAGGAGGAAGCGATAGCTTTAGCTGCATCGTCGATAGCACGCGTGCCGCCATGCTTCTCGCCGGCTGCACCAAGACCTCGGCCGACATCCCGGCGGCCGCAGCGAGGGCTCGCAGCGATCGTTCGTTCCAACGCGAAAGGTGGTGCGGCGGACGGTTCAGGGGATCCCGCCAGTCGGTCTCGAAACTCATGGGAGAGTAGGGCACCGAGACTGCGAAGAGGCCTGTCGGGCCCAGTGAGCGCTTGAGCACTTGGATGGCGCCCAGGGGGTCGGCCACATGCTCCAGAACGTGGAACAGGGTCACGACGCCGAACTGCCCTAGGGGCGAGTCGGCCATTTCCTGGATCGACAGCCGCCGCGCCTCGAACCCTCTCGCGCGACAGGCAGCGACGCTTTCTTCCGTCGGGTCGACGCCCAGTCCCTCAATTCCGCGCCTGCGGATCGTCTCCAGGAACAGGCCCGACCCGCATCCGACGTCGAGAACCTTGGGACGGTCCATCGCCAGGATCCTTTCCACCAGTGGCCCCCACTCCCAGCGGCTGCTGGGATAGTAGATGCGGCTCGAGCAGATCCAGCCGTAAAAGTGGTTGTCCCCCGGCTTCATAGGATCGGCGAAGACCAGGGAGCAGGCCTCGCACGCCATGAGCGAGTAGTCGTCGACCGCGAAGCCGGGCGCCGGCAGGTCGGGCAGCGATGCTCTCACTTGCTGGAGGATCTGCGGCCCGGGGATGGAGTCTGTCTTGGCGGCACGGGCGCCGCACACGGGGCAATTGGGAGCTGTCATATTTGTTTTTGCCTGCGCAGAACGTTCAGATAGACCAAGACCATCACTAACGAGCACAAGACCGAGGCCACTACGGTGCCCGCTGCTCCCCACCGGGGCACAAGCAGGATGGACAAGCCGAGGTTGGGTGCAAGCATGGTCAGGGAGACCCTTGCCTGCAGCTTCAGCAGTCCCAGAGCGTTCATTAGTGCGGAGATGTTGCCTAGGACGGCGTTGATGATGGAGAACGTGGCGAAGGCGAGGAGCAGGAAAGCCGACGGCTCGACCTTCGCATGGGTCCACAGCCCGAAGGCCCAGTGCCGGGCGGCGAAGAGAACCGCTGAGACGCCGGCGGCGAAGCCGATGGACGAAGCGAGGTTGCCCAGGAAGACCTGTCGCAGGCGGCGGCTGTCGCGCTGTCTCGCTATTTGCGCGTATGCCGGCCAGGCCGTGCTCAAGTAGATCGACAGCATGATCGCGATGATCGAGAAATAACGGTTTGCCAGCGAGTAGTCCGCCACGTCGGAGGTCGAGAGCATGCCCGCGATGATGAGGTTGTCGACGTGGAAGGCCCCGACCGTCGCAAGCTGGATCATGAAGAATTGGCGTCCCTCAAGGCGCACCCGGCGATCGGCCGCGGCCAACTTACGTGTCATCGCGAGCGGGCCGAATGAGCTCGCCTGGTGAACGCTCCAAAGCGCCGCCGCGGCCTGTCCTAACAGCGCCGGCAGGGTCGCCGCTGCGACGAAGGCGTGGATCGAAGTTGTTAGCTGGCTGGTCAGGTAGGCGGCGGGCAGTGAGGCCAGGTTAGTGATCACCAGAAAGGGTGCAATGCTGCTGGCTTGTATGCGGCCCAGACGCAACTGGTTGAACACCGAGAAGGGCAACGCCGCCAGCGACATGAACGAGACCACGAACAGGATGCTTCGAGTCTCCCCGGCAGTCGCTTGCGTGTGCAGGATCCCGTCGACATCCATCGTCGAGATGGCCACGAGCAGCAGCACAAGCAGCGTGAACGCCACCCAGGCTGCCTTGCGGACCGCCGCGTATACGCAGAGCTCCGCAGCCTTGCCATGGCGGCTCCGGGCCGCTACGTTGAAAGCGGTGTTGACCATCCCCAGGTCCAGTGCGGTGGCGATGGTCGCCACCGACGCGCAAGTCATCCACAGGCCGTAGTTGTCGCGGCCGACCGACGTCATCGCGATCGGGACGATGCCCAGCTGCGCCACGATCGAGGAGGCCCTGATGAGCAGATTCGCAACGGTGTTGGACAGGAGCATGATTGTGGAACGGCGTCTGCGGAGCCCTGCGGGCGGTGGCGGACCGTCCGAGAGAAGGCACCGGCGTGGTCGATCAGGAAGCGCCTCGCGGCGTCCGATTCGCCGCAGTCCCGGACATCCAGCGGAGCCTGCGTCGCTCGAAATCCGGCTGCGAGGACACGACACGCCAACGCTCACGCAGCACCACAAACATCGCAAGTAGGAAGAACGCGGCGGCCGTCGTCGAGATCGCGATGACCGAGCGCACCGGCTTGGTCTTGCGATCCGGCGGAGCCGCCCGGTCCACGACTTGGATCAGACCTCCCTCTCGACTCTCGTCCAACTTGGCTAGCTCATATTGCCGGGCGAAGAGGTCGAACAGCGTTTCTTGGTATTTGTACTCGCGATACTTGCTCACGTAGTCGGGTCTTTCCGACGCGGGGGCGCTCACTTCCACTTTCGCGAGCTGCGCACGCAGGCTGGCGAGGGTGGCCAGTTGGCGCTGGACTTCAGGGGCTGTATCGGTCAAGGTCTTTCGCAGGACTTCCAGGCGTACCTCGGCGGTCGTGACCCCTGCCCGGAGGGTCGCGTAGCCCTCGGCGGCGGCCTTGGGCTCGGCCTTCAAGGCGCTGGCGTTGAAACCGCTCGCCCCGAGCGTCTGCTGCGCTGCCTGTAGGCGATCCCGTGTCGCGTGAAGCTGACCCTCAAAGAATGCCCTGCGCTGCTGCGCTTCTGTTAACGCGAGCCTGCCGGTTAGCGAGCGCAGCTCCTCCACATACCGGTTCGCCATGTCGGCGGCGCGGACCGGTTCCTCGTCGTCGACTTCCACGCTGATGAGACCATCGCGCTTGCCGGCGGCAATCCTCACGTGCTGGGCGAGCGCCTTGCGAGCTTGACTAACGTACTTCGCGTTGTAGACGTCCATCAGCTTGAACTGCTCGATGATCCGGTCAGTCACCGAAACACTTTCCATCAGTGAGACGTATTGGTCCGCCGGGTTCTTAAGGCCCGTGGCCGCTGCAGCCAAGCCAGAGAGACCGCCCAACGAAGCCAGAGCCGCGGTTGCATTCGATTGCTGCTGTTGAGGCGTGAGAAACGAGGTTCTGGCCGTAAATGTAGGCTTTACGATGTAGCTTCCGCCTCCGGCAATCGCACCAGCAATGAAGGCGCCGCCCAGAATCAGCCTCCAGTGCCGAAGGCAGAGGAAAATGATGTCAAGAGGCGCAAGGCCCCCGCCAATTTGAGACTCGACGTAAGTCGTAGGTTCTGCTGCCATCGCTTCGCCAAGGTCAACGCCGGCTTCCTTAGCGGCAGCCGCGTGCGGTTTGTTTCCATCCAACGTTTGCTGCATGACCGGACTTAGTTCTTGATCGTCTTCAAGGCAGCTGCACCGAGGCCGAACTGATAGAGGATCTGCGTCCAGTCCTTCGCTTCCTGCATGAAGGTGGTCTTGTTCAGTTCCTCTGGCACGAACACCGTGTCACCCGGCAAGGCTGCCAGATTGGGCAGTCCACTGCCGCCGATCCAGCCGCTGCTCGACTGCCTGGCGCTAATGACACTGCCGTTGGCGCGCAGCACGAAAACGCTGGCCGTATCGGCGCCGCGGGTCGGGCCGCCCGCCAGCTTGACGATGTCGTCGATCGAGTTGCCCGACTTGAGCAGATAGCTCCCGCCATTGAAGACACTGCCGAACACGCCCACGGTATTGGGGCGCGCAGGGATGTAGAGCCGGTCGCCGTCCTCGACGGGCAGCGTCGGGACGTCGCGCGATCCATCGGTCAGGTCCAGCACGACGCGGCCCGTCGGACGAACGGCCCGCAGGCGTTCTATCAGCCGGGTCGTCCCCGCCTGCTTCTGCACGGCAGCGGCAGCGTCTTCCGCATTGCTGACCTTTTGCGTCGAGGTGCTGCGGGTGAAGTCCGTTTCGAGGTCCCGCAAGGCCCGGTCGTATTGAGCCTCCTGCATTCTGCGCACGCTCTCTCGCGAAAGATCGGTACCAAACAGGTAGGCCTGCGGGGTCAGGTCGCCCGCTGCCTTCACCGCATCTGCCAGCGTGCTTGTCGGCGGCAGCACGTAGTCGCCGGGTCGCGCCACTTCGCCTTCCACACGAATGCGCTTGTACTGCTTCGCCTGTGGCAGCGTCGCGGCCACGCTATTGAAGGCACGCAACACGTCGCCGTTGGTGACGTGCTGGCCGCCATCCTGTGGCAGTGCCAGTTCCACAACGCGCCGATCATTGCGCTCGCTGAGGCGCTCAATGGCCACGCGGCTGGTGTCCGCTACCGTTGATAGGCCACCCACATAAGCGATCGCGTCGTTGACAGTCTCATTGCCCTTCAACTCCACGATGGCAGGTCGGTTGATGCTGCCGATCAGAGCGACCTGGGGACCGATCGGTCCGACGTAGAGCACGTCATCGGCCTGCAACGGCAGGTCACCCTTCTTGTCACCCTTGACAAGCAGGTCGTACAGGTCGAAGTGACCCACCACCTGGCCGTTGCGGCGCAATTCGATGTTGCGGAAGCTCCCCGCAGCGGAGGGTCCGCCTGACTGAACGAGGCCGGTCATGACAGTGGCCAAACTGCTGACGCTGTAAGCGCCGGGCTTGGATACAAAACCCGTCACGTAGTAGCGAATGCTCCGCAGCCGACCCAGCGTGGCGCTTAGCTGAAAGTTCTTGAACACTTGGCCGACGCGCCGTGTCAGCAGTTCATTCAGATCGGCGTGGCGTATGCCGGTGACCACCACCGGACCGACGCGAGGAATGACTATGCGGCCGGACCGGTCGACTGTTAGACGCAAATCCGCATCCACCGAGCCCCACAGTGTGAGCTGAATTTCGTCGCCGAGGCCAACCACATAGTCGGCGGGCACTTGGCGGTTGGCCTCGAGCGATGCAATGCTGCGGACTGGGAGCATGAGATCGCTGCCGAGACGCTGGACGGGAAGGCCCGCCAGCGCGCTGGCATAGGTTTCGAACTCGCTAGGAGGGGAATCCTTGGCACTCGCGCCGCGCTGCCTCCCGTCGGCGAAACTTTCGTCACCGGTGTTGGTCCGACTCGATTCGTCCACAGCGCCCTGCCCGCGCTGCGGCTCTCTTCCGAGGTGGATGGGGCCCGATGTGCTCTCGTTCTGGTTCTGGTTGTCGCTATCGGTCGCCATTGCCGGCGCTGCGACGACTGACGTTACGCAGGCGAGTAGGGCGGTCGCCAAGGGGACTGAGAAGGGATGCCAGCGCAAGGGATTTACCGGTAGGTTGATCAGAAAACGGCCCGTCATGAGGGGCGGGCCTTCTCGAAGGTGGCGGATTCTAGAGGGCGCTCGTTTGGTGCTCTGCAACAGTCGGATCATTAAACTCGCCGTTAATGCTCTATCTCCTCGTGTCATTCTTCGTCGCTGCGGTGGTGACGCTGCTCGTCATCCACTCCTCTCGCAGCCACGCGCACCTATCTGCGGACGCCGACCTCTCCGGTCCGCAGAAATTCCACGCCACACCGGTTCCGCGGATCGGTGGCATGGGAATGTTCACGGGCCTGGCCTGCTGTGTCGGCGTTGCCGCCTTCGCCAAGCACCCGGACTGGAAATTCGGTGCCCTCTTGGTGGTCTGTGGTCTGCCGGCCTTCCTGGCCGGACTGATCGAGGACCTGACGAAGCGTGTTTCGCCGGCCAAGCGCCTGGTGGCCACCGCGGCGTCCGCAGCGCTGGGCATCTGGCTGCTTGGGGGCACCATCACCCGCACAGATATCCCTGGGCTTGACCTTGTCGTTGCGACGACCGCCGGTGCGTGGATCGCCACGGTCTTCACCGTGGCCGGCGTGGCCAATTCAGTCAACATCATCGACGGCTTCAACGGCCTGTCGTCGATGTGCGTCAGCCTGATGCTGCTGGTTTTCGCTTATGTCGCCTACCAGGTAGGAGACATGTCCCTGGCGTTGTGGGCCCTGGCCGGTGTCGGTGCCGCGCTCGGCTTTTTTGTCTGGAATTTCCCGGGTGGCTTGATCTTCCTCGGCGACGGCGGCGCCTACTTCCTGGGCTTCTATCTTGCCGAGATCGGCATCCTGCTGATCGCCCGCAACCCCGAGGTGTCGCCCCTCTTCCCGCTGATGGTCTGCATCTACCCCGTCTTCGAGACCCTGTTCTCGATGTACCGCCGCAAGGTCATCCGCGCCGTGCCGACCGGGCTGCCTGACGGCATTCATTTGCATTCGCTGATCTATCGCCGCCTGATGCGCTGGGCCATCGGCGCTCGCGATGCACGTGCCATGACCCGCCGCAACTCGATGACGGCGCCCTACCTGTGGATGCTTTGCGTGTCTTCGCTGGTGCCGGCCCTGGTGTTTTGGGACTCAACCCCCATGATCGTCGCGTGCATGGCGCTGTTCGGCCTGACCTATGTGGCGCTGTACCGACGCATCGTCCGCTTCAAAACCCCCAAATGGCTGGTCGTGAACCGCTGAAAAGCCCAAAAAGGGCTTGCCAGCGATAATCGCTGGATATGAGTGAAAACGCCCTACCGTCCGCACAGCCCGATATCGCGGACATCGAG
>Ga0136846_1237451_pt1 | contig 23840 bp, 18 predicted proteins | sample HopSoiMetagenom2_FD_96841 | JGI IMG/M metagenome (GOLD analysis project Ga0136846, IMG submission 96841) | Grasslands soil microbial communities from Hopland, California, USA - 2 Assembly 2016 (version 4) | ecosystem: Environmental > Terrestrial > Soil > Grasslands | place: USA: Hopland... | reverse complement strand
GCGTGGAGCTGGCCAACATGCGCAGCATGCCGTGGCCCGAGGTCTGGCGGCAGCGCGTGCGGGAGTTCGAAGGCGAGAACCTGATCGTGGGCCAGGGTTGACCTACCGGCCCTCCGGGTCGTACGGGACGCCGTCCGCCGCCGGCGCCCGGGTCCTGCCGATCCCCAGCGCCAATACCAGCAAAGTGAGCGCGTAGGGCAGGGCGAGGAACACGCCCTCCAGACGTAGATCCGCCGCGTGCAGCGAGAAAGAGAGCTGGCGCTGCGCCGCGTCGGCGGCCGCGAAGAAGAAGGCGGCCCCGGCCGCCCCCAGCGGCGTCCACTTGCCGAACACCATCGCGGCCAGCGCCATGAAGCCCTGGCCGGCCGGCATGCGCGCGTCGAACTGGCCGAGGATGCCCACGGAGAGCACCGCGCCGCCCAGGCCCGCCAGCACGCCGCTGCCCAGCACGCAGGCCGCGCGCAGCGGCAGCACGCGCACGCCCAGCGTGGCGGCGGCTCGTGGGTGCTCGCCCACCGCGCGCACGCGCAGTCCGGCTGGCGCGTAGGAGAGCCAGACATGGAACAGCACCGGCACGATCAGGGCCGCATAGGCCATCGCAGTGTGCCCATAGCGATCGCGCGGCAAGGCGGGAGCCGGCGGGCTCACTCCGGGAGACCCATAGACGGCTTGCAAGAGATACGTGACGAGGCCGAGCGCGACCAGGTTGAGCGCGATGCCGCTCACCACCTGATCGGCGCGGAAGCGCAGGGAGAGCAGCGCGTGCACGCCGGCGGCGGCAGCGCCGGCCAGCCCGCCGCAGAGCAGCCCCAGCCAGGGAGATCCGGTGGAGATGCTCCCCGCCGCCGCGGCGAAAGCGCCGAAGCGCATCATTCCTTCGAGCCCGATGTTCACCACGCCGGCGCGCTCGCTGAGCACGCCTCCGAGGGCGGCGAAGACCAGCGGCGGCGCGAAATCGAGGATCAGGTTCACGGCTGCACCGTGGGAACCGGAGGCGCGCTGGCGGCCGGGGCGCTGCTGCCGCGCAGGCGCGCCAGCAGCGGCTGGAAGATCCGAGGCGCGGCGACCATCAGCACCGCGAGTCCCTGGATCAGCTCGGCGAAGCTGGGGTGGATGCCGACCAGCTGCAGCCGGGTGGCCCCGGCGCGGAGCGCCCCGAAGAAGAGCGCCGCCAGCGTGGTCCCCGCCGCCGTGCCGCCGCCCACCAGCGCCACCGCGATTCCGTCGAACCCGTAACCGGTCCGGAAGACGCCTGGGTATTTGTGCTCGGTGCCGAGGATGAGCAGCGCGCCGGCCAGTCCAGCCAGCGCTCCGGAGAGCGCCATCGCCTCGCAGATGCGGCGGCCGGCGGGGATGCCGCTCGCGTGGGCCGCGTCCCGGCTGGCGCCTACCGCCCGCCATTCGAATCCCCGGCGCGTTCGCGTGAGCAGGAACCAGACGCAGGCCGCGATCAGCAGCGCGAGCGGGAACCCCAGGTCGAGCCGGCTCCCCGGCAGGGGGCGCGGCAGCCAGGCGGCACGCGAGACGGGCTCGGTACCGGCGATGCTGATGGAGGCGCCTCCTCCAGCCGCCGCGAGTGGACCGGCCACCAGCCAGCCATGCACGAGATGGATGGCCACCCAGTTGAGCAGGATGGTGCTGATCACTTCGTGCACGCCGCGGCGCACCTTCAGCCATCCCGGCAGCGCCCCCCAGGCTGCGCCCGCCAGCGCCGCCGCCACGAGGCTGAGCGGAAGCGCGAGCGGGCTGTCGAGGCGCCCCGCCACGGCGGCGGCGAGCCCGCCCCAGATGAGCTGCCCCTCGCCGCCGATGTTGAACAGGCCCACCGTGAACGCCACCGCCACCGAGAGGCCGGTCAGCACCAGCACGGCCGACTTGATGGCCGTCTCACCCAGCGGCCCGGGGCCTCCCAACGCCCCGGAGAGCAGGTCGCCGAATCCGGCCAGCGCATCCCGCCCCGAAGCCGCGATGGCGACGAAGCTGACCAGCAGGGCCAGCGCGATGGCCAGAACCGCGCCCCAGAGCGGATCGCGCGCCGGCGCAAACAGGCGTGCCCGCAGATCAGGCACGCGCCGCCTCCTGGCCCAGCATCATGCGGCCAAGCACGTCGTCGCTGGTGTCCGGAGGCACCTCGCCGGTTGCGGCGCCGTCGAAGAGCACGAGGATGCGATCGCTGACGGCGCGCAGTTCGTCGAGATCGAGGGAGACGACGAGGACGGCGGCGCCGGCATCGCGGGCGGCGCGGAGAGCGCCATGAACGCGCCGGGTGGCGCCGATGTCGAGGCCGCGGGTGGGGTGGACCGCGACGACCAGGCGCGGCGGCGCGCCGCCCAGGAGCTCGCGCGCCGCCACCAGCTTCTGCTGGTTGCCGCCGGACAGGTCGGCGGTGCGGGCGAGTGGATCCTGCGGCCGCACGTCGAAGGCGGAGATCAGGTCGCGCGCCTTCTGCCGCCGCCCCTCGACGTCGATGCGCAGGCCGCGGCTGTAGGGAGGACGGCGGTGGTGGCCGAGGGCGAGGTTCTCCTCGACGCTGAGGGGCAGACAGAGGGCGCGGCGGTGGCGGTCCTCGGGGAGGTGCGCGACGCCCGCGCCGCGGGCGCTGGCCGGGGTGTGAAAGAACGCCGCGTCGCCTGCCAGCGAGAGCCCGCCGGAGGCGTCGCGCAGGCCGGTGAGCACCTCCGCCAGCTCGGCCTGGCCGTTGCCGTCCACGCCGGCGACGCCGAGGATCTCGCCGGCGGCGATGTGGAAGGAGAGCCCGCGGAGCGCGGGGCGGCCGCGGGAGGACTGGCAGGAGAGGTCGCGTACTTGGAGAAGCGTGTCGGACTCGCGCGGCGCGCTTCGCGCCGGGCGGGGCCGCGGAGCCCCGATATAAGCGGCGTCGTCGGCGGTGGCCGCTTCCCGCGGCGCTCCCATCACCGCCTCCGCCAGCTGGCCCGCGTCGGTCTGGCCCCGCGGCGTCACCTGCACCAGCTTTCCACGGCGGAGCACGGCGATGCGATCGGCCACCGCCAGCACCTCGCGCAGCTTGTGGGAGATGAAGATCACCGCCCGCCCGTCGGCAGCAAGCGCGCGCGAGGTGCGCACCAGATCGTCGGCCTCGCGCGGCGAGAGCACCGCCGTGGGCTCGTCGAGGATGAGCACCTTGGCCCCGCGCCAGAGCTGCTTGACGATCTCCACCCGTTGCTGCGCCGCCACACCCAGCGACTCCACCTCTGCGTCCACGTCCAGCGAAAGCCCGAACCTCTCCGCGGCCTGGGCCACCTCGCGCCGCGCGCGCCGCCGATCGATGAATCCCAGCAGCCGCGGCTCGCGTCCGAGCACCACGTTTTCCCAGACGCGGAGCGGCCCCACCAACATGAAGTGCTGGTAGACCACGCCGATGCCGGCGTCGATGGCGAAGCGAGGATTGCCCGCGGGCAGATCCTGGCCGAACGCGCGCACCGTTCCGGCGTCCGCCGCGTAGAGTCCGCAGGCCACCGAGATCAGCGTGGACTTGCCGGCGCCGTTCTCGCCCACCAGCGCCAGCACCTCGCCCGGCGCCACCTCCAGGGAGACCCCGTCCACCGCCGCCACCCCGCCGAACCGCTTGACGATGCCGGAGAGCTCCAGCGCCTTCACGGACGGGCCGCCGCGAACTTCGCCAGCTCGTCCATGGTCGCGGGCACTCCCAGGGAGCCGGAGACGATCTGCGCGCGCGCCTTCTCCACTTCCGCGAGCGCGGCTTCGCGCTGTGCCTTGGGCACCAGGTCGCCCACCGGCGAGAGGCCCACGCCGCCTTCCTTCAACCCCATCACCACGTCGCCGCCCGAGAACTTGCCCTCGAGCACGTCCTTCACGGCCAGGTACACCGCCACGTCCACGTGCTTCACCATGCTGGTCAGCACGTTCCTGGGCGCCACGTGGGCCATGTCGCTGTCCACGCCGATGACCAGCCTGCCGGCCTGCTGTGCGGCCTTGATCACGCCCAGGCCGTCGAGCCCCGCCGCCTCGAAGACGATGTCGCAGCCGCGCCCGTAGAGGTCCTGCCCCACCTCCACGCCTTTCTTCTCGTCGTCGAAGGTGCCGGTGTACGCCACCAGGACCTCGGCGCCCGGGTTGACCGCTCGCACTCCCGCGCGGAACCCGGCCTCGAACTTGCGGATGAGCGGCAGCTGCATGCCGCCGACGAAGCCCAGCTTGCCGCTGGTCAGCTTTCCCGCCAGCACGCCGGCGAGGAAGCTTCCCTCGTTCTCGCGAAACACCAGCGCGCGCACGTTGGGTACCACGGTGGGCTTGCCGTGCGCGTCCAGCACCGGGCTGTCGATGAGCAGGAAGCGCGCGTTGGGGTTGCGGGCGGCCACCGCGCGCGTGGCGGGCTCCATCATGAAACCGACGGCGATCACCAGCTCGGATCCCTGATCCACCAGGAGCTGGAGATTGGGCTCGTAGTCCTCCTGCGCCTTGCCGGAGAGCACCAGGGGGGGCGGGATGGGGAGCTTGGGGAAGCCGCGCTCGCGCAGGTCGGCGGGCAGCGCGGCGGCCACCTCCGCGTCGCTGAGCGGCTCGTAGCCACGGGTCGTATAGCGCTGTCCCGCCGCCATGATCTCCAGGCCACGGAGCGCGCCGTCGTTGAAGGACTGGTCGCCGCGGCCGCCCACGTCGAGCGCCAGCCCGACGGTGTGGGCGGCCTGCTTCCTCTTGCACGCGACGAGCGAGATGCAGATACAGAGCAGAACGCGCGCGAGTTTCATGGCGGCGCACTCTATCAGGGAGACGCGGCGGGAGTTGCGGCGATGGCCGCGCCCGCCGCGCCGGGTCCCTTGACGATGCGGCCGCCCTTCACCACCAGCGACACGCGCTCCACCGCGGCGGGATCTTGCAGCACGTCCCCCGGCACGGCGATGACGTCGGCCAGGTATCCGGGCGCGAGCTTGCCGATGCGGTCCTCCATCTGCAGCAGCTTCGCGTCCACCACCGTGCCGGCCTGTAGCGCCTGCGCGGCCGGCAGGCCGTTCTTCACCATCAGCGTCACCTCGTGCGTGTTGAAGCCGTGGTGCGACACGCCGCTGTCGGTGCCCAAGCCGATGGTCACGCCCATCTTCGCCGCGGCCTGGAAGGTCTTCGCCAGCGAGCCCGCCGCCTCCAGCGCCTTCTGCGCGATGACGGGCGGCAGCTTGTGCTCCTTGGCGCGCCGCTCCACGTCCTCCACCGCCATCAGCGTGGGCACGTACACCACGCCCCGCCGCTTCATCTCCGCCAGCGTATCCTGCTTGAGGAAGGAGCCGTGCTCGATGGAATCCACGCCGGCGGCGATGGCGATCTTGGCGGCGGCGTCGCCGTGACAGTGGGCCGCGGCCTTCTTCTTCCAGAGATGCGCCTCGTCGACGATGGCGGCCGCCTCGTCGGCGGTGAGTTGCGGCACGTCCACCGGATCGGTGAGCGAGAGCACGCCGCCCGAGACCATGAACTTGATCACGTCGGCGCCATACTTGAGCTGCCAGCGCACGGCGTCGCGGCACTGATCGGCGCCGGCGCAGATGCCCTCGCGCACCCCGCGCGGCGCGATGTGCCAGGGTGGCGCCGGCGAGCCGTCGGCGTGGCCGCCGCGCGAGCCGATGGCGTGCTCCGCCACCACCAGCCGCGGCCCTTCGGCGAAGCCCAGCTCGATGCCGCGCTTGAGCCCGTAGTCGGCCAGCCCGGCGGCTCCCAGCACTCGCGCGGTGGTGATGCCGCCCAGCAGGGTGCGCTTGGCGTACGTGCGCGCGATCAGCGTCTCCTCGGTGGGGAAGGCCATCAGCCGCTCGACGTAGGCCTTGGCGAAGTCGTCCTGCGATTCGCCGGTGATGTGTACGTGGGCGTCGATCAATCCGGGGAGCAACGTCGCGTTGCCTGCGTCGATGACGGGGATCCCTGCCGGCGCCTCGCCGCCCACCTGGGCGATGCGCTCTCCATCCACCACCACCAGGCCCGGCGAGACCAGCGTTCCCCGCTCGGAGTCGAAAAGGTGTGCCGCGCGCAAGACGTACTTCTTCGCGGGCTCGGGCACCACGCCACGCTTGAACACCTGCCCGCCCTTCATCACGAAGGAGACGTGCTCGACGGCGCCGATGTCCCGCAGCGGATCGCCCGGCACCGCGACGATGTCGGCCAGCTTGCCCTTCTCCAGCACGCCCGCGTCCAATCCCAGCAGCTCCGCGTCGACCAACGTGGCGCTCTGCAGCGCCTGCGCCGGCGACATGCCCCACTTCACCAGCCAGGTGAGCTGCTCCGGGTTGGTCTTGCCGTGGAGGCCCACGCCGGCGTCGGTTCCGAAGGCGATGCGCACGCCGGCCTTCTGCGCGTTCTTGATCATCTCCGGCCAGGCCTTCCCCGCGGCCACTGCCTTGGCGACGATGGGCGGCGGGAACTTCTTCTCCAGGCCGGCAGGCGGGCCCTTCGGATCGAAGATCGGCCCCGGCATGAGGAAGACGCCCTTGCGCTTCATCAGGGCAAGCGTGTCCGGCTTGAGGAAGGTGCCGTGCTCGATGGAGTCGACGCCGGCCTGGATGGCCATCTTCGCCGGCGTGTCGCCGTGGCAGTGCGCCGCCGCCTTGCGGCCCCAGGCGTGCGCCTCCTGCACGATGGCGTCCATCTCCGCCTGGCTGAGCTGCGGGTTGTCCACCGGGTCGGCCAGCGAGAGCACGCCGCCCGAGGCCATGAACTTGATCACGCCGGCGCCGTACTTGACCTGCCAGCGCACCGCCGCGCGGCACTCGTCGGGGCCGTTGCAGATGCCGTGCTCCACGCCGTAGGTGGGAACGGTGTCGGGCGGATACGGGTCGAGATCCGCGTGTCCGCCGCGCGAGCCGATGGCGTTGACCGCGATGATCATGCGCGGCCCGGGCACATGGCCCTTGTCGATGGCGTTGCGCAACCCCACGTCGAGGAAGTCGCCGGAGCCCAGATCGCGGGCTGCGGTGAATCCCGCCTCCAGCGTGCGGCGCGCGTACTCCGCCCCATACTGCGCCTGCTCCGCCGGCCAGCGCAGCAGGAGATCCATCGAATCGCGATACCAGCTCGGTCCCGACTCGAAGGTGAGGTGCGTGTGCGCGTCCATCAGGCCGGGCAGGAGCGTCGCGTCTCCCAGGTCGATGAGCTGCGCCCCCGCCGGCGGCTCGCCGCCCACTTGCGTGATGCGCTCGCCGTCCACCACCACGAGAGCGGGTTGGACGATGGCGCCCTTGCGCGCATCGAAGAGGCGCGCGGCCTTGACGGCGACGGGATTGGCAAGCAGCAGCGCGGCGAGCAGGAACATGAAGACCTCCGGTCCGGCGCTCCTATCACACCGGACCGGAGGCTTTCGACTGCGAAGAAGCGCGCCCCTGCTACTTGCGAGGCGCCCCGCCTTCAGGGACTAGTGCGGCGTGTTCTGGTCGCTGGTCCCGTTCGGGTTGGTGCTGTTCGGGTTGTTCGGGTTGGTGGGGCTGGTGCTGTTGGGGTTGGTGGTGCTCGTGTCGCTCGGGTTGGTGCTCGTGCTGCCCGAGGTGCCCATCGATCCCGAGGTCCCGCTGCCGGTGCTGCCCGAAGTGCTCGAGCCGATGTTGCCGGAAGTGCTGCTGCCGGTGCCCAGCCCGCTGCTCGATCCGCTGGTGCCGACCGATGCGTCGCCTGCAGTGGACGAGCCGGTGCCGGACGAGTCGGTGGCCGCGCCGGTGCCGGTCGAGCCGGTGGTGCTGGTGGAGCCGCTGACGCCGCCCGGCGCCGTGGTGGTGCCGGCGGAGCCGCTCATGCCGCCTGGCGCCGTGGCGGTGCCGGTGGCCGACGTGTCAGAGCCTGGCGTCGTGGCCGTGCCATTGGCGCCGGTCGTGCCGGTGGCGCTGCCCGTCCCGGTCCCGGTGCCCGAAGTGCCCGCGGTGCCGGTCGCGCTGCCGGAGCTGCCTGTGCTGCCGCCGCCGGTCTGCGCCATTGCTCCCGAGACCGCCAGCGCTGAGGTCGCCAGGATGGTTGCTGCGAGTTTCCCGATACGCATGAAGTGTTTCCTCCTTGTCTGGCGGGAGGGTGGGCACGGCACGCGCGCCTGTGAACCCGAGGAAATACGTTGAAAGACGAAACGCCGCGGCTAGTCGCGCGCCCGCTCGTACTGCGGGGGCCAGCGCACCTGCACGCCCAGCTGCCTCGCAGCCGCCAGAGGCCAGTAGGGGTCGCGCAGCAGCTGCCGCGCCAGGATCACCACGTCTGCCTGTCCCGAGCGCACGATGTGCGCCGCTTGATCGGCGGAGCGGATCAAACCCACCGCGCCGGTCTTGACGGCGGCCTCCCGGCGGATCCTCTCCGCGAAGGGCGTCTGGTAGCCCGGCCCGAGCGGAATCTTCACGCCGGGCACCAGGCCGCCCGAAGAGCAATCGATCAGGTCCACGCCTTCGCGCACAAGCCTGCGCGACAGCTCGATCGACTGCTCGATGTCCCAGCCGCCCTCCGCCCAGTCCGTCGCCGAGATGCGCACCCAGAGCGGAAGGCGCTCCGGCCAGCGGGCGCGCACGGCGGCGACCACCTCGAGCAGCGCGCGGATGCGGTTGTCGAACGAACCGCCGTAGGCGTCCGTGCGGCGATTCGAGAGCGGGGAGAGGAATTCGTGCAGCAGGTAGCCGTGCGCGGAATGGATCTCGAGCACGCGGAAGCCGGCCCGCAGGGCGCGCTCGGCGGCCTCGCCGAAGGCTCTCACGATGCGGGCGATGCCCTGGCCGTCCAGCTCTTGCGGGGTTGGATCGTCGGGACGGAAGGGCGCCGGGCTCGGGGCGAGGATCGGTCGAAAGCCGCCTTCCTGGACACCGAGGACGCGGTTTCCCTCCCAGGGACGCTGGGTGGAGGCCTTCCGTCCCGCGTGCGCGAGCTGCATGCCGGCCACGGCACCTTGGGCTTCCACGAAGCGGGCGATGCGCGACAGCTCGGCGACGTGCTCGTCCTTCCAGATCCCCAGGTCCTGCGGCGAGATGCGGCCTTCCGGCGTCACCGCGCTGGCCTCGGTGAAGACCAGCGCCGCGCCGCCCACGGCGCGCGAGCCCAGATGGACGAAGTGCCACTCGTTGGCGAACCCGTCCTCGCTGGAGTACTGGCACATCGGAGAGACGACGATGCGGTTCTTCAGGGCGACGCCGCGGATCTCGAGGGGGTCGAAGAGCATGGCTCGTACGATGCTGCCGCTCGAGCGGCGGTGCTAGAGCAGCTTGCGCAGCTCGTCCGCCGACGTGACCGGGAGCTGGCAGGCTCCGCGCTCGCAGACGTACGCCGTGGGGCGCCCTGCCTGGGTTGGGCGATCCTGCGCCAGGGGCGTGGCAGGCTGGGTTCCTTCCTCGTGCCGGATGAGCACCTGCGAGGGGGCGAAGCGGGGCCGCAGCACGTCGAGCAACTCCACGTCGCTGCCGCCCCGCGGCCGCACCAGCACCGCTTCCCGGGGGCGCGAGTTCACGAAGTCGACGGCCAGGAGCATCTCTCCCAGCGCAGCCGGCGCGCCCGCGAGCAGCGCGCCGAAGCTGCGCAACAGCCGTGCGGCCTGCTCGCCGTACGCGGCCTCTCCGGTAATCGCCGTAAGGCGCAGCAGCGTCAGCGCCGCGACCGAATTGCCGGTGGGCTCCGCGCCGTCGTAAGCCGGCTTCTCGCGCGCCAAGAGCGCCTCGTGGTCGGCGGGCGTGCGGTAGAAGCCGCCGTCGGGGTGCGCGAACCTCTGTTCCAGCGCCGAGTGCAGCTCCCGCGCCGCCGAAAGCCAGCGCCCTTCGCCGGTGGCCTCGAACAGGTCGACCAGACCGGCCGCGAAGAAGGCGTGGTCCTCGAGCAGCCCGGGATGGCGCCCCGTCCGGCGTAGGGTTCCGCCTTCGAAGTGCGATCGCAGCAACGCGTCGGCCGCGACCACGGCGGCCTTTACGTATTCCTCGCGGGCGAAGGCCAGTCCGGCGCGGGCGAACGCGGAGATCATCAGGCCGTTCCACGAAGTCAGGATCTTGGTGTCGGTCAGCGGCGGCGGGCGGCGGGCCCGGGCCGCGTACAACTTCGGCCGGATGCGCTGGAGGAACTCGAACTCGCCGGCATCGGGCACGCGCGAGAGCGAGAGAACGTTCTTGCCCTCGAAGTTGCCGGATTCCGTGGCCTGCAAGAGCAAGGCAGCGCGGGCGCCCTCCTCCTCGCCCAGCACCTCGCGAAGTTGCCCCACCGTCCAGACGAAGAACGTCCCCTCCTCTCCTTCGGAGTCCGCGTCGGTGGCCGACCAGAAGGCGCCGGAGGCGTCGGTCATCTCACGCGCGACGTAGTCGAGCACCTCGCAGGCGATGCGACGGAAGAACTCGCTCTGTGTGGCCTGCCAGCCCTCCACGTACGCGACCGTGAGCAGCGCGTTGTCGTAGAGCATCTTCTCGAAGTGCGGCACCAGCCACTGCGCGTCGGTGGAGTAGCGGTGGAAGCCGCCGCCCACCTGATCGTAGATGCCGCCCAGCGCCATCTTCTCCAGCGTGAGCCGCGCCATGTTCAGGGGATCTTGATCGCCACTTCGTTTCCACTCGCGGAGCAGGAAACGCACGTTCATGCTGGAGGGGAACTTGGGAGCCCGCTGCACGCCGCCCTCGCGCGGATCGAACACCTGGGCGTAGTAGGCCATCGCGCCGTCGAGGACGTCGGGGCCGGGCGCCGAGGCCGGGGCGTCCGCCGAGAGGCTTTGCTGCACCGCCTGCGCGATCTGCTCGGCCGAATGCGAGGCGCGCGTCCGCTCCTCGCGCCACACCCGGTCCAGCTCGAGCAGGATGGTGCGGAAGCCGAAGCGCGCGCCGCGCTGTCCGTCCTGGGCAGGGAAGTAGGTGCCGCCGAAGAACGGCTTGCGGTCCGGGGTGAGGAAGACGCTCATCGGCCAGCCGCCGTGATGGGTGAGCATCTGCACCGCCTGCATGTAGATGGCGTCCACGTCGGGGCGCTCCTCGCGGTCCACCTTCACCGGCACGAAGCGCTGGTTGAGGATCTCCGCGATCTCAGGCGACTCGAACGACTCCTCCTCCATCACGTGGCACCAGTGGCAGGTGGCGTAGCCCACCGAGAGGAAGACCGGGCGGTCGAGCGCGCGCGCCGCGGCGAACGCCTCCTCGCCCCACGGGCGCCAGTCCACCGGGTTGTGCGCGTGCTGCAAGAGATAGGGCGAGGACTCCAGCGCCAGCCGGTTGGTCCAGCGCGCCGCGCCGCCTTCACGCAGGTGGCGCGTCCGCGGCGGATGGCGGCGGGCCGTCACCGCCCGTTCGAGCTGCGCGGACAACTCCTCCGCGAAGGCCTGCGCTCCGGGTCCGGGCTCGATGGTCACCCGACCGGATCTACGCCTCCCGGGCCAGCGTGGAAACCTGCCCGGGGGCCGAAACGTAGACAAGCCGCCTGCACTTCGGGCACTCGTGCAGGCGGTGCGCCGCGCTCACCTCGGCGCGCTGGAAGCCTTCCGCCGTGTCCGGCGCCTCCACCAGCCAGAGCACCTGGGCGCGGGTTCCGGCCTTGCCGATGGAGAAGACGGCGCCGCAGCGGCACTGCAGATCAGTGGTCATGCGCGGAAGATTGACGCTCCGTTGTCGTTCGGCCACCCTGCCGCCGGCATGCGCGCCTACGATCTCATCCGCAAGAAGCGCGACGGCGGCACGCTCACCCGCGAGGAGCTGCAGTTCCTGGTGCGCGGCGCCGCCGACGGCAGCGTGGCCGACGAGCAGCTCTCGGCGTTCCTGATGGCGGTCTTCTTCCGGGGGATGGACCTGCGCGCGGAGCTGCCTTTCTGGCTGGACGCGATGCTGCACTCCGGCGAGGTGCTGGACCTGTCGCGCATCCCGGGGCGCAAGATCGACAAGCACTCCACCGGCGGCGTGGGCGACAAGATCTCGCTGCCGCTGGCGCCGCTGGTGGCGGTGTGCGGCGTCAAGGTCCCCATGGTCTCGGGCCGCGGCCTGGGCCACACCGGCGGAACGCTGGACAAGCTGGAGAGCATCCCGGGCTTCCGCGTGGATCTTTCCGCCGCGCGCTTCGCGGAGCTGGTGGACCGCCTCGGGCTCTGCCTGATCGGCCAGACCGCGCAGATCGCGCCCGCCGATCGCAAGCTCTATGCGCTGCGCGACGCCACCGCCACGGTGGAGTCGGTGCCGCTCATCGCCTCCAGCATCCTGAGCAAGAAGCTGGCCGAGGGCATCGACGGGCTGGTGCTCGACGTGAAGGTGGGGAAGGGCGCCTTCATGAAGACCCTGGAGGACGCCCGCACGCTGGCCCGCACCATGGTGGAGCTGTGCAGGGCGGTGGGCCGCGACTGCGTGGCGCTGCTCACCGCCATGGAGACGCCGCTGGGATGGGCCGTGGGCAATGCCGTGGAGGTGCGGGAATCGATCGACGTGCTCCGCGGCGGCGGTCCCCCTGACGTCCGTGAGCTGACCCTGCGGCTGGGCGTGGAGATGCTGCTGCTCGGCCGCGCTCCCGGAGTGGACGGCGACGCGCGGCGGGCGCGGGAGCGGCTGGAGGCGGCCATCGCCGACGGCAGCGCGGCGCGGCGGTTCGCCGAGCTGATCGAGGCGCAGGGCGGGGACGCGCGGGTGGTGGACGATCCGGGCCGGCTGCCGCAGCCGCGACGCCGGCGCGAGGTGCGCGCGGACCGCTCGGGCAACCTGGCAGCGTTGGACGCGGAGCTGGTGGGGCTTTCGGCGGTGGAGTTGGGCGCGGGCCGCTCCCGCAAGGAGGACTCGGTGGATCCCGCTGCCGGCCTGCTCCTGCGCAAGCGCGTGGGCGACCCGGTCCGGCAGGGCGAGGTGCTGGCCGAGCTGCATGCGGACAGCGAAGCCCGCCTCGACGCCGGCGAGGCCCGTTTCCGGGCCGCGGTAGCCATCGGCCCGGCCCCCGCCGCAGGCGAACTGGTCATCGAGCGGATCGCGTAGGAGACTCGGCCTCCATGCGCATCCTCTACGGAGTGGTGGGCGAAGGCATGGGGCACGCCATCCGCTCGCGGGTGGTCCTCGACGAGCTGGTGCAGCGCCACGACGTGCAGGTGGTGGTCTCGGGCCGCGCGCACGACTATCTCGCCAAGCGGGCGAACGACCACCTGATGGTGAAGAAGATCTGGGGCTTCACCATCGTCACCGAGGACAACGAGGTGCGGAACTTCCGCACGCTCCTGGAGAACGTCCGCGGCGCGCTCACCGGCGGCTGGCCGCAGAACATCAAGACCTATTTCGAGATCGCCGACACCTTCAAGCCGGACGTGGTGATCAGCGACTTCGAGAGCTGGAGCTACCTGTACGGGGTGAACCACGGCTTGCCCATCATCTCGGTGGACAACATGCAGATCGTCAACCGCTGCAGGCACGAGCCGTTCGCCCTCGCCGGTCACGAGGCCTCGTTCGCGCTGGCCAAGGGAATCATCAAGGCCAAGGTGCCGGGCGCGTACCACTACCTGATCACCACTTTCTTCTATCCGCCCGTCCGCAAGAAGCGGACCTCGCTGCACCCGCCAATCCTGCGACCCGAGATTCTCGCCGCGAAGCCTGCGCGCGGAGAGCACCTGCTCGTCTACCAGACGTACACCAGCAACCAGGAGCTGCCCGCGCTGTTGCAGCGCCTGGGCGTGGAGTGCCGCGTCTACGGGCTGCGCAGGGAGCTGAAAGAGCCCGTGCGCGAAGGCAACCTGGTCTACAAGCCTTTCAGCGAGGAGGGCTTCATCGACGACCTGCGCACCGCCCGCGGCGTGGTGGCCAGCGCCGGGTTCACGCTGATGGGCGAGGCCGTCTACCTGCGCAAGCCGATGCTGTCAGAGCCGGTGGCGAAGCAGTTCGAGCAGATCCTCAACGCGCGCTATCTCGAGAAGGAAGGCTACGGCCTCCTCGCCGAGGAGCTGACCGAAGACAGGCTGCGCGAGTTCCTCGCCCGCACCCCCGAATTCGAGCAGAACCTCTCCCGCTATTCCCAGGACGGCAACCGCGATCTCTTGCTCAAGCTGGAGTCGGTCCTCGATCTCGCCGCCCGAGGCGTCCCCGCCGAATCGGAGCCCTAATTCGGGGACACCATACGTAATCCGTCGTATCGTGTCCCCGAATTTCCCGAATTTCGCGCGTTACTGCGCCTCGGTGGCGATGGCGAGCCGCTGGATTCCCACCGTCTTGGCGGCCTCCATCACCTCCACGACGCGGCCATGCGACACCCCGGAATCCGCCTGGATGATCACCTGCGCCTCCGGCGCCTCGCGCAAGAGGCGCTGGAAGCGCTCTTTCAGCGCCCCCATGTCGGTGGCCTTCCCCTCGGTGACCACGGTTCCGTCCTTCAGTACGGCCACGGGAAAGTCGCGCGCCTGCGCCAGCAGCTCCTTGGCGGCGCCCTTGGGCAGGTCGACGCGGACGCCGGTGCCTCCGCCCTGCGCCTGATCCACCGCGATGCTGCTGCCCACCATGAAGATGATCAGCAGCACGAGGAAGATGTCGGTCAGCGGCGTGATGTTGATGTCGCTGAAGACCGAAAAGTCCTCGTCGTCCTGGTGGTGATGGTGGCGGCTGGGCCCGGAGATGGCCATTTACGCGTGTCCCTGCTGCGCGACGGCCGGGCGCCCCTCGGCCTGCGCCGACGGCGCGGGGCGCGGCGCCTGCATGGCGGTGGCCAGCTCTGCGGCGTGGTCGATCACCACCTCGGTCAGCTCGTCCGCGCGCAGCGTGAGGTCGAACGCCTCCTTGGAGATGCGCGCCTGGAAGATGTTGTAGAGGATGACTGCCTCCACCGCGACGGCGATGCCGCCGGCCGTGGTGATCAGCGCTTCCGCGATGGCCGGCGCCACGATGTCGAACCCGCTCTGGTGAGACGCGCCCATCATCCGGAACGCCCCCAGGATGCCGACCACCGTGCCGAAGAGGCCGACGAACGGCATCACCGCACCCAGTGTGCCCAGCACCCAGAGGGGCGCGCGCAGGGCCTGGATCACCTCGCGCCGGGCACGGTCCACCGCGTCGGCGATGCGGTCCTGCCGGTTGGCGCGGTCGAACGCGGCCCGGTAGAGAGCTACGGTGGGCACGTGCGAGCGGTCCGTCTCGTGCAGCGCGATGGAGGCCTCGCCGCGCAGGAGCGCCCGCACGATCTGCTCGTGGAGCTCGCGCGCCTTGGCGGAGAACCCGCGCAAGAAGAGCCAGCGCTCGATGCCGATGATGACGGCGGCCACCGATCCTCCGAGAATGATCAGCTTGGTGGTCACCATCACCAGGCCGCCGGTCTTCACCAGGTCCAGCAAATCGTTCATGGGACCTGTTTAACACGCGGTTTGGCGGACGCCTTCCGCCTCGCGTGGTAGATGAGCCGCAATGCCGACCTGGACCGAGCTGGCGCTCGACTGCGCCGCGGTGGCCCGCAAGGGGCTCCGGCTGACGGCGGGAGATTCGCCCGTCGCGGTGGTCCTGGGCTCGGGGCTGGGCACTTTCGCCGACGCGCTGCGCGACGCGCGCGCGATGCCGTTCGCCGCGCTGCCCGGATTCCCGCCCGCGACCGTGCAGGGACACAAGGGCCAGCTCGTGTACGGAACGCTCGCACATGCCCCCGTCCTGGCCTTGCAGGGCCGCCTGCACGGGTACGAAGGCCACGACGCGGCGACCGTGGCGTTTCCGGCCCGCGTGCTCGGCGTCCTTGGGTCTCGCGCCCTGGTGGTGACCAACGCGGCGGGCGGATGCAATCCGTCGTTTGCTCCCGGCGACCTGATGCGCATCACCGACCATCTCAACCTGACCGGCGGCAATCCCCTGACCGGCCCCAACGAGGACCGGCTCGGGCCCCGCTTTCCCGATCTTACGCACGCCTACGACGCCCGTCTCGCCACTGCGCTGGAGGAGGCCGCCCGCGAGTCCGGCCAGACCCTGCGCGCCGGGGTGTATGCGCAGCTGACCGGCCCCAGCTACGAGACGCCGGCGGAAGTCCGGATGGCGCGCGTCCTCGGGGCCGACGCGGTGGGGATGAGCACGGTCCCGGAGGTGATCGCCGCGGCCCAGATGGGCCTGCCCGTCGCGGGGATCTCCTGCATCACCAACCAGGCGGCGGGCATCTCGCAGCATCCGCTCACGCACCGGGAGGTCATGGAGGTGGCGCGGGCCGTGGAAGGAAAGTTCCTGGAGCTCTTGCGGGCCTTCATCCCCCGCGCATTCGGGACGATGCCGCCGCGGGCCGCCCTGGGCTGAGGAGCTGGGGCAGGCACAAAGTGGCCGCAAACGGGCGCGCAGCTATTCTTCCCCCGTGAACTTCTCCAAGCTCCTGAAGGCGGCAACCCGGGCCAGGGCCCGCGCCTACGCGCCCTACTCCAACTTCCCCGTCGGCGCCGCGGTGCTCGCCGGAGGCCGCGTCTTCGCCGCCTGCAACGTGGAGAACAGCTCCTATCCCCTCTCCGTCTGCGCCGAGCGCAACGCGGTGGCGATGGCGGTGGCCGCAGGGCAACGCCGCATCGACGCGGTGGTGATCGTCGGCGGCGCCGATCGCGCCGCCGCTCCCTGCGGCGGATGCCGGCAGGTGCTCGCCGAGTTCTGCGCTGCCGACGCGCCGGTGATCTACGCCACTCCCGGCGGCAAGCCCGTCGTGACCCCTCTCTGCGAGCTGCTTCCGGCTGCCTTCGGCCCCGCGGATCTGGTCAGGGGGGCGGCTGGGGAATCCAAGGGCAGCGCGCGAGGTCCTGCTGGCATTCGTCGAAGTGCAACTCGCGGCCGCGGCACTCGAAGTAGCGGCCGATCGCGTTGGCGATGAACTGATCGACGTCGAAGGCCTTGGCGGGTTGCGGACCTGCGAAGCCGTGCTGGCCCGTGCGGCTCAAATAGGGGAGCATCAGCGCCGTCACCCCTGGCGCCGCGGGGTTGCAGGCCGATGCGCCCGTCGAGTAGCAGCCCGCCGTGCCGGCGAGCTTGTTCACGGGGCACGGGCCGGCCCCGACCGTCGCCCGCACCAGCTGCTGTCGCAGCGGAGGATCGAGGCGCGCGGTCTGCAGGCCGTCGGAGCAGGCGCCCGCGCTGCAGGAGTAGCCGGTGACGTCGATGAGCACGTCCCCGGCGCAGTCGGCGCCGGGATCGCACACGACGTGGTTGCCCAAAGCCGCCAGCACGCCGCCGCTCGCGGCGTCGAAGCGCTGCGTGGTGGCGATTCCCTCCACCGCGCCGCTCTGGATCAGCACCTGCTCGATGGTCATCCCGTACGCGGGATCCGGCTGCGACAGGCCCACCACCCCGGCCGCACGGGCCAGGGAGATGGCGCCGGCGACCGGCATCGCAGGATCGCCGGCAGTGCCGATCACCAGACCGGTGGCGGGTCCCGCCACCCGTCCATTCTCCGCCGTGGTGCGCACCGCCAGGGGACTGTCCGACCAATATTGCGCGTAGTTCACGGGATCGGCGGGATCGAGGATGGTCTGCGCGATGGTGATCATCTGGCGCAACTGCGACGTGTTGCGCTGCAGGGCGAAGCCGCGCGCCGGCGAGGTGAGCGGGTCGCCCGCCTTGTAGGCGACGCCGTTGAACCGGGTGTCAAAACCGTAGGTCGCGATCTGCCGTTGCGGGGCTCCGGGCGCGAGGGGAAGCACGACGATCCGGAGCGGATCGCCCAGGCCGATCACCTGCACCGTGACCTCCGGCGGCAACGGCAATGGCCGCGAAGTGGCGGTCGCAAGCAGCGAGGGCCAATCCGCGGCGATGGGCAGCCGCAAGAGGCCTTGGGCATCGGCGGCCCCGACCGAGCACCCGTCGGCCGGCGCGCCCGTACTGCAGTCCGCGGTGGTGTGCGCCAGGTTCTGCACCATGACTTGTTGCCCCGGCGCGAGGGTCAGCGGCGCGATGGGGATGTCGCGCTCGCGGTTCACGTTCTGGACCACCAGCACCAGGGTGTCTGCCGTCCCCGGCGTGCAGGCGCCGAGGCGGGTCCCGGTCTGGGCATCGACCGGCCCCGCGGCAGGGTCGAAATGGCAGGTGACGAAGAGCGGGCCGAAGAGCTCGAGGAAGACGCCGCGCTGGATGCCGGGCACCGTGGTGCGCAGCTCCGCGTCGGTGAGGCCGGCCGCGGGACTCGCCGGGGCCGTTGCCACGATCGCCGGCTCGACGGCAGGGAGCAGGCCGGCCAGCGTGCCGCCCAAAGACTGGCCGAAGACGAAGAGATCCGATCCGGGGTCGCGGTCGCCCTTTTCGAAGAGATGCCTCCTGCCGTCGCTGGACAGCACGGTGAAGGGGAACTGCGGCGGGCCCCCTACGTCGGGAACGCCGTCGTTGTTGAAATCGCCAGCCCGCACGACGTTGTTGCCGACGGCCATGCTGCCGGTGCCGTCGAAGGTGCGCAGCAGCCGGATCAGCTGCATCCAGTCCACGATCGACTGCCGGATGGTGTCCCGGGTGTGGAAGGCGTCGCCGGTCCAGAAGTCGCCGCCGGGATCGGCGATGCCGTCGTTGTCGAGGTCCCGCGCCCGTCCGGTGAAGAGCGCGTCGGCGAAGCTTTCCAGCCCATGGCTGCTGAAGGCGTCGCGGGCGGCCTTCTCCGCGGCAGGGTCGAGGCCGAGCCCGTGTCCGTAGGCGTCGATGGCGATGGTCGCCAGCCCGAACTTGGCGAAGGTTCCCGCGACGGCGAGCACGGGCTGGGTGCGCGAGCCCTCGTACTCGTGCCCCGCGATCACGGTAGGAAATGGGGCAAGGTGCCCGACCTCGGGTTGCTGCTTGGGCACGGCGAGCAGGAAGGTGATGCGCTGCGGGAAGGTGAGCGCCGTGGCGGTGTGGGCATCGAACTGGAAGAACTGGTCCTGCGGCGCGCCTGGCCCACCCTCCAGGAAGCCGGGCCCGACGAACGTGCCGGAGACGAAGTAATCGACGTACTTGTAGGTGTCCTCCAGCGCCTGCAGCGCGGCGGGGTCGCTGCCGGCCAGGATGCCCTGCAAGACGGGATCCTCCAGGGCCGGCTTGAGCTGCTCGGGCGTGAGCCGATAGTTGGCCAGGAAAGGGGTGCCGCCCGGCGTGAATGGCCCCGTCTCCTGGAGCACGTTGAACGCCGAGGTGTACACCGTCGAGCTGATCCCGGCCTGGACCGGATACTCGAACGAGAGCAACGTCAGCGTGCCTTGCCCCTGCATCCCCTGGCGGATCTGCTCCAGGTCGCGGGTGATCGACTGGGTGGTGAACGCCCAGGTGTAGGCGATGTCCGAGAGCGCGGTCCCGGGAGGCAGGCGCGAGAGCAACGGCTGCAGCTGGCCGGTCTGCGAGGCATGGTTGATGCCCGAGTGCGGGGAGGAGATGGGCGCCCCCCCCGTTCCACGGATGCGGTCGGTCAGCACCACCGCGTAGCGGCGTTCCTGCGCGAGCGGCAGCACCGGGCGGATGATCAGCGTCCTCGTCGAACGCTCGTAGAAGGTCATGAGGTCGTCCGCCTGCTGGCGCTGCGTGTCGTGCGGGGCCGAAGGGTGCAGGAAGTTCGCCAGCGGCCCCGAGACGGGGAAGAGCAGGTTGAAGGCGGCGGCGTCGGGGTCGCCGGGGAAGTACGAGTTCGCGGAGATCAGCGTCAGCGGGAGGCGGCCGCCGCCGAAGTCGAGCGGAACGCTGGCGCCGGTGGTGAGGTCGATCAGGTAGACGCAGTTCGCCCGGGCCGGGTCGTTCTGGCAGGCGAACAGGTCGAGCGCGTCCAGGTCCTGATCGAAGGCGACCGAGATCGGCGCGAAGGTTCCGAAGCCGTCCAGCATGTCGAGCGTGCCGCGCAGGTTGGCCTGCAGGCTGGACAAGGCGATCAGCGACGTGTTCAGGCGCAGCCCGGTGTGAGTCGAGGCATCGGGGCGGGTGAGGATGTCGTTGGGGAAGGGGATGCCCGGAAAGGTCGGCGTGGAGAGATCGAACTGCACCTTGGGGCCGCCGCCGTCGTGCGCGGGGCCGAGCCCCTCGAAGGACGGCGCCGAGCTGCAGGCTGCGAGGGCGAGGACGGCTGCGAGGACGCGTGTGCGGCGCAAGATGTCTCCTCAGAACAAGAAGGTGGCGCGGACGCGCGTGGCGGAAACGCCCGGCATGCTGCTGCCGTCGGCGCGGTCGAAGGCGCTTCCCGGGAAGAGGTAGCCGAACTGGAAACCGACGTCGAATCCCGCCTTCCCCGCGATGCGCTGCGCGTAGGTGATGGCAGCGTCCAGCTCCACGCCGTAGTTCTTCCCGGCGCCGTCTCCGAAGGCGTTCAGCGCCGAGGAATTGACCAGCGCGTGATACGGATCGACCACCGGCTGCGGCGCCCAGGCGAAGAGCGCGCTGCCGACGAGGTGCAGCGAGCCGCCCAGGAACCCGGGCTTGAAGCGGAGCGTGGGCTTCACGTACAGCGCGTTGGTGACCGCCCCCTCGGTCGGGATGAGATCCAGGCCCGGGAGCGGGCGCCCGAAGAGCTTGGGGTCGGAGAGCCGGCGGGCGGCGTTCTGCGATTGGAACATCAGCACCTGGTCGAAGAGCACCAGCCCCACCTTGTAATCCCGGTTCATCTGGAAGCGGTTGGAGTGGTCGTCGAACGGGTTCGCGTCGCCGCTGGCGTACCCGCCTTCCACCTCCGCTTCGAAGGAGGTGCGGAGCAGCCCCGCCCGCACCGCCGCGCCCTGCTGCGAGATGTGGGTGGTGCCGGGGGCGGTGAGGTTGGGGGCGTGGCTGGTGCCGCCGTAGACCTCGGCGGCCTCGGCCTCCAGCGAGAGGACGAAGCTGGTCCCCAGCGGCTGCGCGTGCCGCGCGTAGAGATCGAAGGTCCAGATGTGCAGGTCGCCGCCGCCGGAGGCGTAATTCTGGATGCGCCGCGTGACGTAGAGGCCGAGGCGGCTGCCCTCCGCCGGCGCGTAGACCGCCGCGCCGAGGATCTGCCAGGCGATGTCACCCCATTGAACGCCGCCGCCGTTGCGGACCAGAAGCTCCGCATAGCGGTCGCGGTAGACGAGATCGCCCGCGACCGCCATGGAAAACTCGCGGGCGAAGTCGCTCTTCGGGCTGAGCACCCCCAAAAGCGGCCGGGTGGCGAAGAGGAGACGTTCGACGATGTCGCCGTAGCGCGCGTCGCCGAAGTCGCTGGTGTTCTCGCCGTTGCCGCTGTTGGCCACCATGCCCATGCCCCACTGGTTGGGCATCTGGCCGATCTCGAGGATGCCGAAGGGGGCGTTCACGGCGGCGAAGAGGTGGCGGAAGTCGAAGCCGGCGGCGTTGAAGCCGTTGCGCACCGACCGCTCGGTGACGCCGTAGCCCCGGAAGTCGCTGGCCACGTCCCCAGCGAACTCGCCGGAGACGATGTCGAAGGAGCTCTGGATCTCCGCGCCCCCCTGGTCGCCGATCTCGACGATCTTCGGCGTCAGCCGCAGGCGATGCTCGAACCAGCTCTTCTGGCCCGAGGGATAGCCCTTCTCGTCGAGCAGGAGGTTGGTGTCGCCGTTGAAGCGCAGCCGGTAGGAGCCGTCGAAGCGCACCTCGGCGGCGGCGGCCGGCAGCGCGAGCAGGGCGATCAGCAGGGCGGTTTGACGCGGCATCGCCACTCCTCTATCAAGCGCGCGGATGCGTATCCATAACGGCCTCGCCGCATCGGTCCAGAGTCTGACCCGCGGAGCCATCGCCATCGGCAACTTCGACGGCGTCCACCTGGGCCACCAGGCGCTCTTCGCGGCGGCCCGCCGCGACGCCGCGGGCGGGCCGGTTTGCGCTCTCATCTTCGAGCCCCACCCCGCGCGGCTGCTCGCTCCGCAGTACGCGCCGCCCCTCATCTGCGAGCTGCCGCGCAAGCGCGAGCTGATCGCCGGCTGCGGCGTCAGCGACCTGGTGGAGCAGCGGTTCGATGCGCGGTTCGCGGCCACCGACCCCACCCGCTTCGTGGAGATGCTGCTCGCCACTTCGGTCGCGGAGGTGGTGGTCGGCCACGACTTCACCTATGGCAAGGGACGGGAGGGCACGGTCGATTCGCTGCGGGTGGCGCTGGAAGAGCGGGGCGTCAAGCTGCACCTGGTGGCTCCCGTCGCCGTCAACGGCCTGGTCTGCTCCAGCACCAAGGTGCGCGAGTTCGTGCTCGAGGGCCGCGTCGAGGCTGGCAACATGTTGCTGGGCCGCCCCTTCGATCTCGACGGCGAGGTCGTCCAGGGCGCCGGGCGCGGCCGCAAGCTGGGCTGGCCCACCGCCAACATCCGCACCAGCAACGAACTGTTGCCGGCGGTGGGCGTGTACGCGGTGCGGGCGCGGCTGCTCCCGGACGGGGCGCCCATCCCCGGCGCCGCGAATCTGGGATTGAATCCCACCTTCCGCCCCGAGATGGCCCTCGCCGGCGCGGCGGGGCGGCCGCCGCTGTCGCTCGAGGTGCACCTGTTCGACTTCGGGCAGGACATCTATGGCCGGCGCGTCCGCGTCGAGTTCGTGCACCGGCTGCGCGAGGAACGGCGTTTTCCGGGGGTGGAGGCGCTCAAGGCCCAGATCGCGCAGGACGTGACGCAGGCGCGACGGCTGCTCGGGCTTTGAAAAAGGGGCCCGCGCCGGGCCCCCGCGAACCGCGCACGCACCTCCGCACCCGGGCTCGCACCCGGCCCGGCGCCGCCGGCAGACGCCCCCCGTTCTGCCTACCTGGCCGCACCCTGGAAGACCGGAATTCTTTCGGAGATACGGTCGGTTTCTCGCTTTGCGGGCCACCGATCGCCTATACTCGGCCGGCACAAAAACCCAGTGGGGTGCACGGCATGGCTGGACGTCTCGGCGAGCTCCTGGTTCGCGAAAACCTCATCTCTCTCCAGCAGCTGCAGAAGGCCCAGGACGAGCAGAAGAAGGCCGGCGGCCGCATCGGCTACCACCTCACCAAGCTCGGTTTCATCGAGGAGTCGGAGCTCACCAACTTCCTCTCCAAGCAGTACGGCGTCCCCTCGATCAACCTGAAGGAATTCGACATCGACGGCGAGGTGGTGAAGCTCGTCCCCAAGGAAGTGGCCGAGAAGCACCAGTGCATCCCGGTCAACCGGGCGGGCGCCTCGCTGATCCTGGCGATGAGCGACCCCTCCAACATCTACGCCATCGACGACATCAAGTTCCTCACCGGCTACAACGTCGAGGTGGTGGTCGCCAGCGAGCAGGCCATCAAGGAAGCGCTGGACAAGTACTACGCCGAGAAGGGCCCCTCGTACGAAGAGGTGATGGAGGGGTTCGACGAGAACGAGATCTCCGTCGATCACGACGACGACACCAGCGGTGACGTCAACGACATGGAGAAGAGCGCCGCCGAGGCGCCAGTGGTGAAGCTGGTCAACCTCATCCTCCTCGACGCCATCAAGAAGGGCGCCTCCGACATCCACGTCGAGCCCTACGAGAAGGACTTCCGCGTCCGCTACCGCGTCGACGGCGTGCTCTACGAGGTGATGAAGCCGCCGATGAAGCTGAAGCTGGCGATCATCTCGCGCCTCAAGATCATGGCCGAGCTGGACATCGCGGAGCGCCGCCTGCCGCAGGACGGCCGCATCAAGCTCAAGCTGGGCAAGGGGCGCGAGATGGACTTCCGCGTCTCCGTCTGCCCGACGCTCTTCGGCGAGAAGGTGGTGCTCCGCCTCCTCGACAAGTCCAACCTCCAGCTGGACATGACCAAGCTCGGTTTCGATCCCGAGCCGCTCAAGGCCTTCAAGGACGCCATCGATCGGCCCTACGGCATGGTGCTGGTCACCGGCCCCACCGGCTCGGGCAAGACCACCACGCTCTACTCGGCGCTCGGCGAGCTGAACAAGACCTCCGACAACATCAGCACCGCGGAAGACCCGGTGGAATTCAACTTCGCCGGCATCAACCAGGTGCAGATGCACGAGGACATCGGCCTCAACTTCGCGGCCGCGCTGCGCAGCTTCCTCCGCCAGGACCCCGACATCATCATGGTGGGCGAGATCCGCGACTTCGAAACGG
>Ga0136846_1216768_pt1 | contig 23843 bp, 12 predicted proteins | sample HopSoiMetagenom2_FD_96841 | JGI IMG/M metagenome (GOLD analysis project Ga0136846, IMG submission 96841) | Grasslands soil microbial communities from Hopland, California, USA - 2 Assembly 2016 (version 4) | ecosystem: Environmental > Terrestrial > Soil > Grasslands | place: USA: Hopland... | reverse complement strand
TCGGGACGTAAAACAGCGTGTAGAATACCGCCATTCGAGGCGGGCAGCGCCATCATCGCACCCGCCGGAAAACCGGCGATCACACCGAAGGCGATGAGAATGGCGAGCGCGTAGGGCGTCCGTGAAGCGGAAAACATCAGGATTGCCGAAAGCAGCGTGCTTGCCCTGATGAGCAGTCCTTTGCCGCGAACGCGATCGGCCGTATAGCCGCCGAGCGGTACCATAAAGATCGTCAACCAAAGAACGAGACTGATGACCGATCCGCTCGCCGCAATCCACCCTTGTTCCACGAGCACTCATTTATCCCGAATGAGAAGATCATCGCGATCGCGGTATTAAACAGGGCCCAGCTCAGACCGGCGATGGTCACAAGCAGCATCGTCGGTCTGCCGATGCGAGGCGACTCGCCGGGAATGCTCTCGGGTGGGCGCTCCTTGTAAGCAAAAGCAAGTAGAAAAGCGGCCGCCCCGACGAAGTCTGCGGCCAACAAAAACCGTTTTGTATCCCTCAGCCACGCCAACCGGCGGCAAAGCTAACAGCGCGACCGCGATGCCGAAGGGCCACGATTAAGAAGAGCGCCATGGCAGTCGAGATCTCGCGCTCCGCAAACCAGTCCATCACCATTTTCGAGGTAATGACGTTGACGACGACGCCGCCAACGCCGGTCAGCAATCGTCCGGCGATCTGGGCAGACCAAAGGTCCGAGTAAGCCATAATGACGTTGCCAACGAACATGATGGAGCAACCGACGAGGACGGTGCGCTTATCTCCAAGTGCCTTGCCGAGCGCCCCGCCCGGTAACGCGATCTCCACGCCGGGCAAGAGATAGAGGCCGATCAGCACTCCTATGTCCGGAAGACCGACGTTGAAGTCGCGCTGGAGGACGGGCCGATGGCGGCAACGGATTCGAATTGGAACGCCATCGTTGTGCGAACGAGGAAGAGCAATCCAAGTACGCGCCAACGACTGGTCATGCTTAACACCGCAAGCAGGGCGAGCGGTGGGTCCGCGCGCCGCCGAAATCAATTATGGGCAACTACAGATCGCTGTCTGAGGTTGCAATCAAGTGTGCATCCGGAACTATTCGCAACCGATTGCGGCAGGTTATCGGTTGATCATGAAAAACGGGCCCGGCTAGCGGCGCTCGCTCTCGGCGCCCTCGCCGGCATAGGACGTCCCGAACACGTAGTCCCACCACGGTGCGCTGACGCCGAAGCCGCGATCGTGATCGCGGAAATGGTGCAGCATATGGATCCGCCGCAACATGCGGCCGATGCGCGTCGTCGGCTCGCGATGGTGCACGTGATAATGGACCATGTCATAGGCGAGATAGCCGGTCGTGAAGCCGGCAAGGACCGGCCATGTCAGCGGAAAGCCGAAGACAAGTGCGATTACACCGAAGGCGGCAAGCAGGATCGGGCCGCTGAGCAGGACCGGCATGACGAGCCGCAACGGGTCGTTCGGATGGTCGTGATGCACGCCGTGAATGAGGAAATGCAGACGCTTGCCGAACTCGCCCGGGATTTGCCAATGGAAGAGATAGCGGTGGCCCAAATATTCGGTCAGCGTCCAAACGACGTAACCGAGGAGCATGCAGCCAAGCGCGGCCGCGAGGCTCGCCCTTGTGAAGCCCAGATAGGCGAGAAACGCAATGACGGGCGCATAGACGTAAAGCGGCACGCTCCAGTGCACGCGCGACAGCTTGTCGAGTAGCGGATTCTCAAACAAGCGGGGCGAGGCGGTCAGATAATCCGCCATAGCCGCAACGTCCGGTCCTGATCTCGTGGTCATCTCAGATTACCTCTGCCCCGCGAGAGCCGGCTTGCCGAAGCAAGGCCGCGGCTTTTCCGCCATAACTTGATCAGGAAGAGGCCGTTCCGGCATGTTTTCCGTGCGCGTGTGCAGCGAATAGCGCGGGTTGAAGAGGAATTCGAAAAACAGTTTCGTCCAGGAATAATGGGCGTGCAGTCCGTCGTAATATTCGGGCGCCATGGCTTTTAACTCAGGCAACCGGCTCCACGGAATATCCGGAAAATCGTGGTGCTCGTTGTGATAGCCGATATTGAGCTGAATGCGGTTGAGCGGTCCGTAATAGTCGAACGTCCCCTGCCCCGGCGCCGACGCATAATGCTCTTGGATCCAGCGCGCGCCGAGGGGATGCAGCCCAACCGAGAACCAGAAGGACGCAAAGAGATAAAGTAGCGCGTTCGGTCCGAGCAACAACAGGACGAGCACGTCGCAGACAACGATCGCGCCGATATTGATCATCGACCAGCGGCTGAAAATCCCTGGAACGGCGCCCTTGAGGCGGCTGATGCGCAGCAACTGGAACGCTGCGAAGAAGAACAGCCACCCCGCCTTCATGTACCAGCGATTACCGACGAGGCGCGCCTCCCAATCACTCGGCACGTCGGCATCATAGTCATAGGAGCTCAGATGCGAGTGATGCTTGATGTGATAGGAGCGGAAGCCCATCGCGGTTGGGAAAGCGTTCGGCAGATCGGCGAGAATGGCGGTGAGCTTATTCAGCCGCCCGTCCTTGAAGACGAGATTGTGGATTGCGTCGTGAATGACGACGAACATCGCGTGATTGGCGAAAACGCCGATCGTGTAAGCGCCGATGAGCGCGACCCACCAATAATGCAGACCTAATGCGCCGAAGAGCCCGGCGAGACAGATTTGTCCGGCGACGACGCAGATCGTGATCCAAGCGGTCATGCGATCGCGCCCGATGAGGGTGCGGATCTCGGGATGCGCTTTGAGGATTTCGCGGCGCCGCTCGATATGCGAGCGGTCCCCCAATGTCGCTTCCGATATGTCCATTGGTCGATTCATTCAACCAGTCCTCGCACCCGTGTTTCGCTGCTTGCGCCCGCGCTCATCGCCGCCGGCTCTGTTGGGCTTGTCGCCGGCGCGACAAGCTGTTTCTCGTATACGCGGTGGACTTTGTCCACCTGCGCTCCGCCAATTTCGATTGCCCGGCGCATCGGAGCATTGTCCTCCAAAACCCAGCCGAATTCTATCTGTTCCAGGTTATAGGTGCGATATAGTTGTCGCATCCGGTCGACGAGACCGAGAATGATGACCCCGCCCGTGGCGCTGCGCTGGAATTTTTTGCGAATCCCTAACAATGCGATGCGTGCCGTCTTGAATCGCGCTTTGCGGACGAGTCCGACGAGCCGGAGGCCATGCGGGAAAAGCCGGCCGTTCAGGTCACCCGTCATCTCGTGGAGATTTGGAACCCAGATGCCGAAAGCAGCCGGTTCGCCATCGAGCTCGAAGACAAAACCGAAATCTTCCGGCATGACATATCTGAGGGCATCGGCCGTGGACACAAGTTCGTCGACAGTGAGGGGCACGTAACCCCAATTGGCGCTCCAGGCGTCATTGAAAATCTCGGTGAGGATCGCCGCCTCGCCGCGTATGTCCTTGAGCCGAAGCGGGCGCACGTTCAGGCGCTCCCGCCATTCGGGTCTGGCTGTGATTCCGGAATCCCGGGCATCTGCCACCGTTGGCCGGTAGCGATAGGAAATGAGGTCCCGAGCTTTGCTGTAGCCGCACTTCTCCAGCAGGCCTGCGAGGTAAGGGGGGTGCCATGGCATGAACATCATGGGCACGGCGTCAAACCCCTGGACCAAAAGGCCGGTCTCACTGTTCACCGAGGGTGAGAACGGCCCGTGGATGATGGCGGTGCCGTGTTCGCGCAGCCATGCTTCGGCCGTGGCGGTCAGGGCGGCAACGACATCGTGGTCTTCAACGGCATCGAGCGAGCCGAACTGGGCGCTCGAGGCGCCGAGCGGCGTGATCTCCGGCCGGTAGACCTGAGCGGCTATGCGGCCCACCAGCTTGGCGTTCCGCCTGGCCAACCAGGCCTTCGATGTCACCTGCTTGAAATGCGGGTTCAGCCAATGCGCGTAAAGCGTCCAGCGCTCGGCATCGAGAGACGGCGCAAAGCCTGGATGGCCTGAATAGAGCATCCGCGGGAGCCGGCAGAACGCCAGAAACGAGGCGAGCCCCGATACAGGTACGACATCGATGGCGGACATGCCGCGCCTTAGCAGCGATCCATGACCCTAAAAAGGCGGGGATTTGAATGGCTCCAAGCGGCGGGTCGGCCGCTCAGAGAGCGGCGCTCGCCACTTGCTCGGGTGCCTCGGCCGCGGCGGCCGGCCGGGTGCCAAGCGCGGCGATCACCCGGCGTATGTCGTCTTCCGTGTGGGTCGCTGAAATAAAGAATCTGAGCCGCGGCTGATCCTTGGGAACGCCGATCTGCACAATGGGCGGGCAATAGAAGCCCTGCTCCAGAAGATAGTGGGAGGCGAGCATCGTCTCCTGGCTCGATCCGAACAGGATCGGGACCACCCCCCGTCCAATCGCCGGGCCGGTATCCAAGTCCGCCTCCTGCGCGCACTGGCGGAACAGCTCGGCGTTCTTGGTCAGCCGGTCGATGCGCCAGCTTTCTTCCTGCATGAGCTGCAGCGCCGCGCGGGCCGCCGCCGTGATCACCGGCGACAGCCCGACGCTGTAGACGAAGCCCGGCAGCGAGTAGCGCATCCATTCCGTGATGCTGCGCTTGGCGGCGATGAAGCCGCCGCAGGATGCGAGCGTCTTCGACATGGTGCCGATAATGAGATCGATGCGATTCGGATCGATCCCGGCAAGCTCGGAAATCCCGCGGCCAGTGGCGCCCAAGACACCCAGCGAGTGGGCTTCATCGACGAGCAGCCAAGCCTGATGACGCTCCTTGATCTCGACGATGCGCGGCAGATCGACGATGTCGCCGTCCATGCTGTAGAGCGCCTCGACGACGATCAGCGCATTGCGGTAGTTCTCGCGGTTAGCCGCGAGGAGATCGTCGAGATGATCGAGATCATTGTGGCGGAAGACGACTACTTCGGACCCGGAGCTTTTGGCGGCGCTCGCAATGCTGTTGTGCGACAGCTCATCAATGAACAGCGCGTCGCGGCCGGCCATCAGATGCGTGATTGTGGTCAGGTTGGTGAGATAGCCGGAGACAAGGGCGAGCGAGCTCTCCGTGCCTAGGAAGGCGGCGACCTCCTCCTCAAGCAGCTGATGGGTAGAGCGTTCGCCGCCGACCAAACGCGAGGCGAGGGCGCCGACGCCGAGCTGATCGAGAGCATCGGCGGCGACGGCTTTCACTCTCGGGTGAGAAGCAAGGCCGAGATAATCGTAATTGGCGAAACTGACGAAATGGTCGCCGCGGCGCTCGGCTTCTGCGCCAAGGCTATCTATCGGGGCGAAGAACGGATTTCCGAAGTCGAGGACCGCTTTCCCCGCCAATCTAAAGCGCTTTGAGGCGTAGTCGCTGAGACTGTTGTGTCGGGTCACGCAGACAGAGTTCCGGTTGCAGATGGATTGGGCGGAGGCACTATCGGATAGTTGGGACCCTTAGCTCAATTGCCGCAATGATGCCAGCGAAACCGGACCTCTCTGTTGACGCGATACGCCGAATCGGGGGCTGAGTGGCAGACCGGCAACGTCGATTCAAAATATGCGCTAAGCAAATGTTATGGCGCGCATTTTGTATGTCCGGTTCAAGCACGAAGCCTTTCCTGCGCGCATCAATCCTAGATGGGCAGATGAAAGATAGGCGCCGTGCTTCGCAACGAAGCTGAGGGGGACGGCGTTGTCGGATTCGAAATCATCGCCGAGGTTTTCCTAAGAGATGGGTCAGGTCGACTTTCTGCAGCCATCCCGGCCTATTTTGGCGGCCAAGACAGGGCCGAAGACCGGCCGTTTGGTTGTAGTCTCGAACCGAGTTCCCGTCCCGACCGCCAGCGGAACGCCTGCTGCCGGGGGCCTTGCCGTCGCCTTGGACGCGGCCCTGAAGGCCCGCGGCGGCCTTTGGTTCGGCTGGTCCGGCAAGACCAACGACATGCCGGAATCGGCGACGTCGCTGCGCAGCTACGGCCCCGTCAGCTACGCGGTCGCCGATCTCAGCCGACGCGATCTCGAAGAATTTTATCACGGCTTCGCCAACCGCGCACTCTGGCCGATCTGCCATTACCGGCTCGATCTTGCAGAATATTCGGCGCAGCACACCGCCGGCTTTTTCCGGGTCAACGGCTCCTTCGCGCGGCGGCTTGCCAAGCTGCTCGACGAGGGCGACGCGATCTGGGTCCATGACTATCATCTCATCCCGCTCGCGCGTGCGCTGCGCGATATGGGATTTTCCAATCGGCTCGGCTTCTTCCTGCATGTGCCTTGGCCGCCCTCGGATGTGGCCTCGGGCCTGCCTGCCTACGAAGAATTGCTTCGATCGTTCGCGGCCTACGACTTGGTCGGATTCCAGACGGAGCTCGATGCCAAGAACTTTATCGACTGCATCGAAAAGAGCGGCTCCGGCCGCGCGCTTGGCGATGGCTGGTGCGAGGCTTTCGGCCGGCGTTTCCGGGTCGGCGCCTTCCCGATCTCGATCGACACGGGCGCCTTTGCTGAGGAGGCCCGCCTCGCCGAGCACAATACGGTGGTCAAGCGCACGCGTGCGAGCCTCGACGGCAAGAGCCTGATCATCGGTGTCGACCGCCTCGACTATACGAAGGGCATATTGGAGCGGATCAACTCGTTCGCTGCCTTCCTCGAACGCCACCCCGACATGAAGAAGCGTACCGTGCTGTTGCAGATTACGCCGAAGTCGCGGTCGGAAGTGCCAGCTTATGTGCAGATCCAGCGGGCTGTCGCGGAGCAGGTCGGCAATACCAACGGCAAATACGGCGATCTCGATTGGACACCCGTCCAGTATATGAACAAGACGATGAGCCGCACCGCTCTCGCAGGCCTCTACCGGATGGCTCGCGTTGGCCTTGTCACGCCGCTGCGCGACGGCATGAACCTCGTTGCCAAAGAATATGTGGCGGCCCAAGCGCCGCAGGACCCTGGCGTTCTCATCCTTTCCCGCTTCGCTGGCGCGGCCCAGGAGCTCGATGCGGCGCTGATCGTCAATCCCTACGACAAACAAGGCGTTGCAACCGCCATCGCTCGCGGCCTAAACATGCCGCTTGAGGAACGCAAAGAGCGGTGGCGGGCGATGATGGACGTCTTGGAAAGAAACAATGTCGAGGACTGGTCGAAGAGTTTCCTCGATATCCTCTTGGAGGATCAGCCGCAGCCGGTGAACGGCCGCGTTATGCCCCCGCTCTGGACAACACTCGACGGCTGAACCCAGCCACCGGTGGCGGGGTCCGCTTGGATGACGCGCCTCGACGACGGCTCGCCCGCGCCGTTGGGAGCGATGTGGGACGGCAAGGGCGTGAATTTCGCCCTGTTTTCCGCTCACGCGACCGCGGTTGATCTCTGCCTTTTCGATTCCTCCGGACGACGCCAGGTAGAAGAATATCGGCTGCCGCAATATTCGGACGAAGTCTGGCACGGCTACGTGAACGGATTACGGCCGGGACAACTCTATGGCTATCGCGTGCACGGACCTTATGAACCCGCGCACGGCCACCGATTCAACCCGCGCAAGCTACTCATCGACCCTTACGCGCGGCGGCTTTTCGGACGCATCCGCTGGCATGATGCCGTGTACGGCTATCGACGCGACGCCCATCGCGCCGACCTCACCCGAGATAGCCGCGACAGCGCGCCGATGATGCCGAAATGCCTCGTCGAGGATCCGTCACATATATGGGGCGGCGACCAGCCGCCGCGCCGGGCTTGGCGCGACAGCCTGATCTACGAGGCGCATGTCAAAGGGCTGACACAGCTCCATCCTGATGTGCCCATGACAATGCGCGGCACGTATGCCGCGCTCGCACATCCGGCAATCGTCGATCATCTCGTCAAGCTTGGCGTAACCGCGATCGAGCTGATGCCGATCCACGCTTTCGCCGATGATCAGTTTCTTGTCGAGAAGAAGCTCAGAAACTATTGGGGCTATTCGACCCTCGCCTTTTTCGCGCCGGAGCCGCGCTATTACGGCTCCGAGGGCGATGGCGTCCTCGATCTCAAGGCGGCGATTCGCACACTGCACGAAGCGAAAATCGAGGTCATTCTCGACGTCGTCTACAATCATACTGCCGAAGGCAATCAACTCGGCCCCACGCTCTCCTTCCGCGGCATCGACAATCGCAGCTATTACAAGCTTGCACCGGACAATCCGCGTTTCGTCTGGGACGTGACCGGGACCGGGAATACGCTCGATCTGGCGCATCCGCGCGTCCTACAGATGGTCACCGACAGTCTCCGGCATTGGGTCGAGGCTTATCATGTCGACGGCTTCCGTTTCGATCTTGCGCCGGCGCTCGCGCGCGATCCGTTCGAATTCACCGACCGCGCCGCCTTCCTGCGCGCGGTTGGACAGGACCCGGCTTTGTCGCGCGTCAAATTGATCGCGGAGCCGTGGGACCTCGGCGCCGATGGCTACCGCTTGGGACAGTTCCCGCCGGGCTGGAGCGAGTGGAACGATAGCTTTCGCGACACGATCCGCGGCTTCTGGCGCGGCGATACTGGACAAATCTCGGGGCTCGCCCGCGCCTTGACAGGATCGCGCGAGATCTTTCACCGGCGCGGGCGCCAACCCTCAGCTTCGATCCAATATGTCTCATCGCATGACGGTTTTACACTGCAGGACCTCGTCAGTTACGACGAGCGTCACAACCAGCCCAATGGCGAGGACAACAAGGACGGCCATCCTCATAATTTGTCCTGGAACTTTGGTGTCGAGGGCCCGACGAGGGACCCCGGCATTCTCGCGCGGCGCGCGCAGCAGAAGCGCAATCTTCTGGCGACGGTCTTCTTCTCGGTCGGCGTGCCGATGCTGCTCATGGGCGATGAGTTCTCGCGCACACAGGAGGGCAACAACAATGCGTATTGTCAGGACAACGACACCAGCTGGCTCGATTGGCAGCGCGGCGAGAAGGTAGATCCCGATCTCTTGCCGTTTATCCAGTTGCTGATCGGCCTTCGGCGCAGTCACGACGTGTTCCGCCGCCGGCGCTATTTGACCGGTAGCCGCGTCGCCAGGAATGGCCTAAAGGACGTGTACTGGCTCGCGCCGGAGGGGCGCGAGATGACGAACGACGACTGGGCGGACGAGAACCGCCAGACACTCGGCATGCAGATCGGCAACGATTCGGCCGACGGCCAGCGTTTTATTCTCGTCCTCAACGCGTCGCAAAAGAAGGTAGATTTCAGGCTCGATCCGCATTTGCCTGGCGCGGCTTGGACACATGTCTTCGATACGCAAGAGCCTCGCGGCCATGTGCGCGCGCCGGCATCCATTCTCCATCCCGGCGGAACATTTTCGATCGGCGCACGTTCGCTCGCGCTCTTCCAACTGGCTGCCACTTAACAAATGACAACGAGACGCGTGCATCGCATGCCGTTTGGCGCGCAGATTGATCAAGATAAGACCCGGTTCGCGCTTTTTGCCCGGGATGTGCAAAATCTGCGCGCGATCGTTGCTGACAAGCCGCATGCCATGCGAGCCAAGCCGGGCGGATGGCACGAGCTGGAGCTGGCTGAGGCCGGTGGGGGCACACGCTACATTTATGAACTCAACGAAAACTTACGCGCACCCGACCCGGCATCACGTTATCAGCCGGATGGCGTGCATAAACCGAGTGCCGTGATCGACCCTCGTGCTTTCGAATGGAAGGATGACGAGTGGCGTGGCCGCCCTTGGGCAGAGGCGGTCATCATCGAAGTGCATGCCGGAACCGCGACGCCTGAGGGGACGTTTGTGGCGCTTGCTGAAAAGCTCGAACATTGGCGCGATGTTGGCATAACCGCCATCGAGCTGATGCCGCTTTCCGACTGCCCGGGTAGGCGCAATTGGGGCTATGACGGCGTCGCGCATTTCGCTCCGAACGCATCCTACGGCACGCCTGATGATCTGAAGCGTCTGATAGATCGCGCGCATTCCCTCGGCATGATGATTTTGATCGATGTTGTCTATAATCATTTCGGCCCGAGCGGCAATTACCTGCACGCTTTTGCAAAATCCTTCTTCACGGAGCGGCATCGGACCCCGTGGGGCGGCGGACTTGCCTTCGACGAAGAGCGCGCGGTGCGCGACTTTTTCCTGCACAACGCCCTCTATTGGCTGGAAGAGTTCAACGCCGACGGTTTGCGCTTTGATGCGGTCCACGCCATTGCCGATGATAGCGCGAACCACATATTGGTCGAGATAGCAGAAAGCATTCGTAAGACATTGCCTGATCGCCACCTCCACCTCATCCTCGAAAACGAAGAGAACGAGGCGAAATGGCTGGAGCGCGACAAAAGCGGCAAACCGCGACATTACACCGCTCAATGGAACGATGACGTGCACCATTGCTGGCACGTGCTGATGACCGGCGAGAGCGAAGGCTATTACGCGGATTACCTCGATCGCACGATCGAGCGGCTTGGGCGCGGGCTTGCAGAAGGCTTTGTGTTCCAAGGCGAGTCAATGCGAGTTCGAGAGGGAAAGCCGCGCGGCCAGCCTTCCGCGCACCTGCCGCCGACGGCCTTTGTCACGCATGTCCAGAACCATGATCAGATCGGCAACCGCGCCTTCGGCGAACGTTTGTCTGCGTTGACGAGCCCGGAAAAGCTGGCGCTGGCGCACGCCGGGGTAATCCTGTCGCCGCAAATTCCGATGCTGTTCATGGGGGAGGAATGGAGCGCGTCGGCGCCGTTCCAGTTCTTCGTCGATTTCTCCGAAGATGCGGAATTGTCGAAGGCGGTTCGCGAAGGTCGCCGCCGCGAATTTCGGCACTTCAATGCGTTTGCGGACGAGGCTGCGGCGGCGCGCATTCCCGATCCAACTGACGAGAAGACGTTCCTCAATTCCAAAATCGACTGGAGCGAGATGACACGTGCGCCGCATGCAAGCGTGCTCGCAGATTTGCGTGAACTCATCGCAATCCGACACCGCGAGATCGTACCGCTGATTGCGAGCCGCTATTTCGACGGCAGCTATACCGTCACCGGCGATGTCCTGAGGGTCGAGTGGCGCTTCGACGCAGGAGGACTTGGCTTCGCCGCGTCGTTTGCGGAGAGAGCGCGCGCAATCGATATCGCCGACGCCGTTCGGATTATTTGGCAAAGCGCAAAAGCACGAGCGAACGGCAATCGCGTTCATCTCGATCCATGGACCGGCGTCGCTTGGAGATTTGCTGCGTGAGGGCAGGTTCCGACGTCGTAGATCGTCTTGCCCGACTGCTCGGCATCGCCCACGGCTATACCGACGTTCATCAGAACGAGAATGTCACCGCGCAGGAAACGGAGCGCGCGATCATTGAAGCGTTCGGCCTCGATGTCTCGAGCGCCGGTGCGGCGCGCGATTCGCTTGCTTCCATCGAACGGATGCGCGGTGCACTCGTTGCACCGCTGGTCACGCCCGACACATACGGCACCATCCCCGTGCGCGCCGCGCCAGACACAAAGGTCGAGTGGCAGGTCGCGCTCGAGGATGGCGGCACGCGCGAAGGGCGCGCCCGGGTCGAGCATCACAATCGCGGCACTGTGCTCTGGCTCGACAATCTTCCCGATGGCTATCACAAGCTCATCGCGCAGACGGGCGATGTCCGTGCCGAGTCGCTGCTCATTGTCGCGCCGCAGCGCTGCTACCAGCTCGAACAACTCCAGCGCGGTCGCGCCTGGGGATTGACGTGCCAGGTTGCCAGTCTGCGCGCGTCGCATGATATCGGCATAGGCAATCTGACAAATGTTGCCGAATTGGCGACAGCCGGGGGGCGTCACGGGGCGTCCTTTCTGGGCCTCAGTCCGCTGCACGCATTGTTTGCGTCCGATCGCAGCAAAATCTCGCCATACTCGCCCTCGTCGCGGCTGTTCCTCGATCCGCTGCTGATCGATCTCTATCGGATCCCGGAATTTGCCGGCAGCCGCGCGGCGAGACTGCTCGAAGGTGATACCGCCGCGCAGATCGAGTATTTACGTCAGTTACCCTTTGTCGACCACGGCGCGGTCTGGGCGATTCAAAACCGCGTGCTCAATGCGCTGTGGCAGGAAGCCCGTTCGCGCGGACCGTCCGGCGAATTTCAGGCGTTTCGTCGCGAGGAAGGCGAGAACCTGCGCCTACACGCGATCTTCGAAGCGGCTTCGGAGAAATTGCGCGAAGACGGGCGCTCTTGGCTCGGCGAATGGCCGGAGGCGTTTCGCGATCATGCGTCGCCCGAGGTCGCGCGCTTCGCCAAAGAGAATGCCGATCTCGTCAATTTCCACGAATGGCTGCAATTCCTGGCCGATCGGCAGCTCGCCGACGCCGCGCGCGACGCCGCAAACGCCGGCATGGAGATCGGCCTCTACCGGGATCTTGCCGTCGGCGGCGATTCCGGCGGCTCGGAAGTCTGGGCGCATCCCGATCGATTTGCACCGGCTTTGTCGATCGGTGCGCCACCCGATGCACTCGGGCCCGAGGGACAGAATTGGGGTCTGCCGCCCTTCCACCCCTTGGCGCTTGAGGCGCAAGGATTGGCCGCCTTTCGCGCTTTGGTGAGCGCGAACATGCGTCATGCCGGCGCGATCCGCATCGATCACGCGTTTCAGCTGCAGCGCCTCTTTCTCATCCCGCGCGGACATTCGGCGAAAGACGGCGCTTACGTCGACTATCCCTTCGAAGCCTCGCTCGCGGTGCTGCGGCTCGAAAGCCATCGCAATCGCTGCCTCGTCATCGCCGAGGACCTCGGCACCGCGCCGGAAGGTTTTTCGGACGCGATCATGCGCGCCGGACTCTTAAGCTACCGCATCCTGTTTTTTGAACACGAGAACGACGGCGCATTCAAAGCGCCGGAGGCTTATCCGCGTGACGCGCTCGCAGCACTGACGACGCACGATCTGCCGACCTTCATGGGCTGGTGGCGCGGCCAGGACGTCGATTTGCGCGAAACGTTCGGAATTTTCGCGCCCGATCTCGCCGCGCGCGAGCGCGCCCTGCGCGAGGCTGACAAACAGCGGCTGCGGCAGGCGCTCGAGCAACAGAATCTCACCTCGGCAGATGACCCCGGCGAGCCGCCGCTCGTCGGCAGTATCCGTTATCTCGCGCGCACCCCGTCGATCCTCGCCGCGGTGCAAGTGGAAGACGCAACACGCGAGATGAATCAGGCGAACATGCCTGGGCCTGATCGCGGTCACCCGAATTGGAAGCGGCGGCTGCGGCTCACGCTGCGCGAGATCGCCGCGCCTGGCGGGCCGCTGGCGAAAACCGCGGCGGCGCTTGCCTTGGAAGGACGTGGCTTGCGTCCGGAAGTCTCGCATCTGGCCTCGCCGCCGCCGCGCGCGACATACCGCCTGCAATTTCATAAGGACTTCGATTTCGATCAGGCAAGCGCGATTGTTCCGTATCTCGCCAAGCTCGGCATCAGTCACGTCTATGCCTCTCCTATCTTTCAGGCGCGCCCGGGCTCGACTCACGGTTATGACAGCGTCGATCCGACGAAGATCAATCCCGAACTCGGCGGCGAGGCAGCGTTCATCCGCTTCTCCGACGCTCTCGCTAGGCACCATCTCCAACTGATTCTCGACATTGTGCCGAACCATATGGGTGTCGGTGGCGCTGATAATCCGTGGTGGCTGTCGATCCTCGAATGGGGCGAACTGTCGCCGCACGCGCATTATTTCGACATCGACTGGCAACGGCTTGGCGCGCACGGTAAGCTCGTCCTGCCCTTTCTCGGTTCGCAATATGGCGAGGCGCTGGAAAGCGGCAACCTGCATCTCGCTTTCGATGCGGCGCAGGGCGCGTTCAGCATCTGGCAATACGAGCATCGCTTCCCGATCTCGCCGCTGACTTATCCCGTTGTTCTCGACAATGCGCTGGCGATCCTCGGCACGTCGGCGATCAGCCGCGACGTGTTGGCGATCGTCGGCGAATTCCGCGGCATGGGAGCCGAGAGCTCGGCGCGAAGGCGTGCCGATTTTCCTGCCCGCGCGGAGGGCATAAAGAAGCGGCTGGCGCGTGCGGCGCGGCGGGAGCCGGCATTGCTGCGTGCGATCGAGCGCGCCGTCGAAGTGCTGAACGGCATTAAAAGCCGCCCGGAAAGTTTTGGGCTGTTGCATGACCTGCTTGAACAACAGGCCTATCGCCTGGCCTATTGGCGTGTCGCTGCGAGCGACGTGAACTATCGCCGCTTCTTCGACATCGATTCGCTTGCCGGACTGCGTGTCGAGGAGCGCGATGTTTTCGAAGCGAGCCACGCGCTGATCTTCCGGCTCGTTCGCGACGGACGCGTCCATGGGCTGCGTGTCGATCACATTGACGGACTCGCCGATCCCGAAGGTTACGTCGAGGCGCTGCAGGGCGCGGTCGGGCCGGGATTCTACATCATCGTCGAAAAGATCCTCGAACCCGGCGAACGCTTACGCGATTGGCCGATCGCCGGGACGACCGGCTACGATGCGCTGAGGCTGCTCGATGGCATATTGGTGGATCGCAACGCCAAAGGGCCGTTCGATCGGCTGTATCGGGTTTGCACCGGCCGCGGCGAGGATTTCCACGAAGGGCTGCGGCGCGCCAAGCTGGAAATCCTGGAGACGAGCTTTGCCAGCGAGCTCGAAGGTCTTGTGTCCGATGCAAAGCGCATCGCCGATTCCGACCGCCGCACGCGCGACGCGACCGTCAACGCGATCCGCACCGCGTTGAGCGAAATTATCGCGAGCTTTCCGGTTTATCGCACTTATCTGACCGACGGGCGCGTGGCAGCGGTGGAAGACGTTGAGATCATCGAGACGAGCATCACTGAGGCGAAAGCCAAGAGCCGCCTCGCCGATGCCGCCGTGCACAACATGATCGCCGCCGTGCTGCTTGAGCGCGGGACTACGCCATCGCGTCCAAGCCGAAGTCTAGTTTCGCGGTTCCGGCGCCGGTTCCAGCAATTGACCGGGCCGGTGATGGCCAAAAGCCTCGAAGATACGTTGTTCTACCGCGAAGTCCGCTTTCTCGCTCTGAACGAGGTCGGCGGCGATCCCGCCGCTTTCGGCATCGATCTAAATGCATTTTACGCCGCGCAGCAGGGCAGATACGAACATCAGAAGAACGCGCTGATCACCACCGCAACACACGATACCAAGCGCGGCGAGGATGCGCGCGGGCGCCTGCTCGCGCTCTCCGAAATGCCGGAGAACTGGGCCCGCTTAATCGAAGTGGTCGAGCGCGCGGTGCTGGAGCGGTTCACTGATCGCGAAGTCATCGACGCCAATGACCGCTATATGCTGCTGCAATCTTTGATCGGCGCGGTGCCGCTGCAGGCCATCCAAAACAAATCCGCGCCCGACATCATCGAAAGCTTCCGCGAGCGTCTGCACACGTATGTGCAAAAGGCGCTGCGGGAATCGAAACGCCACACGTCGTGGATCAATCCAAATGAAGCCTATGAAGCCCGCGGCCGCGACTTCATTGCTTTGCTGCTTGATCCTGCCGGCGCACCATGGGCGGCAGTCGTTCCCCTCGCGCAAGAGCTTTCCGCGCGCGGCATGGTCAATGGGCTGACGCGCACGATCCTCAAAACCACGCTTCCCGGCGTACCGGACTTTTATCAAGGCACCGAGTTCTGGGATTTTTCCTTAGTCGATCCCGACAATCGCCGCCCGGTCGACTATGCGGCGCGTGAGGCGTCGCTCGCCGAAAGAGCTGATCTTGCCGGCCTCATCCGTAGCTGGCAGGACGGACGGGTCAAGCAGAGTGCCACGGCGATCCTGCTCGCCGACCGGGCAGTGTCGCCCGAACTCTACAGCGAGGGTACGTTCGAGCCGCTCGCGCTGCGGGGCGCGGAAGCGGCGCGGCTCGTCGCGTTCAAACGGCAACGCCAGGCCGACATACTCGTGGTCGCGGTGCCTCGCCTGTTGCATAAATCGCTTGCGGAGCTTGACTTGCCCCTCGGCGACAGCGGCTGGCGGGATACGCGGCTCGGCGTGCCGGAGGGGCGCTGGCGCAACCTGTTGACAGGATCGGCATTTATTTCCAACGGAGAAGTCGCAGCTTCAGAACTCCTCTCCGACCTGCCGTTCGCCGTCGCAAGGAATGGCGCATGACACGACCATTGAATGCTCGCGCGTCGCGAGCGCGCGGATTGGGCCTGTCGCCGCAGATTGCCGAAGGCCGCGTCGCCATCGAACCGGTGAGCCCGATGATCGATTGCGGCGACACGCCGATCAAAAGGATCGTCGGCGACACGCTCGAAATCGCGGCGACGATCTTTTCCGACGGTCACGATAAGATCGATGTCGACCTCTTGTATCGGCGCGAGCGCGAAGCCGAGTGGCGCCGGACGCGGATGCGTTTCCTCGAGAACGACCGCTGGACCGGCTCCTTCGCTCTGGAAGAGAACGGGCGCTACCTCTACACGATCGAGGCTTGGCGCGATCCGTTCGCGAGCTGGCATGCCGGCCTCGAGAAGAAGCGCGACGCGGGCCAGGACTTGAGCCTCGATCTCGAGCACGGGGTCGATCTGATCCGCCAAACCAAGCCGCGGACCCGGGCCGCCATCAGCGCGCGCGATGCTATCATCGCGGCCGCCGAAAACGGCGCCGGCGATCGCGCGACCATCCTTCTCGAGCCGCGCGTCCTTGCTTTCATGAGTGATCACGGGCGGCGGGAGAACGTTTCGCGTTATGCGCGTGAGCTTGTTGTCATTGCCGATCGCAAGGCGGCGGCGTTCTCTTCCTGGTACGAGCTTTTTCCGCGCTCGCAGACGCCGAGTCCGCGTCAGCACGGCACGTTCAACGGCGTGATTGCGTGCCTGCCCTACGTGCGGGATCTTGGGTTCGACGTGCTTTATTTTCCGCCGATCCATCCGATCGGCAAGACGAACCGGAAGGGTCGCAACAATGCCCTCTCGGCCAGTCCGGCCGACCCCGGCAGCGTCTACGCGATCGGGTCGGACGAGGGTGGGCACGACGCGCTGCATCCCGAACTCGGCACGATCGATGACTTTTTGCGCCTCGTCGAAGCGGCGCGGGCGCATGATCTCGAAATTGCGCTCGATTTTGCCATCCAGTGCTCGCCGGACCATCCCTGGATCAAACAGCATCCGGAATGGTTCGAGTGGAAGAAGGACGGTACGATCGCCTACGCGGAGAACCCGCCGAAAAAGTACGAAGACATCATCAACGTGCATTTCTACGGCGAGTCTTTTCCCTCGCTTTGGATCGCCTTGCGTGATGTTGTGCTTTTCTGGATCGACAAGGGCGTCAAGATTTTCCGCGTAGACAATCCGCACACGAAGCCGATTCCGTTCTGGCGCTGGATGATCGAAAACATCAACCGGGAACACCCCGACGTAATCTTCTTAGCCGAAGCCTTCACGCGGCCGAGCATGATGCGCAAGCTCGCCAAGATCGGTTTCCAGCAGTCCTATACCTACTTCACCTGGCGCGATGAGAAATGGAACATCACCGAGTATATCAACGAGCTGCAGGGCGAGATGGCCGAATATTACCGGCCGAATTTTTTCGTCAATACACCTGATATCAATCCCTATTATCTGCAGACGAGCGGCCGCCCCGGCTTTATCGTGCGCTCCACGCTCGCCGCAATGCTCGCCGGCAATTGGGGCATGTATAACGGCTTCGAGATTTGCGAATCCGAGCCGCTGCCCGGCCGCGAGGAATATCTCGATTCGGAGAAGTACGAGATCAGGCTGCGCGACTTCGAGGCGCCGGGCAATATCAAGGATCACATTCGGATGCTGAATCGCGTCCGGCGGGAGAACCCGGCGCTGCAGGATGTCCGCGGCACGCTCTTCCTCAACGCCTGGAACGACGCGATCATCGCGTTCGCCCGCTTCACGCCTGACCGCACGAACGCGATCATGGTCATGGTCAACCTCGACCCGCGCAACCGGCAGGAATGCGCCTACGAGGTGCCGCTGTGGGAGTTCGGCCTGCCGGACGACGGCTCGGTGGCGGTGGTCGACCTGCTGAACGGCTACCATTTCATGCTGTACGGCAAAACGCATACGATCGCGCTTGATCCGGCCGAGCGGTCCGTCATTATTTGGCGTCTTGTTTCCCCGAGCGCCGAGGCCGGCCCATGATCAATCGCGGCGAGCCGCAATGGTACCGCGACGCCATCATTTATCAGCTCCACGTCAAATCGTTCTTCGATTCCGACGATGACGGCATGGGTGACTTCGAGGGGCTGACGCGCAAGCTCGATTACGTGAAAGAGCTCGGCGCGACCGCGATCTGGCTGATGCCGTTTTACCCTTCGCCGCTGAAGGACGACGGCTACGACATCGCCGATTATCGCGGCATCAACCCGAGCTACGGCAATTTGCGCGATTTCCGCCGCTTCGTGCGCGAGGCGCATGAGCGCGATCTGCGGGTTATCACGGAACTCGTCATCAATCACACGTCTGATCAGCATTCCTGGTTCCAGCGCGCGCGGAAGGCGCGGCCGAGATCGAACGCTCGCAACTTCTATGTCTGGTCTGACAACGACGAGCTTTATCGTGACGCCCGGATCATCTTCCTCGACACCGAAAAGTCGAACTGGACCTGGGACGAGGAAGCGAAAGCATTTTTCTGGCACCGTTTTTATAGCCATCAACCGGATTTGAATTTCGAAAACCCGCGCGTGCTAGCCGCGGTCATCGATACGATGCACGCCTGGTTCGACATGGGCGTGGATGGAATGCGGCTCGACGCGATTCCTTATCTGATGGAGCGCGACGGAACCAATTGCGAAAACCTTCCCGAAACGCACGTGATCATAAAAAAGATACGCGCGGCGCTCGACGAAAACTACACCGACCGCATGCTGCTCGCCGAGGCCAATCAGTGGCCGGAGGAAACGGCGCAATATTTCGGTGACGACGACGAATGCCACATGGCCTTCCATTTTCCCCTGATGCCGCGCATGTACATGGCGCTGGCACAGGAAGACCGGCACCCGATCACTGACATCATGCGGCAAACGCCGGAAATTCCCGAGGGCGCTCAATGGGCGATCTTTTTGCGAAACCATGACGAGCTGACGCTCGAAATGGTTACCGACAAAGAGCGCGATTACCTCTGGTCTTTTTACGCCGTGGATCGACGCATGCGGATCAATCTTGGTATCCGCCGCCGTCTCGCGCCGCTGCTCGACAACGACCGGCGTAAGATCGAGCTCTTGAACTCGATGCTGTTCTCGATGCCCGGAACGCCGGTCCTCTACTATGGCGACGAGATCGGCATGGGCGACAACATTTATCTCGGCGATCGTGATGGCGTGCGTACGCCGATGCAGTGGTCCCCCGACCGCAACGGCGGCTTCAGCCGCGCCGATCCGCAGCGTTTATTCCTGCCGGCGATCCAGGATCCGATCTACGGCTTTTCCGGCGTGAACGTCGAGGCGCAGCTCGCCAATCCCTCGAGCCTGCTCAATTGGATGCGGCGGATGATCTCGGTGCGGCGGGCGCATCCGGCGTTCGGCCGCGGCACGCTGCGCTTTCTATACCCATCCAATCGCAAGGTGCTCGCCTATCTCAGGGAATGGAACGGCGACCGGCTGCTCTGCATCGTTAACGTCTCCCGCGCGCCGCAAGCGGTCGAACTCGATCTGAGCGAATTTCGCGGCGCGATCCCGACCGAATTGACCGCGGGCAGCATTTTTCCACCTGTGGGCCAGCTGCCTTATCTTTTGACATTACCGTCCTACGGCTTCTTCTGGTTCAAGCTGGAGGCCCATGTAGAGGCCGAACGCTTCGGACCGAAAGCCTCGCCGGAATTGTTCACGCTTGTCCTGACCGGGCCGCTGGAGCGGCTGCTCGAAGGCCGTGAAAAGCAAGTCTTCGAGCGCACCATTGTCCCTGCCTTCCTCACTGGGCGGCGGTGGTTCGCCGGTCGCGGCCGGGACATCGAACGCGTGCGCTTGGCGAGTGTCGCTGCGCGTCGCGCCGAGGGAGAGGAGCGCGCTTTTCTCCTGCCGATCGTCGAGGCGACGATAAAGGGCGACGACTTACAGCATTACTTTCTGCCGCTCGCGCTTGCCGTCGAGGGAGAGGAGGATGCGGGTTCCGCTTATGCCGTTGCCCGCGTGCGGCGCGGCGCGCGTGTCGGTATTGTGCTCGATGCGGAAGGCGATCCAAACTTCGCGATGACCATGCTGTCGCTGATGCGCAAGGGCGAGCGGCTGAAAGCGAGCGAGGGCGAAATCGCCTTCACGATAACTACGGCGCTCGCGCAGCAGAATGAGCCCGAAATCGAGGACGGCACGGTTCAGCGGCTTGGCGCCGAACAGAGCAACACATCCTTCAACATCGCCGATCGGATGGTGCTGAAAATTTACCGGCGCCTTCGTGAGGGCATTAATCCCGAAATTGAAATCGGCCGGTTCCTGACGGAAGTCGCCGGATATGCGAATACGCCGGCGCTTTACGGCATTGCCGAGCACGTGGGCGCAGACGGTACACGAACGGCTCTCGCGGTTTTGCAGCAATTCGTGCGCAACCAGGGAGACGCCTGGTCGTGGACCTTGGAATCGCTCGGCCGCGAAATCGAGCGATTGAATCTGCTGCCGCAGAGTGAGGCAACACGGATGGAGGACGAGGCCAGCTTCGATCTGCATTATGTGCGCACGATCGCTCGCCGCGTTGCGGAGATGCACATCGCGCTCGCGGTCCCAACCGATGATCCGGCGTTTGCGAGCGAGCCGCTCACCGGCAAGGATGTGGACGCGGTCGCGAACGAGGCGCGAAGCCTCGCCAGACGCGCATACGCTGCGGTCAAGCGCGTGAGTTCCGGCCTCGAAGGCGAACGCGCCAGCCTCGCCCGAGTCTTCCTCGATAGCCGCAATTCCATCGATGCGGCGATCGCGGCCGCGATCATCGACCCGGTCGGAGCCCTCAAAAGCCGCATCCACGGGGACCTTCATCTCGGACAGATCCTCATCGCGAGGGACGATGTGATGATCGTCGACTTCGAAGGCGAGCCTCTGCGCTCGCTGAAGGAGCGACGGATGAAGGCCTCGCCAGCGGCTGACGTCGCAGGGATGTTGCGCTCCTATGCGTACGCGGCAGCGACGGCAGCCCGCGCCGACGAGCGCCGCGGCGCCGGTTCAAGGCGCACCGCCGAGATCGCCCGGCTTTGGCAGGAGCTGGTGTCAGAGGCGTTCAGGGTGGCCTATGAAGAAGGTACGCGCGGCACCGCCGCCTACATCGGGAATGAAGCGACGCGCCACGCGCTTCTCCACCTCCATCTCCTGCGTAAGGCCCTGTATGAGATCGAATACGAGGCAAGCCACCGACCCGATTGGATCGACATTCCAGTCGCCGGCGTTCTCGACATAATCGACCAGGGATCGCGGACATGAACAAACCAGCCAAGGTAGGGCTAGAGGGCAAACCCGCGGGCAAGCGCGCCGAGGAACCGCCCTTCGCCGTCCATCCCGGCGCGATCGCCGCGATCGTCGCAGCAACCCACGGCGACCCGTTCTCCGTGCTCGGGCCGCACCGCGTCGGCCATGATCTCTACGAGATACGGGCCATGCTGCCCGGTGCGGCCTCGGTGCGCGCCCTCGCCGTCGAGGGGGGCGATATCCTCTGCGACCTGAAGCTCGTCGATCCCTCCGGATTTTTCTGTGGCCGCGTCGCCTCGGTGCACCGGCCCTATTACAAGTTGGAAATCACCTGGCCTCGCGAAACCCGGACCGAGTGGGATCCCTATTCGTTTGGACCGGTGCTCGCCTCCGACGATTTCTCCGCCATCGACGACATCGGAACCTCGCGTTTCTACAATGTCTTCGGCGCGCACATTGTCGAGCATGGCAATGTCGTCGGCGCCCGCTTCGTCGTCTGGGCACCAAATGCGCATAACGTCAGCGTCGTCGGCGACTTCGATGTCTGGGACGGCCGGCGCCACCCGATGCGGCTGCGCCACGAGACCGGCATCTGGGAGCTCTTCGTTCCGGAACTGCCGCAAGGCCAGCGCTACAAATACGAGATGCGCGACCATTCCGGCCGCGCCCTGCCGCTCAAGGCCGATCCCGTCGCCTTTCGCGCCGAGCACCCGCCGGCAACTGCCTCGGTGTTGCATGGCTTGCCAGCAAAACCACAATGGCACGATGAGGGTTGGATAGAACATCGTGGATCGGTGCCGCCACGCAAACGGCCGATCTCGATTTTCGAGTGCCATCTCGGCTCATGGGCGCGCGTTCCCGAGGAAGGCAACCGCTATCTCTCTTACAAGGAATTCGGCGAGCGGCTGATCCCCTATGTGCGCGATCTCGGCTTCACCCATATCGAGCTTCTGCCGATCACCGAATATCCGTTCGACGGCTCGTGGGGCTACCAGCCCATCTCTTTGTACGCCCCGACCTGCCGTTTCGGCACGCCGGAAGAGTTCGGCGAATTCGTCGAGACGGCGCATGCCGCCGGCATCGGCATTCTGCTCGACTGGGTTCCCGCGCATTTCCCCAACGATCCGCATGGGCTCGCGCGCTTCGACGGCACGCATCTCTACGAACACGCCGATCCGCGCCAGGGATTCCACCAGGATTGGGGCACGCATATCTACAATCTCGGACGGCGCGAAGTGATGGCGTTCCTCGTCTCCAATGCGCGCTTCTGGCTCGACCAATATCATCTCGATGGATTGCGGGTCGATGCCGTCGCCTCGATGCTTTATCTCGATTATTCGCGCCGGCCCGGCGAATGGGTGCCGAACCGTTACGGCGGCAACGAGAATCTCGAAGCGATCGATTTTTTGCGCCGCATGAACGAGGTTGCGTATCAGACAAAGCCCGGCGTGTTCACGGTCGCGGAAGAGTCGACGGCTTGGCCCGGCGTGTCACAGCCGACTTACGCGGGTGGTCTCGGCTTCGGCTTCAAATGGAACATGGGCTGGATGCACGACACGCTTCGCTACATGTCGAAGGAGCCGATTCATCGCCGCCATCACCATCACGATATGACGTTCGGGATGGTCTATGCGTTCAGCGAGAATTTCATTCTGCCCTTGAGCCACGACGAGGTCGTGCACGGCAAGGGCTCCCTCATCGGCCGCATGCCGGGCGACCGCTGGCAGCGCTTTGCCAACTTACGCTCCTATTTCGGCTTCATGTGGGGACATCCCGGCAAGAAGCTTCTGTTCATGGGCGGCGAGTTCGGCCAGGAGCGCGAGTGGAACCACGATCGCAGCCTCGATTGGCATTTGCTCGCGGACGGCAATCACAAAGGCGTGCAGACGCTGATCCGCGATCTGAACCACATCTACCGCGACACGCCGGCTCTGCATCAGCGCGATTGCGAGGATTCAGGCTTCCGCTGGCTGATCGGCGACGATCGCGATAACAGCGTGCTCGCTTTCGCCCGCTATGGCGACGGACCGGATGACGTCGTGATCGTCATCTCGAATTTCACGCCGGTGCCGCGCGACAATTACCACGTCGGCGCACCGCAACGCGGCGCCTGGCATGCGATTGTCAACACCGACGCCGCGCAATATGGCGGCACGAGCCCCGAGCGGCTGCCGCCGTTCCACACCTCCGACGAGCCGAGCCACGGCCATCCCTGGTCGCTGAACATGAGGCTGCCGCCGCTATCGACGATGGTGTTGCAGCGAAGGGGGTAGGGGCTCCGAGCCCTCCTGGCAGCCTGTCCGCGGCCAAGATGCTGGCTTTCGTGTCAGGCGCGCTGGCCTCGTGCACTGGTTCGCTCCGATCCTAGGCGGGTCAGGTGCTTCGGACTGTGTGCCAGCCCACATACATACATACATACTTTTTGACAAAGGTGGAGTCTGTGGCATTCTCACTACTTCTGGGAGAGTACGGTTATGAGAGTACTTGCGACATTGGCATTGATTTTCGCCATCGTGTTGACCGGCGCGGCGGCCACCGTTCTGGTGTCCACGCCTTCGCAGGCGGCATCGAATCCTTGAGGATAGCGGCGAAAGCCAGC
>Ga0136846_1216053_pt1 | contig 23843 bp, 20 predicted proteins | sample HopSoiMetagenom2_FD_96841 | JGI IMG/M metagenome (GOLD analysis project Ga0136846, IMG submission 96841) | Grasslands soil microbial communities from Hopland, California, USA - 2 Assembly 2016 (version 4) | ecosystem: Environmental > Terrestrial > Soil > Grasslands | place: USA: Hopland... | reverse complement strand
GCGGGGCGTTGAAGGTCGGGTCCTACGCGACGTCGGACCGCGAACCGGGTCAGGGCGGGAACGCAGCAGCCCTAAGCGGTTTCCGGCGGGTGCCGTAGGTTTGCCTGGCCGGAGCTTGCCGCGCGGAGTAGCGATCGAGTCTTTCGGTGTCGATGGCGGGTGCACGGCCCTATGTCGTCCGTCGAGGGGGTCGCAGTGGCTGAGGACACGCAGCACCTAGCGCTGTATCGGCGCTACCGTCCGCAGACGCCGTCCGACCTGCTCGGCCAGGAGCACGTCGTGCGGGCGCTCACGGGCGCCGTGCGCGAGGGCCGGCTGCATCACGCCTTCCTGTTCTGCGGGCCGCGCGGGACGGGCAAGACCTCGACCGCTCGGATCCTCGCCAAGATGGTCAACTGCGAGCACGGGCCGACCGCCGAGCCATGCGGCGAGTGCGCCCAGTGCGTCGCGATCCGCGACGGCGCGCACGTCGACGTCGTGGAGATCGACGCGGCGTCGCACGGTGGCGTCGACGACGCCCGTGATCTGCGCGAGAAGGCGCCCACCGCCCCCATGGTGGGCCGCGAGAAGGTCTACATCATCGACGAGGCCCAGCGGCTGTCGCGCGAGGCGTTCGACGCACTGCTGAAGCTCTTCGAGGAGCCGCCTCCCGGTGTTCGCTTCATCCTGGCGACCACCGAGCCCCACAAGATGCCGCCGACGATCGTCGGCCGATGCCAGCGGTTCGACTTCCGCAGGCTGACGATCGACGGGCTCGCGGAGCTCCTGCAGAAGATCTCCGGGTCCGAGGGTGTCCAGCTCGATCCCGCTGCGGCGCTCGCGATGGCGCGCCAGGCGGAGGGTTCGGCTCGCGACGCCGTGTCGCTGCTCGACCAAGCCAGTGTGGTCGGTGGCCAGCGGGTCGACGAGGAGGTCGTGCGGTCGCTGCTCGGCGTCCCGCAGGGCGAGATCCGCGTCGAGGTCGCCGACGTTGTCGCGATCGGCGATCTCCGCGGAGCGTTCGAGGCGGTCGACCGGCTCGTGCAGGCAGGCCACGACTTGCGCAACGTCACCGGCGACCTGCTCGCGCATTTCCGCAACTTGTTGCTCGTGCAGAGCGCGCCCGATCAGGAGGACCTGCTCGATGTTCCCTCCGACGCATATGCGTCGCTGCGGGCGCAGGCCGACAAGTTCACGCCGGGGGAGCTTTCGCGGGTGCTCGAGCTGCTGCTCGCCGCGCAGACCGACATGCGGTGGACGACGTCCCCGCGGCTCACGCTGGAGCTCGCGCTCGTGCGCGCGTGTGCGCCGGAAACCGATCCGACGCCGGCCGGTGTGGTTGCACGCCTCGAGCGGCTGGAACGCCTCGCGAACGTGTCGGCGGGCTCGGTCGCACCCAGCGCCGACGCCGCCGTCGCGCGGCCCGCGGAGCCGCCGGCACCGGCGGCCGCGAAGCCCGAGCCGTCCAACAAGCAGCGCGAGTCGACCAAGCAGCCGGCCGACACAGTCGCCGTCGTCGAGGAGACGCCGGTGACCGTTCCCGATGCGGCGTCCGACGGCACGCAGCTCCCCGTGCCGCACGCCGCCGACGCGGCGAGCGTCGACGTCGCGATGCTCCGGCGGTCGTGGGGCTCGGTCACCCAGCAACTCGGTCAACGCAAGCAAGCGGTCCTCCGCGCTCTGATGGAGAGCGCCACGCCGACGTCCTACGACGGCACGACGCTCGAGATCGCGTTCCCGCCGACCTTCAAGAACACGGTCAAACAGGTCGAGAGCCGCCAGGCCGCGTTCCAGGAGGTGCTCAAGGAACTGTTCGGCATCTCGCCGGAGATCTCGTGCGTCGTGCGCGAGTCGCGCTCGGCGGACGACGGCACGCACGTCGAGCCGGTCGAGGAAGACGATGCCGCCGGAGACGATGCCGAAGCGCTCCGCCGGGTCCAGGAGATGCTCGGGGCGCAGCCCGTGACTGACGAGAAGGCCTGACGTGTACGAAGGCCCCATCCAAGCGCTGATCGACGAGCTCTCTCGGCTGCCGGGCATCGGCCCGAAGTCGGCGCAGCGCCTTGCGTTCTGGCTGATCAAGGCGCCGGCCGACGACGCCGAGCGCCTGGCCGATTCGATCGTGCAGGCCAAGCGCCGGATCGTGTTCTGTCGGGAGTGCGGCAACGTCGCCGAGGGCGACCTCTGCCGGATCTGCCGTGACGAGAGCCGCGACCGCACGGTGCTGTGCATCGTCGAGGAGCCGAAGGACGCCGCGTCCATCGAGAAGAGCGCCCTGCACAAGGGGCGCTATCACATCCTCGGCGGCGCCATCAGCCCGCTCGACGGCATCGGTCCGGAAGACCTCCGTGTGCAGGAGCTGCTCGAGCGCGTCGAGCGCGACCACGTCACCGAGTGCATCCTCGCCACGAACCCGAACCTCGAGGGAAACGCGACCGCGATGTACGTCGCGGCGTTGATCAAGCCGCTCGGCGTGCGGGTCACGCGGCTCGCGAGCGGTCTGCCCGTCGGCGGTGACCTCGAGTACGCGGATGAGATCACCCTGTCGCAGGCCCTTGAGGGCAGGAGAGAGATGTGAACGACCGCCCGTCGGCGCGCGAGGTCGCCGATCGGGCGCTCGTGCTGTACGCGATGGTTCGCCGAGCCTCGATCGAGCTGATCGTGGCCGAGACACGCGACCAGATGCGCCGGCGTCAAGCGGAGGGCGCGAGGCTCGAGACCGAAGCGTGGTTCGAGCGCGAGTCGTTGACCGGAGCGCTCACGGACACCGAGCGGACGCTCTTCGACGCGCCGACGGCCGCGTGGCCCCCCGAGGCCATCGCCAACGGGATGTGGCGGAAGGAGGGGCTCGGCGTCCTGTTGTGGGCGCTCCGCATGGTCGACGCGATGCCGCCGATCGATCGCGAGTTCGCCGTGGAGGATCTCAACGAGGCGATCGAGTCCCCCGGGTCGGTCTCCGTGTTCCGCGCGACCGCGCGCTTGCGGGATCCCGGCGAGATCGAGGCTGCATGGCGGGAGGCGGACACGTGGTTCGGTGCCACCGAAGGCGCGGGCGGCTCCGATAGCACGCTGGCGTCGATCAGTGCAGAGCGGTCGCGGGCGCTCGGCTGGCTCCGCGCGTCGGACGCACCGCCTCCCTAGGCTTCGTCGTCTGCGACCCGCCGCCGACGCACGGAGCGCACGATCAGGACGACGATCCCCGCGACGATCAACAGCGGGATCAGGTACCCGAGCCCGATCAAGGTCGCCGCGACCACGTTCAGGAGGCCTTGCACGGCACGGTCCCACGCCCGCCCGAGACTCGGATTGTCGATCGAGTCGGGGCTCTCGGCGACGGCGGCGCCCGGCTCGTGCACGTCGACCTTGATCGTCGACTCCGCGACCTGCTTGTTGATGTAGTTGATCTGTCCGGTGATCTGATCGATCTTGAGCTGCACCTGGTCGAGCTGGTTCTGCAGCGTCAATGACTGCCCGATCGTCGTGGCCTTGTCCATCAGGCCGAAGAGCACCCTGCGCCTGGACAGATAGATCTTCATGTGCGCCTTGAGGTCGACGTACTGCGCCGTGACGTCCTGCCCCTGGCTCGCGGACGAGTCGATCGTCCCGAGCTGACCGAGTTGCACCATCGCCTTGTCGAAGTTCGCCGCAGGGATGCGGATCGTGAACGAGCCGCTGTCGCCGCCCTCGGTGGACGAGGACAGGATCGAGCCGCCGTTCACCGCTGCGATGTGCGCGACGGAGCCGGCCGCTGCCTTGAACGTCCCGTCCTCGATCGTCACCGCGATCTGCCCGTCCCGGATGATCTTCGACAGATCCGCGGGCTGACCGGACGAGCCCGGCTGGTCGTTCTGCTGGACATCAGGCGCCTGCGTTGCGGATCCCGCATCGTTCGCCGAACCCAGCGTGTATCCGTTTAAGCCGCTCTTGACCTGAGAGTTCGGTGCCGACGAAGCGCTTGGGACCAAGGGCTGCGGGTTCCGCTCGTTCACCTGTGCCCCGCCGGCCGCCATGCTGGACTCGCTGCCCGACAGACCGCTGCTCGCGAGGGCCCCGATCCCGGCCGCCAACACGAGGAGCAACGCAGCTGCCGCCAGCCACGGCTTCCACCGGCGCGGATACGTCGGCTTCGGTGACGCCTCGCGGCGCGCGTCCGCCCTGGCACGCGCCGACAACTCGCCCTCGAACCGCCGCAGGAACTCGAACTCGCTGTCCACCTACTCCACCTCCGTCGCGAGGGTCAGCCCGCGCTCCTGCAGCACCATTGCGATCCGTCGCAGTCCGCGGCTGACCCGCTGTCGCGCCGCGGCCTCGGCGCACCCGAGCCGTTGCGCGACCTCCTGGTAGCCGAGCCCGTCGATCACCCGGAGCCGCAATGCATCGCGCTGGTCCTCGGCGAGCGTTCCGAGCGCCTCGACCAGCGCCTCGCGGATGGGCGCGAGGTCGACAAGCTCCTCGATCCGCTCGTAGTCGTCGGCCGGGAGCGCCTCACGGGCGATGCCGATCCGCCGGCGCGCGGCCGCGTCGATCATGCCGGTCCGGAAGAACCGGCCGAGCTGATGTCGTGCGATCCCGTAGAGCCACGCCACGCCGTTCGTCCCCGTATCTCGATAGTTGCGCCTCGAGGCGTACGCCTCGGCGAAGGTCTCCGCCGTCAGCTCGGCAGCGGCCTCGGGGTCCAGGGTGCGGCGCGCGAAATACCGGAGCACGTCCTCGGCATGGCGCCGATACAGCTCGACGAACGCCACGGGCTCTGCCCGCGACGCGAGGAGCAGCTCGGTGTCGCTGCGCTCGTCCACGTAACCTCCGACGCTCGCCGCCGTGCGGGCGGTTCCGTCAGCGGTTCATGCCACGAGAGCGCCGGCTTGTGACAGGTGCCTCAGACGGCGGCGGGCGCGTCCACCGTCGGCGTCACGAAGTGGCACTTCGTCGGCCGGCCGGTGCCACGCTCGATCAACGCGGGTTCCTCGTCGGCGCACTTCTGCTGCGCCATCCAGCACCGCGTGCGGAACCGGCAACCCGAGGGCGGGTCGGCGGGGTTCGGCAGGTCGCCGGACAGGATGATCCGGCCGCTCTTGATCACGCCGGCGTCGTCGGCCTCGGGGAGCGCCGAGACGAGCGCCTGGGTGTAGGGGTGCGACGGCTGGAGGAGCACTCGAGCCTCGTCACCGGTCTCGACAACCTGCCCGAGGTACATCACGGCCACACGGTCGGCGATCTGGCGCACCACCGAGAGGTCGTGAGCAACGAAGATGTAGGCCAACCCGAGACGCTCCTGCAGGTCCTTCAGCAGGTTGATGATCTGCGCCTGCACCGAGACGTCGAGCGCCGATACCGGCTCGTCGCAGACCAGCACGATCGGATCCAGAGCCAGCGCCCGCGCGATGCAGATCCGCTGCCGCTGCCCGCCGGAGAACTGGTGGGGATACCGATTGGCGTGGTTCGGGTCGAGTCCGACGAGCGCAAGGAGTTGCCGAACCTTGTCCGGCCAGTCCTTCTTCGGCAAGAAGTTGCGGTGCACGTTGTACGGCTCGGTGAGCACGTCGGCGATCGTCATGCGCGGATCGAGCGACCCGAGGGTGTCCTGGAACACCATCTGGACCTGACTCCGGTACGCGAGCCGCTCGCTCTTGGAGAACGTCGAGACGTCCTTCCCGCGGAACGAGATCGTGCCGGACGTCGGTTGCTCGAGCATCATGATGAGGTTCGCGAGCGTCGATTTCCCGCACCCCGACTCGCCGACGATACCGAGCACCTCGCCCGCGTGAAGTTGCACGCTGACGTCGTCGACCGCGTGGATCACGCCGGAGGAACCGAAGATCTTGTCGTTCAGCGGGAAGTGCTTCACGACGTTCGCGACGTCGATCAAGACCTCGCTCATCGGGTCACCTCGGTCCAGTGCCAGCACGCCGTCCATCGCCCCGGGACGACCTCTTCGAACGGCGGCATCTCCTCGACGCAGTGTTCGTCGGCGAGCGGGCAGCGAGGGTGGAACGGGCAGCCGCTCGGGAGCCGGAGCATGTTGGGTGGCGTTCCCTTGATGCCGGGCAGGCGCTCCTCGCGGACGTCGATGTCGGGGATCGCTCGCAGGAGCCCCGCCGTGTACGGGTGGATCGGTGAGGCATAGACGTCCTTGGCCGGTCCGAGCTCCGCCATCCGTCCCGCGTACATCACGGCGATGCGATCGGCGAGCCCGACCGCCACGGCGAGGTTGTGCGTGATCAAGACCATCGCCATGTCGTTCTCGGCGACGACCGAGCCAAGCAGGTCGAGCACCTGGGCCTGCACCGTCACGTCCAACGAAGACGTCGGCTCGTCGGCGAGCAGCACCTCCGGCTCCAGGGCGATCGCCATGGCGACCATCACCCGCTGCGCGATCCCCCCGGAGAGCTCGTGCGGATGAGCCTTCATCCGCTCTTCCGGCGATGCGATCCCGACTCGGGACAGCAGTTCGGTCGACATCGTCTTCGCCTCGTGCTTCGAGAACCCGCGACGTGTTCGGAGCAGTTCGACGAGCTGGCCGCCGATCGTGAACACCGGGTCGAGCGCCGAGTGCGGGTCCTGGAACAGCATCGCGATCTTCGCGCCGCGAACCGCACGCATGTCCGCCTCGTCCAGCGCGAGCACGTCGACCTCGTGCAGCTTGGCTTGGCCGGCGGTGATGTGCGCCGGAGGGGAGTCGAGGATCCGCATGATCGCGCGAGCGTGGACCGTCTTGCCCGATCCCGACTCACCGAGGATGGCCAGCACCTCGCCCTTCGCGATCCTGTAGCCGATGCCGTCGACCGCCTTGACGGTGCCCTCCTCCGTCCGGAACTCGACGTGGAGGTCGTCGACCTCGAGCACCGGCTCAGCCATCGGCCAGCTTGACGTCGAGTGCGTCGCGGATCGACTCGCCGAGAAGGACGAAGGCGCCGATGAAGAGGCAGAGGAACAGCGACGGGAAGAACAACAGGTATGGCGCCGCGCTGAACCGTGTCTGCGCGATCTGGATCTGGAGTCCCCACGAGATCGCCGGCAGCCGCAGCCCGACACCGAGGAAGGTGAGGGAGGCCTCGCCCGCGACCGCGCCGCCGACGATGTACGCGGTGAACACCAAGACGGGCGCGATCCCGTTGGGTAGGACATGCCGCCGAAGGACGCGGTTGCCGCTCGCGCCGAGCGTCTCGGCCGAGCGGACGTACCCGCGGCGTTTCCCACTGATCACGGTCGACCGAACGAGCCGTGTCATGTCGGGCCACCCGAAGAACACCAGCACAAGGGCAACGATCGCCACCCCGCCCGTGTTGAACAGGGATAACAGCAGGATCGACCCCAACAATGTCGGCACGCAGAAGAAGATGTCGGCGATACGAGAGATCGTCATGTCGGTCGCGCCCCCGAAATACCCGGCCGCGCCGCCAAGCGTGAGCGCGATCACCATCGTCGCGGAAGCGACGATGAGGCCGACCTCCATCGACGTGCGGGTGCCGTAGACGACCCGGGTGTAGTAGTCACAGCCCAGGAGGTCGGTGCCGAACCAGTGCGCCCGGCTCGGGCTTTGCAACGTGTCCTCCAGGTGGCACTGCGCGGGGTCAAGGCCCTTCGTGAAGAACAGCTGTGGTGCGATCGCCATCCCCATGAAGATCGCGATCATCACGACGGCGACCCGGAACTGGTTGTCCTTCTTGAGTTTCCGCCACACGTCGCTCCACAGCGTCGCGGTCGGCTGCTCGACCTCGTCCACAAGTCCCGCGGCACCCTCGACGGTGCTCGTCGGCCTACTCATAGGAGATCCTCGGGTCGATCCGGGCGCACATCAGGTCCACGACCAGGATCGAGAAGACGATGAAGATCGAGCTCAACATCACGAGCCCGACGACGAGCGGACCGTTCTGCGTCCGGATCCCGACGACGAGCGCGTTGCCCAGGCCGGGGAGGTTGAAGATCGTCTCGGTCAGCACCGCCCCGGCCATGAGATAGGCGAGGTCGAGGCCGAAGATCGTCACGATCGGCACCAGCGAGTTCTTGAGCACATGCCGGCCGATCACCCTGCGGCGGGGAAGCCCGCGCGCGTTCGCCGCACGGATGTGCTCGCCGGTCATGTTGTCCAGGATCGCCGAGCGTCCGAGCCGGCCGAGCGACGCAGCCGACAAGACTCCGATCGTGAGGCACGGCAGGACGTACGACATCCAGCCGTCGGTGACGCCGGCAACGGGGAACCAGTGCAGCTTGATCCCGAAGATGTATTGCAGAACGAACGCCAGCACCAGCGTCGGGATCGTCCACAGGATCAGGGTCGTGACGAGGATGGTCGAGTCGATCCAGGTGCGTCGCTTCATCGCCGCGACGATCGCCAGCGTGAGGCCGAGGACGATCTCGACCGCGAACGCGCCGGCCGCGAGCCGAAGCGTGACGGGGAATCGCTCGCGGACGATGTCCGATACCGATCGGCCCGTGAACGTCTGGCCGAAGTCGCCGTGGGTCACACCCTTCAGGTAGTAGAGGAACTGCACCACGAACGGCTGATCGAGGTGGTAGCTCGCCTTGATCGAGGCCACCGTGCTGGCGGGCAACGGCTTGTTGCCCGCCAGCCTGGTGATCGGGTCGCCGGGCGAGAGGAAGACCATGCTGAAGACGAGCAGCATCACGCCGAGCAGCACCGGGATCAGCAGCAGCAACCGCCGAACCAGGTATCGGCGCGACACGGGTCTGGCTGCTCCCTTCCTCTCCTACCGCATCCGCCCTACTGAACCACCTGCACCTTTTCGAGCGCCCATTGGTCGAACGGCCCGTCCTTCACGACGTTCGTCACGTTGGCCGTGTTGACGGAGTTGAACCCGCCGTATCCCCACGGGATCACGGGCATGTCCTCGAGGAGCATGTCATCGGCCTGCTGGTAGAGCGGGAGCCCCGCCTCGACGGTGGCGGCCTCGTCGCCCTGCTTGAGCAGGTCGTCCACCTGCGTGTTGCTGTAGCCGGTGCTGTTGTAGCTGCCCGTCGTTCCATAGAGCGGCGTGAGGTAGTCCTGGATGCTCGGGTAGTCCATCACCCATCCGTCGAGGAACCACGGGCCGTCCTGCTTCTTGTTGAGCGAGTTGCCGTACCAGGTGTTGTACGGGATCGCGTTGATCTTCACGTCGATGCCGAGGTTCTGCTGCCACTGGTTCCGGATCGCCTCGGCGGCCTGCTCGATGATCGGGTCGTCCGCGTAGATGTTGAGGTTCATCGTGCCCGAGAACCCGCCCGCCTCCTGGAACTTCTGCTTGGCCAGGTCGACGTTCGCGGTGCAGTACTGGCACGCCCCTTCGCGGTAGCCGTCGATCGCCGGCGAGATCAGGTCCGTGGCCGGCGTCTCGTTCGGCAACAACGCCTTGATGACCGAGCCACGGTCCAGTGCCAACGACAACGCCTGCCGCAGCTCCTTGCTCTGGAAGTCCGGGTCGTAGAGCGGGAACCCGATGTACAGGAACGATGTGCTGGCGAACCGTTGCAGCGAGTCGGCGTACGTCTGCTCGGCCTCGAGCAAGTGGGTGGAGTTGATCGGTGCGATGTCGACGCTGCCGGCCTGGAAATCGGTCCACGCGGCGTCGCCGGTGTATTCCTTCATCACGATCTGGTCGGCGGAGCCCGGTGTGCCCGCGAAGTCGGGGTACCGCTTGACGGTGATCGACTCGTCGTGCTTCCACTTGCCGTCCATCATGTACGGCCCGTCGCCGATCGGCTGCTCGTTGAAGGCGTCGGGGTCGTCGAAGAACGCCTTGGGAAGCGGGTCGTATGCGTCGAAGGTCAGCGTCACGGGGAACTGGCTGAACGGCGCCGACAGCTTCACGTCGAACGTGGTGTCGTCCTGCACCTTGAGGCCGCTCAACTCGTGCGTCGTGAGGTTCTTGCAGTCCGACGGATTCAGGGCGCCGTAGCCGACGATCTTGTCGAAGAACGAGTTCAGGAGGTAGCCGTTCGTGCAGTCGGCAGCGTAGTTCCACGCGTCGACGTAGGACTGCGCGTCGACGGGCGTGCCATCGTGGAACGTGTAGCCGCTCTTGAGCTTGATCGTGTACGTCAGACCGTCGCTCGACGCCGTGACGGACTCGGCCTGGTCCGGGATGAGGTTGTTGTCCGCGTCGAAGGTCATCAACGGCTCCCACAGCACCTCGTACACCTGGGTACCGCAGCTCTCGTAGTTGTTCGACGGGATCAGCGAGGTAGCCGGCTCACAGTTGGCGACCGAGAAGCTTCCGCCCTGCGTGCCAGGCGCGGCGCTGCCTGAGTTGGCGCCGCTGGAACTGGAACTGCTGCTACAGGCTGCCGCGACGACGGCGAATGCCATCGTCACGACCACGATCCGAACCGAACCCCTCATCTGCTTTCAGCCTCCCGTCTCAGACGCGCGCATATCCTGCACCCCGCCTCCACGAACTACAAACCGGCCCTGCACCTCCACATACGCGATTACCTGCCGAGCCGGTTGTGCTGGCTATCAGCCACATCACCGGCTCATCCAGCCACTTCCGGTTGGGGGGTCGCGGCGAAGCCCAACGATCTCGAAGCCCCACGGGTCGGTCACACGGCTGACCTGTCCGAACCCGTGGCCTTCGTAGAAGCCGAGCAGGCGCGGGTCGCAGTCTAGCGACACGGTGGCGGGACCGTCCCCTGCGGCGAGCTCGAACGCCGCGTCGACCAGTGCGCCACCGATGCCCTTGCCTTGCAGCGACGGCTCGACCGCGACGGGCCCGATGTTGGCGTGCTGTGGGAAGCCGTCGTGCAGGGCTCGGATCGCAAGATCGACGCCGTGCATCACCTCGGCGGTTCGATCCCCGGCGGGCGGCGCCTCGGCGGCGCCCGGGCCGCAGAAGAAGCACGCGCCACGCTCGACGCACGCGAACCCGACGACGTGATCGCCTGCGAACGCCGCGAGCGTCGTCGAGGTCTCCGATGTCTGCATCTGCAGGTACAGGTCGTGGACGATCGCGTATCGGTCAAGTGGATCGTCGGCCAACGGGGCCATGTAGTCCTCCGTCCAGAACGCGCGCCCCGCGAGCCTGGCCGCCTCGGGCCAACGCTCCGGCGGCAGGGGACGGATCGACAGCTCCATACCGGGTCGCAGGGTACCCCGGGCTAGACTCGGGCCGTCCGGAGCAGGAGTCGCCGCAGGCATGCCCACCCTCGTCATGAAGTTCGGCGGCACGTCGGTGGGCTCGGTCGAGCGCCTGGAGGACGTCGCCGAGCGCGTGGTGCGTGCGCGCGAGGCCGGCAACGGCGTCATCGTCGTCGTCAGCGCGATGGGGACCACCACCGACGACCTGCTCGTGATGGCCTCGCGGATCACCGACCTGCCCGACCCGCGCGAGCTCGACATGCTGTTGACCGCCGGCGAGCGGATCTCGATGTCGTTGCTCGGGATCGCGCTGAACGCGCGCGGGTGCCGGGCGGCGAGCTACACCGGCTCGCAGGCCGGGATCATCACCGACACGCGCCACGGCGCCGCGAAGATCACCGAGATCCGGCCCAAACGGATCGTCGAGGCGCTGGACGCCGGCACGGTCGTGATCCTGGCGGGGTTCCAGGGCCTGTCGAGCGACTACGAGATCACGACGCTCGGCCGCGGTGGATCCGACCTCACCGCCGTCGCGATGGCCGGCGCGGTCGGCGCCGACGTCTGTGAGATCTACACCGACGTCGACGGGGTGTTCACGGCCGATCCGCGGATCGTCCCGGGCGCGCGCAAGGTCGACATGATGGGCTACGACGAGATGCTGGAGCTCGCGGCGGCGGGCGCGAAGGTGTTGCAGACGCGTTCCGTCGAGATGGCTCGGCGACACGGCGTCAAGATCCACGTTCGCTCGGCGTTCGACGACGCCCCCGGCACGTGGGTGGCGGAGAGGAGCGAGGAAGAGATGGAAGGCGTGCTGATCAGCGGGATCGCGCTCGACGCCGAGGAGGCGAAGGTGACGATCGACGACGTGCCGGACCGGCCCGGCGTGGCGGCGCGCATCTTCAAGGCGATCGCGGCCGAGGGCGTGAACGTCGACATGATCGTGCAGAACGTCTCGCACGAGGACACCACCGACCTGTCGTTCACGGCGCCCCGGGCCGATCTGCAGCGGCTCCGTTCGGCTCTCGAGCCGCTCACCGCCGAGGTCGGCGCCGAGCGGTTCACGATCGACGACGACATCGCGAAGGTTTCCCTCGTCGGGGCCGGGATGAAGTCGCACCCCGGCGTGGCGGCCGACATGTTCGACGCCCTCGCGGCCGAGGGCATCAACATCGAGATGATCTCCACGTCGCCGATCCGGGTGTCGTGCGTGATCCGTCGAGCCGACGGCGATCGAGCGCTCCAGGTCGTGCACGAGCGCTTCAGGCTGGACACCCCGGTCGCGTAGATCGCTGCTGGTCAGAGGCAGGTTGGATGAGGGTCGCCGGTAGGATGGTCGGATGAAGGTCGCGGTGATCGGAGCCACCGGCGCGGTGGGCCGGGAGATGGCGCGGATCTTGGACGAGCGCCGGTTCGCCGTCGACGAGTTCGTGCCGTTGGCCTCGGCGCGCAGCGCCGGGCGGACGGTGCCGTTCGCTGGCCGCGAGGTCGAGGTTCGCGAGCTGTCGGTCGACGCGGCCGCGGGCGTCGACGTCGCGTTCGTGTCGGCCGGCGCGTCGACGTCGCGCTCGTTCTTGCCGGGGATCGTCGAGGCACACGGCACCGTCTGCGTCGACAATTCCAGCGCGTTCCGGATGGATCCGGCGTGGCCGCTCGTCGTGGCCGACGTGAATCCGGAGGCGCTCGACGGGTGGCCGAAGCCCGGCATCATCGCGGTGCCGAACTGCACCACGATCGCCGCTGTGCTGGCCGTCGGGCCGCTGCATCGCGTCGCGGGGCTGCGATCGCTGGTCCTGTCGTCGTACCAGGCCGTGAGCGGCGCGGGCCAGAAGGGCACGCGCGAGCTCGCCGAGCAGATCGAGAAGCTCGGGGGACAGGTCGAGGCGCTCGCCCATCCGGACCGTGACGCGCTACCGACCGGCGACGTGTTCTCCCGCCCGATCGCGTTCAACGTCGTGCCGCAGATCGGCGAGTTCGAGGCCGGCGGCTTCACCGGCGAGGAGCTCAAGATGATGGCCGAGCCGAAGAAGATCCTGTCGGCGCCGGATCTCGAGGTGCTCGCGACGAGCGTCCGCGTCCCCGTCGTCACCGGCCACGCCGTGGCGATCCTCGCGACGTTCTCGCGCGCGATCGACGTCGCCGAGGCGCGGTCGCTACTCGCGGCGGCACCCGGCGTGACGCTGATGGACGACCCCGAAAACGGCGTGTTCCCGACGCCGCTGGACGCCGCCGGCCGCGACGACGCCTACGTCGGCCGCATACGGCAGGCGCCCGGCCGCGACGACGCGCTCGCGCTCTTCAGCTGTGCCGACAACCTGCGGATCGGCGCTGCGCTCGACGCGGTGATGATCGCCGAGCGGATGTTCCCGACGCCCTAGTTGTCGTCGCGAGCCGGTTCCCCGCCCGGCCCGACGTCGCCGGCCAGCTGCTTCACAAACCACGAGCCGTAGCTCTGCCAGCCCTGGCGCTCGTAGAACGCGATCGCGTCCTCGCGCCAGTTGGCGGTGACGAGCGCCATGCGGAAGCAGCCACGCCGGCGCGCGAGCTCCTCCGCGCGTGACAGCAGCGCGCTCCCGGCGCCGCTGCCGCGCGCGCGGTCGGTCACGATCAGGTCGTGGACGCGCGCCTGCGGCCGGTGATCGCCCAGCCGCTGGTGGTACTCCATGTCGATCACGCCCACCAGGCCGGTGCCGTTCTCTGCGACGAGCGTGACGTTCTCGATCCGACGGATGTGGCCGGCGAACTGCAGCTGATGCGTCGGGTCGGCCGCGGTACCCGAGGCGACGCCACGGCCGAGCTCGACGAGGAGCCCGGCGACGGCCGGCCAGTCCGTCGGCGCCGCCATGCGGACCAGAACCTCGGTCACCGATCGCACCGGCACGGGGACGCCCCGCACTTCGGGCACCCGTCGGCGAACCGCGCCATGGCGGACTCCAGATCGACCCCCAGCTGCTCGGCGAGCGAGGCGAGCCAGGCGAGGACGTCGGAGCATTCGTGGGCCAGCTCGGCCGGGTCCCCGCTCCGCATCGCCTTGGCCAGCTCGCCCACCTCTTCGGTGAGCCATCGGAACGTGGCGTCCACCCCGCGGGCGGCATCCCGCTCGCCGTAGGTGTCCCGCATCCTCGCCTGGACGTCGCGGAGCTCCATGGTCGGGGGAGTCTAGGAGGTCCCGGAGGTTGCACTGTCACAGGATTTCCGCATGTGCGAAACAGCAGGTCACGGCATGTTCACCTTCAGTTAGGCCGATGGCCTCATTTACCGTAGGCCGTAGGTGTGATACCCATCCCTTCCGGGCTAGTTCCGCCGGGGAGGGGCCGTCCGGGTCGGGTGTTGGGCTCGCAGGGAACGGCATGGGTAGTGGCATTGAGGTCCGAATTGGACCCCAGTGGATCTGGCCGATGAACCGCTGGCGGTTCGCCGGTGGGCGTAGGGGAGGGACATCGGTTGTCATCGGAGCAAGCACAGCTGGTCGTAGTTGTGCCGACATATAACGAGATCGAGAACATCGATACGCTCGTTGCGCGGGTGACAGATGTGCGCGCGACGACGCCGGTCGATGTGCTCTTCGTCGACGACGGATCGCCGGACGGAACGGACGCTCGCATCCACGAGCTGCGCGCAACGCGGCCCTGGATCGACATCCTCGAGCGCGAAGGGCGCCAAGGACTCGGCTCCGCGTACCGCGCGGGGTTCCGGTGGGCGCTCGCGCACGGGTACGCCCGGATCGGCGAGATGGACGCCGACCTGAGTCATGACCCGTCGTATCTGCCGGCGCTCGACGCCGCGGCGCGCGGCGGCGCCGATCTCGCGCTCGGCTCACGCTACACGCGCGGCGGCGGCAGCGAGGGGTGGCCGCTGCAGCGACGCCTCTTGTCGCGCGGCGCGAATCTGTTCGCGCGCACCTTGCTGCGTCTGTCCACCAAGGACGTGACGGGCGGCTTCCGCGTGTACGACCGTGGCGCGATAGAGCTGCTGCTCGATCAGGGCACGGAGTGCGATGGATATGGCTTCCAAGTCGAAGGCGTGTACGCGGTGAGCCGAGCGGGTATGCGTGTCGTCGAAGTCCCGATCACGTTCCGCGACCGGGCGTACGGACGATCGAAGATGTCGCGTTCGATTGTGTGGGAGGCGACGCGGCGATGCGTCGCCTTGGCGTTCGAGCGCCCGCGTGTCCCGGTGGCATCGGCGCGGATCCCAGAGGGAGCTACCGATGGCCACTAGCACAGAGACCCAACCCATCCCGTCCAGTCGGCGCGGACGCTTCCTCGGCTTCCTCGCCGTCGGCGCGACCGGCCTGGTGATCAACCAGCTCGCGTTCTGGGTGCTGACCGACGTCTTCGGGCTCTTCTACTTGTGGGCGTTCCTGCTCTCCACGCAGTTCTCGACGGCGTGGAACTTCGTGTTGCTCGAGCGCTACGTGTTCCAGGGTCGCCGTGAGGGCCGCTGGGCGCGCCTGGGCTGGTACGCCCTGATGAACAACATCTGGAACGTCGCGAGCGCTCCCGTGATGTACCTGATCACGTCGGGCTTCGGCGTCGCGCACCTATGGGCGAACTGGCTCGTCATTACCGGCATGACGTTGGTGCGCTTCGCGATCTCGAACCGGTTGATCTGGCGCGATCACTCCGGTGGTCTCGACGCCGCCGGCGTGGTGCCCGGAAGGCGTCAGACGAGCTGGTCCTACGACGTTCACGGCATCGTGCGGATCGCATCGGAGACGCCGCTGCCCGAGCTCGAGCGCTTCGAGGTGCCGGCGCTGCTGGACCGGCCCGACATCGAGGTGAGCGTGAGCAACCGTGGCTTCGGCGGTCTGCGCCGGCGCGTGTCGGTCACCGAGGAAGACGGCGAGGTCACCTACATCGAGCACCTCGGTCGCTTCGGGTTCGCCGCGAAGATCGACGTCGCGACGCTCTCGCGGATCCAGGTCTCGAAGCTGCTCCGCCGCTCGCCCCACGTCGCCTACACCAACGTGGTCGAGCCGGTGGTGCGGTGGCTCGTGGTGCGTAAGGGCTACATCCTGGCCCACGCCGCCTGCCTGCAGATCGACGGCCACGGCGTGCTGATCACCGCTCGCACCGACACGGGCAAGACCACCACGTGCCTGAAGTCGATCAAGGAGCAGGGGTCGGGGTTCGTGTCCGACGACATGGTGATCATCGACCCCGAGGGACGGGCGCTGTCCTACCCGAAGCCCTTGACGATCTCCTCGCACACCCTGCACGCGGTGAAGGGCGCGCCGATGCCGGCGATGCAGCGGGCGGCGCTGCAGATCCAGGGGCGGATCCACTCCAAGTTCGGCCGCTCGGTCGGCATGGCGATCGGGAACATCAACCTGCCGATCGCCACGATGAGCGCGCTCGTCCAGATGGCCGTGCCGCCGCCGAAGTTCCACGTCGACCGGCTGATCCCGGAGGCGGGGCTCGTGTCCTCGCTCGACCTCGACCGGCTCGTGGTGATCGAGCGCGGCGACGCGGTGCTGCGCGAGCTCGACGAGGAGGCCGCGTTCGAGATCTTGTCCGAGAACACCGAGGACGCGTACGGCTTCCCGCCGTACCCGCGGATCGAGTCGACGTTGTCTGACGGGCACGTGGAAGAAGAGCGGGCGATCCGGCGCAAGATCGTCGGCCGACTCGAATCTGTGCTCCTCCGTACGCCGGACCGCAACTGGTACGAGCGCCTGCCGCAGCTCGCCGCAGGCATCGCCGTTCCGTTCGGGGTCGACGTCGTGCGGGTCGACGAGGGCGGCGACGTGATGCTCGACCTCACGGGTGTGGGGGCGGACGACGGCGACGCCGAGGGCGAGGTGATCGCCTTGGACACCGCGTCGTCCGAGCGCGGTGAGGTGATCGCGCTGGACGAACGGCTCACCCCGGAGACGGCCGCATCCCGGTTCGCGCAGCTGTCGCCGAAGGACGCCGAGGAGGTGGAGGACGCGCTTTCCGACGCGTTGGCGCTCCTCCAGAAGGTGTCCGACATCCTCGACCAACAGAGCGACCGCGAGGCGCCTGCGGTGTCCGGTCTCGTTGCGAGCGTGCGTTTGCTCCGAGACGCCCGCATCACGCAAGGCAAGGGGTGAGCGTGGCCGGTCGTGCGCGCTCATCCCTCGTGGTGCCACCATGATGGGAGGCGTGCGGGCCCGGTCCGCGGAACCCACCACTCCCGAGCGTGTCGACTTGACCGGCGAACCTGAGGGCCATCACGCCAGACAACGTCGCCGGATGGTCATCAGCTTCGCCGTGCTTGTGATCGTCGGCGTCGCGCTGTACGTCCGGCTGATCCACCTGACGGCCCTGGGCTTCAACAGCGACGAGGCGGTCTACACCGGACAGGCCGGCGCGCTGGCCGGGGTCGGCGACTACGCGAGGAACTTCTCGCCGTTCCGGGCGCACCCCCTGTTGCTGCAGACCATCCTTGCGATGGAGTTCACGATGGTGGGCCACATGAGCGAGGTCATGTCGCGCGCGACCGTGGTCGTCACGGGGGTCGCCGCGGTGTTCTCGACATATCTGCTCGGCCGCCGGATGTTCGGCGTCGCCGCCGGCCTCGCGGCGGCCGCGGGTCTCGCGATCATGCCGTACCACGTGTTCATCAGCCGGCAGGTGCTGCTCGACGTCCCGGCGGGGCTCGCGATCTTGCTCGCATTCGCGGCGCTGTACCGATACGACGGACCGACCACCCGGCGCTGGCTGTACCTCGCGGCCGCGCTCGCGGGTATCGCCTGCGTGATCAAGGAGACGATGGTCGTCTTCGCGCCGGCGGCGTTGTTGTATCTCGCGTGGTCGAAGATCTCGGCGCGGACGCGCGTGCGCGACATCGCGTTGTGCGGTCTGTTGATGCTCGTGATGCTCGCGCCGTTCGTCAGCACCAGGTTCCTGTTCTCGGGGTCGGGCGCGGGGGGCTACATCATCTATCAGCTGTTCCGCCCGCCGAACCACCCCGTGTGGTACTTCCCGGTCGTCTTCTGGATCTTCATCACGCCGATCGCGACGCTCGCGATCGCATACGGCGTGGTCCTCGCGTGCATCCGACGGACGCGTGCCGACAAGCTGCTGTTGTCGTGGCTCGCTGTCTTCGGTGCGTTCTTCCAGTTCTGGCCGACGAAACTGTTGCCCTACGCGATCATCCTCGTGCCCGCGTTGGCGATCCTCGCCGCTCGCGGGCTCGTCGAGCTGTTCTTCTGGGTGCGGCAGCGATGGTCGTCCGGGATCGCCGTGGCCGCCGCGTTCGTTACGGCCATCGCCGTCCTCGGGCCGATGGTCGGGCCGGCGTGGCGCGCAGGCAACGTGATCCGTGACAGCAGCTTCTCCGGCCCGCTGACGACCGACGTCGAGGTGCAGGACTTCGCGGGTGGCCGTGAGACAGGGACGTGGTTCGCGGACAACACCCCGAGCAACGCGGTCGCCCTGACGATGGGGCCGTCCCTCGGCAACCTCGTCAACTTCTACGGCGATCGCGACTTCTTCGCGCTGTCCGTGAGCTCGGATCCGAAGCTGCGGAACCCCGCATACCGGCCGATCCCGAACCCGGACTACGACATCCGGCAGCTGGAGGTGCAGTACGCGGTTTGGGACGCATACACCGCCGACCGCTCCCCGTGGTACAGCCAACGACTGCGCAACTACGTCGCGAAATACTCGGGCACCCCCGTGTTCTCGGTTTGGGTCGACGGCAACAACGTCGAGACGAGCGACGGAGCGCCGCCGGCCGGCGCCGAGGTTCGGATCGTGGTCTATAAGTTGGTCGGCGGCGATCCCTTGCAGAGCGGCACCGGGCAACAGGAGACGGGTCAGTGAGACGCGCCGTCCTCGCGCTCATCGCGGTTGGCCTGCTCGCCGCGGCCTGGATCGTACCTGCGTCGGCTCAGACGCTGCCGGGTTCTGCGACGGGCACCCCCCCGATCCAGCACTTGGTCGTGATCTTGGAGGAGAACTCAACCTTCGATCACGTCTTCGGGTACTGGCCCACCGCGGACGGCGTCGGGATCGACGACAACATCTCGCAGGCAGGAGGCAGGACCGTACAGATGAACGGGTTCTCCGAACTGGGGCCCGCCGCGTTCACGGTTCCCCATGGGGAGGAGGTGCTCAGCAATGGATCGGTTGCTGCGCGGCAGTCATACGACGGCGGCAAGATGGACGGGTTCTACCGGGCCCAGGTCGCCGCGGGTAAGCGCCCGCGTCTGTCGTTCACACTCATCGATCCGGGTGCGAACCCTCCCTGGGGTTCCCTCGCAAGCCAGGGCGTGGTGTTCGACCGCTATTTCTCCTCGGAGATGGCTGGGTCGCTGCCCAACACGCTGAACCTAGTGGCCGGCACCAGCGCGGGACGCAACACCGGTTCGAGCGCTGAGTTCCGCAGCCTCTGGGACAGCGACATCACGACGATCTTCGACGCCGCGGACGAGAAACCCGACGTGTCGTGGCGGTACTACATCGGCGGTCTTAGCCAGATCCACGAGAACAAGGTTGCCAACGGCGCATACGCGCGCTCCGGCCAGGCGACGCCGAGCCAGCTCTACTGGGCTCCGATCCTGTCGATGCAGCGGTTCTGGGACGATCCTCGCCTCGCGGCGAACGTCCGCACGCAGGACGACCTGTACAAGGACGCCGCGAGCGGCAACCTGCCGAGCATCAGCTACGTCCTTCCCCAGCCGACGTCGCACGAGCCGCAGGTCGAGCCGCCGGACTTGCGGATCTTGTCGGTCGTGAACGCGATCCGGACCTCGCCGAACTGGCCGGATACGGCGATCATGGTCACCTGGGACGACTGGGGTGGCTATTACGACCACAAGCGGCCGCCTCTGGCGAAGGACGGGCACCGCCTCGGCTTCCGTGTACCGATGATCTTGCTCTCGCCGTATGCGATACCTGATTCGGTCTCGCACCAGCGGCTCGACCACTCGTCGATCCCGGCGTTCGCAGCGTCCCTCTTCCACCTGCCGTGGGATCGGACGCCGAACACGCACGAACTCCATGGGGTTTGGACGACCACGCCGAACGACGCGACCGAGATCACGGCGCTCCAACACGAGTCGCCGTACGCAGCGGCCGGCATGCAACACGCTTCATCCGTCTTTGTGCTCTATCTGATGACGCTCGTGGTGATCACCGGCGTCTTGTTCGCACTCGGGGTGACGTTCCGGGCTGCACGTCCTGGAGAAGGGAAACGAACACAGCAATGACAACCCCCCATTCCGCCCGCGCGCGACTCGTCGCGCTCTTCCTCGCCGTGGCCAGCATCGGCGTGGTGACGCAGCTGACCGTCGCCTCGCCAGCGCAGGCAGCAGCGGCACAGCAGCTGACCCGCTATCCATACTTGACCGACGTCGTCACGACGTTCGCGACCGTGAATTGGGCGACCGACCGGTCGCAGACAACGGGCTCGGTCAAGTACGGCGTCCTGGGCTCGAACTGCGCGACGAAGACCGTCTCGGCCTCGAAGACCAGCATCTCCGTGGGGTCGGCCTCGGAGTACCAGTGGAAGGCGAAGCTAACGCAGCTCGCGCCGAACACCCAGTACTGCTACCGCGTCTACCTGGGAACGACGGACCTGCTCGGGAGCGACGCAACGCCGCAGTTCTACTCGGCGATCCCCTCGGGATCGAACGCGTCGTACTCGTTCGCCGTCTTCGGCGACTGGGGCGACACGAACCAGCAGGGAACGAACCCGTATCAGGCGGCGGTCGACGCCTCGATCGGGCAGAGCGGCGTGCGGTTCGCGCTCGCCACCGGCGACACCGCGTACGACAGCGGGAGCCAGCTCAACTACGGCGATCTGAACCAGACGGGTTTCCGCGTGAGCTCGATCTTCGGGCCGAACTTCTGGGCCCGGGCCGGTTCCAAGGTGCCGCTCTTCAGCGTGCCCGGGAACCACGGCGCCAACGCGACGTTCTTCACCAACTGGCCCCAAACGCAGGCGGTGTCGACGTCGAGCGGCAGCTATCAGATGGACACGTACTGCTGCGCCAACGGTGCCACCTCGGCGAAGTCACCGAGCGCCTGGTACGCGTTCGACGAGGGCAACGCCCGGTTCTACGTGTTGACCGCCGCGTGGAGTGACTCCAACGTCGGCAACAGCACCCCGTACGGGATGGACTACGCCTACCGTTGGCAACAGAACAGCGCGGAATATCAGTGGCTCAAGAACGATCTGCAGACGCATCCCTCGCAGCTGAAGTTCGCGATCTGGCACTACCCGCTGTACTCGGACAACTTCACCGAGCCCAGCGATACGTTCCTGCAGGGCCAGAGCAGTCTTGAGGGCCTACTCACCGACAACGGCGTGAACATGGTGTTCAACGGGCACGCGCACATGTACGAACGGAACGTCAAGACCAGTGCGGGCCTCGTCACGTACGTCACCGGCGGCGGGGGCGCGAAGCCCGAGCCGATCTCGCACTGTCAGCCGTACGACGCGTACGGGATCGGCTGGAGCTCGACGGGCGGCAGCAGATGCGGCTCCGCAACGAAGCCGACCGCCATCGATCAGGTGTACCACTACCTGCGGGTCGACGTGAATGGTCAGCAGGTGACGGTTACGCCGATCAACTCGCTCGGTCAGTCGTTCGACCAGCAGACGTACGACTTCGCGCCGGACACGACGAAGCCGACCGCCCCGTCCAACCTGCAGGCGACCGCGCCGGTGGGCGACCGGGTCGATCTGCAATGGGGCGCGTCGAGCGACGCGAACGGCATCGCCGCGTACGACATCTACAGAGACGGCACCAAGATCGACTCCGTCGCCGGCAGCACGCTCACGTACTCGGACAACAACGTCACCTCGAACACGCACTACGGCTATGTCGTCAAGGCACGCGATCCGTCGAACAACACATCGGACGCGAGCAACACGGCCGAAGTGACGACGCCGTCGGTGGACACCGAGGATCCCGGCGCGCCGGGCAACCTGCAGGCCAGCGCGCCCAGCTCCGGACGGGTCGACCTCACGTGGGACGCGGCGACGGACAACGTCGGCGTCACGGCGTACGACGTCTACCGCAACGGCGGCGGCGTGCCGATCGCGAGCGTCGCCGGGAACCAGCTGAGCTACAGCGACCTCTCGGTCGCTGCCGCGACGCCGTACAGCTACACGGTGCGGGCGCGTGACGCCGCCGGCAACCAGTCGGTCGACTCGAACACCGCGGTCGCGACGACACCCTCGGCCGGCGTGCTGTTCGTGGACGACTTCGAGAGCGGCTCACTGTCCATGTGGTCGACCGTGGCCGGCTTGTCGGTCAGCCAGGGGGTCACGGGCGGCGGCGGCCAGTGGGTCGCCCGCGAGACGGCGAACGGCGGCGGGTCGACCTACGCGTTCAAGACGATCTCGCCGACCGTGACCGACGTCTACGCGCGGTTCCGGTTCGAGGTGCTGAGCCGGACCGGCTCGGTCGACCTGATGCGGTTCCGGAACAACTCGGGCGGCAGCAAGTTCTCGCTGCTCGTCGACGGGGCGACCGGGAAGCTCGCGGCGCGCAACGCGGCCGGCACGACGACGAAGAGCAACGTCGTCATCAACACCAACCAGTGGTACACGGTCGAGGTCCACGGGAAGATCGGTAGCCCGAGCACCACCGAGGTGTGGCTGGACGGGACGCTGCTGCCCGAGCTGGGCGCCACCGGCGACCTCGGAACGACCAACTTCGGTCAGTTCCTGCTGGGGCAGACGGGGACCACCGGCACGTACGACGTGGCCTTCGACGACGTCACGGTTTCGAAGAACCCGATCTGACGCCCAGACCTCCGAACCGCGGCCGACGACGGCAGTAGGCCGTCCGTCGGCCGTACCGCCTGCGGCCTACAGTTGTGGGCCGTTCGTGCTAGACCGAAATGGTTACAGGCAAACGCATCTCGGTCGGTGCATCATGTCATCGGATGTTCATCGCACGGATACGCGGCGGCCGCACCCCACTGGGAACCTTCGAGCAGGACCTCGACGGAAGGATGGGGAGCGAGAGCATGCAGGTTCCCGCAGAGCTCGGACGTCAGCTCGATCGGTCGCGCAGCTCCCTCGGTGCGACCCTCCAGGCCTTCGTCCGCGCGATGCCGACGCGCTGCAGGGATTGCGGCGGACGGGTCGTGCGGACGGATCCCATGGCCGCCAAGTCGTGCAACGCCTGCGGTCGCTGGGCCGAGTAACGACCTACAGCCTGGCGGTGCGCTTCACGTAGGCGTCGCCGTACCGGCGGAGCGGCTCGATGTACGTGCCCTCGGTGATCTCGTTCCACGAGATCAGGCACATCGCCTGCGGGTTCGACTTCTTGTTGCCGTTGAAAAGACGCTTCAACGTGTCGCCATGGCGTCGGGGTACGCAGATCCCGCCCTCGAGCTGGTTCTGATAGCCGGGCGCGAACGGCGCGAACCACGGCTTGTTGGCCCGGTGCACGTGGTGGGCGAGCGCTCGCAGTTGGGAGAACGACTGGGGGTTGGCGTACGGGTTCTGGCTCGACCAGTAATAGGTAAGGCCGTCGAAGACGCGGAGCCGGTCCGACGAGATGGTCGGTCCCTCGTCACCCACCAGGAAGAAGCGGCCACGCACCGCCTTCGATACCTCTCTCAGGGTCGAGAGGGGGTAGTGGTGGCTGCCCGTCCACACGACCACCGGCTGACCGCCTCGGCGGTCCCATGCGGTGTGGTGGCCCAGCTTGGCGTGGATCCACCGGAGGTCGTGGATGATGTGGCTCGCCGGCAAGATCGTGGCGGCCGCCTCGTACGACAGCCACACGTCGAACCGGTGACCGTGCGCGGTGCTCCGTTTCGCGGCGTTCAACAGGTGGACGAGCCGCGGCGTGTAGGGC
>Ga0136846_1233382_pt1 | contig 23847 bp, 20 predicted proteins | sample HopSoiMetagenom2_FD_96841 | JGI IMG/M metagenome (GOLD analysis project Ga0136846, IMG submission 96841) | Grasslands soil microbial communities from Hopland, California, USA - 2 Assembly 2016 (version 4) | ecosystem: Environmental > Terrestrial > Soil > Grasslands | place: USA: Hopland... | reverse complement strand
TCGTGGACGAGTGCACTGCGGATATTCACGTCCTGACGGGTGCGATAGAGCAGCAGGGCGATAGCGCCGTTTATGATGACGCCCGCCGCAGCGACACTCATCATCAAGCCGGTGTGAACCTGTTCAGGACGTTGTAGTCGGCGGAAAGCTTCGTAGAAGATCAGAAAAGCCACAATCACGAGCGATCCCGAGTTGAGTAGCGCTGCCAAAACGCCCGCGCGGTGATACCCGTAAGTTTTGGTAGAGCTAGGGGGGCGATTCTGGAGATACACCGCGCCCAAAGATAGAAGCAGGGCAAGAAAATCGGAGAGATTGTGGCCGGCTTCAGAAAGCAAGGCCAATGAATGAGCGCGGATACCCGCGATCACCAGCAGCACGATGTAGGCCAGCGTTACCAAGGATGAAATCCTGAGAACGCGGGATGGATTGCTGCCGTGGGAATGCGCGTGCATAACGTCAGTCTAGCGGGGGAGCAACGAGGCTTCAAGGCACCGAGGTGCTCGGTCGACTACAATGCTGCCCGCGGGAGGACCAGGTGGAATCAGCGGACGTGGTGATTGTTGGTGGTGGCATCGTGGGTTCCAGCATCGCGTATCACCTGACTGCCGCGGGCTGCCGAAATGTTCTCGTACTCGAGCGCGAGAGCGCCCAAGGCAAAGGTTCAACCGGGAAGAGCATGGGCGGGGTCAGGGCCCAATTCGCAACCGCGGTCAACGTCAAGATGTCCCTCTACTCCATTCCCTTCTACGCGAGTTTTGAGGAAAGGCTCGGATATCCGTGCGGATATCGGCCGCAGGGCTATCTTTTCTGCGCGACCAACCAGAAGCATCTCGAATATTTGCGAGCAAACTACGAGCGCCAGGTTGCGCTTGGCCTCAAGGACGTGCAGCTGGTCTCCGGCGATGACATTCGCCGTATGTTTCCGCAATTGCGTGGCGACGACATCGTTGGTGGCAGCTTCTGCCCCAGCGATGGTTTTGTAGATCCTTACAGCGCCATGATGGGGCTGATGGCCTGGGCAAGCGAACACGGCGCGAAGATCTGGAAAGGAACACAGGTAACGGGAATCAACCGCGAGGGCGCAGGGATCGGCTCGGTTGAAAGCAGCAAGGGCTCTATTGCCACTCACATAGTCGTCAACTGTGCAGGGCCGTGGGCGGCGGAAGTCGCAAGCTTCGTGGGCATCGATCTGCCGGTACAACCGCTCCGTCGCATGCTCGTGCCGACGGAGCCCTTCGACGAGTTCCCTCACAGTGCTCCCATGATTATCGACATGTCGAACGGCTTTCATTTCAGGCCGGAAGGGTTGGGGTTTCTGCTGGCGTGGAATGATCCCCAGGAGACACCCGGGTTCAAAACCGACTTTGATCCGGCCTTCGTCGAGAAAATTCTAATGCGGGCGGCCGACCGCGTTCCATGCTTTGAGAGGGTCGCTGTCAATCCGAAACGCGCCTGGGCAGGCCTGTATGAAATGACGCCGGACCATCACCCCATCCTTGGGCCTGTCGACGGGGTGCCTGGATTCTTTCTCGCCAATGGGTTTAGTGGTCACGGCGTGATGCATGCGCCTTCCACCGGCAAGATCCTGGGAGACTTGATTCTTACCGGCAAGTGCGACCTGGTGGACACGTCGTTGTTGGGGCTGTCGCGCTTTGCCGCTGGCAAACTGATTGAAGAGACTGCGGTCTTGTGAGTTGAACGGCAATCAAACAAGTAGCGCAAAAGAAATAACCACAAACGACCCAAAAAGGGCACGAGTAAAAGGACTAAGAATCTCGACCCATATGGCTATTCAGGAATGCACTTACTGGCTCACCACGATCGAGATGCCCAAGGGCAATGCTTCGGGACCGCTGCCGGAGAGCGTGGACGTCGCGGTGATCGGCGCGGGTTATACGGGGCTTTCTGCGGCACGAACCTTGGCGAAACGCGGCCTGCAGGTTGCTGTACTGGAATCGGAAACGATTGGCTGGGGAGCAAGTTCGCGTAACGGCGGAATGGTCTTGACGGGTATGAAGCTCGGCGTCAACAAGTTGATTTCCATGCACGGGAGAGAAAAGACGCAGGAGATGTACGCGGCGTCGTTGAAGTCGATTGAGTGCGTTGAGCAGATTGTCAAAGACGAGAGTATCGAGTGCAACTTCTCCCGCTGCGGTCACCTGGAAGTTGCCTGCAAACAGAAGCACTTCGATGACTACGAGCGGCAGGCCGAGGTCGTCGCGCGTGAGTTCAACCATGAGTTGCGGGTTGTACAAAAGAATGAGCTTGGGGGCGAGATCGGTTCGAAAATTTACTACGGTGCCATGGTCGATGACGTTTCTGCGGGAGTAAACCCCGCGCGCTACGTTGCTGGGCTGGCCGGTGCCGCACAGCGTGCTGGCGCCTGCATTTACGAGCGAACCCGAGTCGAATTGATGGAACGAAGTTCGCGCAACGGTTCCGCCGGCTGGAACCTCGTGACGTCGCGGGGCGGGTTACGTACACGCGACGTCATGGTGGCGACCAGTGGTTACACCGGAAAGGTCACGCCCGCGCTGCAGAAGAAAATCATTCCGATCGGTTCCTACATCATCGTGACTGAGGTTCTGCCAGAGGCGACCGCACAACAACTGAGCCCACGGAATCGCATGATCTACGATTCCAAGAATTACCTGTACTACTACAGGCTCACGCCCGATCGGCGCATGCTGTTTGGTGGACGCGCGGCCTTTTTTCCCGAAACAGCAGATTCGATCCGTCGAAGCGCAGAAATCCTGAGGCGGGGAATGATCGAGGTGTACCCCCAATTGCGAAACACCAAGGTGGAATTCGTCTGGGGAGGAACCCTCGACTTCGCTTTCGACATCATGCCGCACGCGGGACAGATGGATGGCATGTATTACGCTCTTGGCTACGCAGGACATGGGGTCGCAATGGCTACTTACCTCGGCCAGAAAATTGCGGACTACATTCTCAGCGGAAAAGATGAGAATCCGTATGCCGGCATTCCGTTCCCCGGTGCTCCGTTCGGTCTTTACAACGGTAAACCCTGGTTTTTGCCGGTGGCGGGTGCCTATTACAAATTTCTGGATTGGGTGAGTTGAAGAAGAGGCAACGCTGTGTCACTCCGAAAATGCATTTGATTTGTTTTTCACGTCTTCGCGGCGTCTGAACGCGTAGTCGATGATGTACGCGATAGGGCCCAAAATAATTGCAACAGGTCCCCAAAGCCGGGCGAACGGATCGCTTCCCAGCAGCGCGAGAACGCTCATAACTACGGGAGCAAAAACGACGTAGAACAATCCCATGCCTCCCCATGGCACCAGGAATGTGCGCGGCAGGCCAGGTCGTTTGCGCCTCATGCCCCATGCCGAAAGTACCGTGAGCACGGTAGTTGCGGAGCGCAGCCAGACGTAAATCGTGATCAAACCAGCAAGCGTCTGGAAGGCAAGTAGGGCGTAAACCATCGCGCTCACGATAATCGCGATCCACGGTGTGCCATACCGGGGATGTAGCGCGGTCAGTTGCTTCGGTAAATATCCATCTTCAGCCATGGCCGAAGGCATGCGAGTCGTAGTCAAAACTGTGCTGTTGAGAAGCGCAACATTGGTAACCATGGCGGCGAGCGTCATCCAGAAGCCCAGGAGTGGTCCGCCTATCAGGCGTGCTGCATCGGATAAGTAACCAGTGTGCCAATCCTGCCAGTTGCCCAATGCCGCAAGCGAGGCCAGCGTAGGAAGGAAGTACGTCGCAATCGATAAAGGAACGACCAGAGCAAGAGCCAATGGATAGCTGCGCCGGGGGTTCTCTACTTCCTCAGCGACAGTCGACATCTGTTCGTATCCGGAATAGAGCCAAAGACCTAATGCAAGGCCTACCCCAAATACCTGGAAGAGCGGTTTATGAGGAGGAACAACGGGCACGAAGGGGTTGTGCTGCCATTTAACAAGGCCGAGGACGATCAGCGTAATCACCGGCAGCAGGACAAAAATCTCGAGCGCCGTCGCAAAGCGCCCTACCATCTGAATGCCGCGCACGTTGATGTATGCAATAAGGGCGATTAGTCCGACCGAGATCCCGTAATGTTTCCAGCCCGTGACCCCGGGAAACCAGAACTTCAGATAATCGGTGAAGAGGACCGCATAAACGCCACCCAACAGGAACGACGCCGACCAATTCCACCATCCTGCCAGAAAGCCCCAAAAGTCGCCGAACGAGGCACGCACCCAGCGATAGAAACCACCCTGGACGGGCATTGCCGTGGTCAGTTCAGCCGAAACGAGAGATACCGGGATGCACCAGAAGAGCGGCAGGATGAGGTGATAAAGCAGCGTCATGCCGGGACCCGACGTGGTGATTTGGTCCTCGAGGCCGAAGGGGCCAGCCGTCGTATAGGAATACATCACGAAGACGAAGTAGAAGAGTCCTGCTCTTTGCGCAGACGCTTTCGTGAGCGTTCTCCTGGAAGTGCGGAACGTTAGCAGAAGGATAGGAAAAAGAGAAACGTGCGCTACGGCACCCGCGCGAAAGACCGCCATGGACGGCGCCTGGAAGGGTTCGTGGCCCAGCAACTTGAGAACAAGACGCTTGCGTCAATGATTGCCAAGACGAAACTTGAAGAGAGCTTTGCTTCGCCGGACGGGTCAGAAACCCGTCCCACACCTGTATCAGGCGATCAGCGGAGCGCTGAGTGCGCCTTCAAGCTCGAGCAATTTTCGCTTGACCTCTAGTCCACCGCCATAGCCACACAGCGTTCCATCGGAAGCAATGACGCGATGGCAGGGAACCACGATTGCGATGGGGTTGCGATTATTGGCCAAGCCCACAGCGCGGAAGCCTTTGGGCTGCCCTACTGCTCGGGCGATAGCAGCGTAGGAGCGGGTTTCACCATAAGGGATCTCAAGCAGGGCACGCCAGCATTTCACCTGGAAATCCGTCCCTCGCAAGTCGAGCCGAAATGTGAAATCCCGGCGCTCGCCCGCGAAGTACTCGTTCAGTTCGCAAACGTAAGGCCGGGTAGCAATCTGCGATTCCATCCATTCAGCTTCCGTTTTCCGGGGAGGAAACACTCCGCGATCGAACTCGAGCAGAACGAGTCCCTTATCTGAAAGCGCGAGCAATAATGGGCCAGCAGGGGATTGCATCCGGGAGTAATAGAAAGTTTCCATCATGTCCCCGTCGATAGAGTGATCGTCTGCTCTCAGTATCTCAGCTGGAAGGATCCAGAGTGGACGAAAGCGGACACGAGCTAGGAGAATCCCCAGAGAAGATATCGCAATCGCTGGCGCAAGAAAAAGCCCCTCGCTTTCGCGAGAGGCTTGTAGGTTCCAATTGCCGTCGCCGAATTACTGTTGAGGCGATTGGCTTTGCGGCGGCTGCTGTTGAGCAGGCGTCGTCGATTGAGGTGTTGCCGGGGCACTGGGCGTCGTTGTTGCCGGTGCACTTTGCGGAGTCGAACTGCTGGCTGGCGTGCTGCTGCTGGCGGGAGCAGAGCTGGCCGGAGCGCTCGAGCCCGAGTTCGAAGCGAGCTGCTCGAGATCGTTCTTCAGCAGGCTGACTTCGACGCGTCCACCGGTGATGCGCTTAGCCTTGGCGCCTTCTTCGGTAGTCGGCAGCGGAGCATTCCCCATGCCAACTACGTAGATGCGGTAGACCGGGATTTCATGGTTAAGCACGAGGTAACGGACAACGGAGTCGGCCATCTTTTGGGAGTTCTGGATGGCAGCCTGACCGTGACCAGCGGCGAAACCCTGCACTTCGACGATGTATCCGCGCTGACCCTTCAGCGGCGTAGCCATGTCGTCCAAGGCCTGCTTGGCATTTTTGCTGAGGACGCTCTGGCCGGCCTTGAAGCGGATTTCGGTCTGGGTTGCTGCTTTGTACTGATCGATATTTCCAACTACCTGCTCGACAGTCGTCAGGCGGGTGGTTGCTTGCTGCGCGGTGTTCTGCGCGGCCTGGGCGCGGTTGCCGGCGTCAATGGCGTGCTGATCGGCCTCATTCGCCTTGCTGGAAGCGAGCTGAATGCCCTGCTGCGCACGAGAATCAACGTCTTTGATCATCTTGGTGTTGCTGGCGGTGAGCTCATCGAGCTCGTTGACGCGGTCACGGATGGGCTGGGTCTGCCGCTGCACATATTTCTTGCGAGCGAACGGGTTCAGGTGACCCCAGAAGCCCTCGTGAGTATCGGGCTGTAAAGGCTGCTTGCCGCTGGCGCCGGGTTCGGCCGAAGCCGCTGCGGGCGCGGCTTGGGGCGCCGTTTGGTCCTGGGTAGTGGAATTGGTCTGCGCGAGGGCGGGCACCGCGAGTGCGCCAGCCAAGAGCAAAGCCAGAGTTGTGCGATTAGTCATTTTTCAACTTCCTCCGAGGTGGAGGAGCTTCGAGGCCCCTCTCCATGCACGCTGAACGCGCGTGTTACGTTTCGATTTTGAATGCGTCCCCAACAAATGAACCTGGCAAAGCTGTTGGGCGTTGCCGGCATACGCTGACGCGTCGTATGCCCAAACTTTACTCAAATCGGCGCTACCGAAGAGCTGCGCCACATTGTGAGTCTCTACAGTTGACGTGCCAAAGGCTCAAATCTGGGAGACGATCCTAAGTGCTTGGTTTCCAAGGATATTGTACCTCCGTAACCAGGGGAGCGGCAGGCCAAAGTGCAAACGGCGGGTAATTTTGACAAAGCTGATATAAGAACTGCGGGGTCGTAAGTACGGATTTTGCGGGGAGGAAGAGGAATGTCGCAAGCGAGCTTTTACTCGCGCCAGAGCGTAGGTTGGGCAGTTCTTCTAGCTTTATTCATTCAGGTTCCCGGAATGGTGGCGGCGCAAGCGGCGACTCCGGAACGAGCTTCCCTGGCGATACCCAACGAGCGTCTGCAGCAATATTCCGATCTCTCGGTGGAATGGATGCGCGACTATCTGCGCATCGACACGACGAATCCTCCAGGCAATGAGATGCGCGCCGCCACATTTTTTAGGAAGATCCTGGACAGTGAGGGTATTGAGAACCAGGTCTTCGAATACCTCCCAGGGCGTGCCGATTTATGGGCCAGACTGCCGCATACCGGGTCTGAGGCGCAGCGTCCGATCATCCTCTTGAACCACATGGATGTGGTGACCAGCGACGCTTCTCATTGGAAGGCGCCTCCTTTCAGTGCGGACATCGTGAATGGCTCGATTTATGGGCGCGGTGCGCAAGACATGAAGAACGAGGGACTGGCGCAACTGGTGGTCATGGTCATGCTCAAGCGGGAAAAGGTGCCGCTTAACCGCGACGTGATCTTTCTTGCGGTGAGTGATGAGGAAGCCGGGGGAACCGGCACCGACTGGATGATCGCTAACAAGCGTGACCTGCTCGAAAATGCCGAGTTTCTGATCAATGAAGGTGGAGAGAACCTGCTGGAAGATGGCAAAGTGCGATACATCGGGGTAGATGTCGGGGAAAAGACAACGTTCTGGTTGCACGTCGTAGCGCACGGGCGGCCCGGGCACGGATCTCGGCCAATTCCGGACTCTGCGCCTAACCGGCTGGTCCGGGCTTTAGATCGAGTTCTTGCCTATCGAACGCCTCTGAAGGTGTTACCCATCGTCGATGAGTTCCTGCACGTAATGGCTCCTTTTGAACCGCCAGCAAGAGCCAAGCAGTTTCTCAATATGAAACAGGTAATCCAAGAAAAGAAATTTCAGGATCAGATCGAGCGGGATGAATCGCTCAACTTCCTCCTGCGCGACACAATTTCCTTAACCATGCTGGGTGGCTCCGGGCAGACAAACGTGATCCCGCCCGATGCCTGGGCGAATCTGGATGTAAGGCTTCTGCCGGGAGGGGATCCGCAAGCGTTCCTGCAATCGATCCGGCGCGTGGTGGAGGATCCGGACGTGACGGTGCAGCCATTGAACGCAGAGTTCCGCGTCGCGAACTCCTCGCCCACCAATACCAAACTTTTTCAGGCAATCCGAAGAGTATCAAATGAGTATTTTCCAGGAACGCCCGTGGCTCCGCGCATCACCAGCGGCTATACAGAAAACCAGCGGTACCGACCCCTGGGGATCAACAGCTATGGGTTCTCGCCTTACACTGCGACTTCGGCGGAAGGAAGCACAGAGCACGGGAATGATGAGCGCGTACGAGTGGAAGAAGTGCGGCGGGCGCCAAGGATTTTGTACGATGTTGTGACGGCCGTGGCTGGTAAGTAGTCTCTGCCGAGGCAAGCAAAATGGTCTCATGTACCTTTGAGGGGGCTCGAGGATCAAAGGACGCTGAGCGCACCGGCACCTACATTGGCTCTGCGTAATATCCCTTACTACCCGCAAGGCGTTTCTCGTACTGTTCGTAGATGTAGTTGTCCGTCATGCCTGCAATGTAATCGCACACCACCCGAGCAAGCGGATCGGTCTGGGCTTTTTCCTGGTAACTGGTCGGCAGCGCCGCGGGGGTAGCGACCCAGTACTTGAAAAGATCTCGGATGATCTTCTCTGCATCCTCCTTTTCTGGTTCAAGCGCGGCACTGAAGTAGAGGCGCTCATGGAGGAAACGTTTCAACTCGAGGCGTTCAGCCTCGACTTCGGGGCCAAAATTTACCAGGCGTCGGCTGTCCTTGCGAACATCCTCGACTGTCGTGATCTCAGCGGATTGTAGATTCTGGCGAGTGTTTCGAATCAGGTCGTCGACCATAAGGTTCAACATGCGCTTGAGAACTTCGTTGAATCGCAGTTTCTCAATGACTCTCGGGTACATCTGGTCTACTTCAGGCAGGAACCTCCGAAACATTGCGCTTCGCGAACGCACATCGTCAAAGGCCAGCAAGTGGGCTTCATAACCATCATCAAGATCGGCGGTGTTGTAAGCAATCTCATCAGCCACGTCAATGAGTTGCGCCTCCAGAGGGGGACGCTGACCGAGGACATACTCGGCCAATTCCGGATGCTGGTGCTCATCGTAGTCATGGGAATGCTTAATGATTCCTTCTCGAACTTCGAAGGTAAGATTCAGGCCACGAAAGGCGGCATAACGCAGTTCAAAGTCTTCCACGATGCGAAGTGCGTGCAGGTTGTGGTCGAACGCTAAGCCGTGCTGGCGCATGATCGCATCAAGCGTTTTTTCGCCGGCGTGACCAAAAGGCGGATGGCCAACATCGTGTACCAGTGCCAATGCCTCTACCAGGTCGACATTCAACCCCAATTGTGCGGCGATCGTACGCGCGATTTGAGAGACCTCGATTGTATGAGTCAGGCGGTTGCGAAAATGGTCGGAAAAGCGGCGAGTGAAGACCTGGGTTTTGTCCTTTAAGCGACGGAACGCACGGGCATGAACGACGCGATCGCGATCGCGTTCAAAGTCGTTGCGGTAGGGATGAGTTGGCTCAGGGTAGCGACGTCCGCGCGACTTCTCGACGCGTACCGCATACGCAGCCAACATGTGAGAAGTGTAGCAAAGGAGAATTCGGTTGTCGCTGTGGTGCAGGCCCAGAACCCCAGAGCCGAGAGCCTACTGTTTGGGCTGAGGTTCCTCTCGGGCTAGCTTGATTCGTGCCGATTCAAGCTTCTTCTGGACCTTGGCAACTTCGCTCGGTTCCACGTCCGACACGCTTCGGTTGTACTCGTTCAGCGCCCGCTCCCAATGCGCTGCTGCCTGCTTCAAGCGGCCGACCTTCTGGTAGACATCGCCAAGGTGGTCCTGGACGGTGGGATCGTTCGGAGTTCTCTGGACTGCCTTGCTCAGGTTTTGTTCCGCGAGATCATACTTCCCGAGTTTGTAGTAGGCCCATCCGAGTGAATCGAGATAAGCACCGTTTGCGGGATCCAGATCGATTGCCTTTTTAACGTAGTTCAGAGCTTCGTCGAGACGCACACCGCGATCGGCCAGCATGTAACCAAGATAGTTCAGCGCAACGGCATTTTGAGGATCACTGCTCAAAACCCGCTTGAACGCCTCTTCAGCCTGCTCGTACTTCTTCTCACGCTCGAAAACCGAGCCTTTCACGAAGACGGCATACATCTTGTCTTCGGGCTTGGTGGAAAGCTGTTCGGCCTTATTGATTGCTTGTTCCGCCTCGTTCCAGCGCTTCAGACGCGTGTACATCTGGCTCAGGGCAATGTAGACCTCGCGATCGTCGGCATTGCCCTTGAGCAGAGCCTTCACTTGCTCGATGGCGGTATCCGCCTGCCCAGTATCAGCTAACTGGGAGGCCAGAACCATCTTCAGGCCGCGATCGTTGGGCAGTTTCTGAACCGCTTCTTTGGCAGCCGCTGTAGCCTGTGGCCATTGCTTGGCTTCACGGTAAGTATCGATGATCTGCTGGTACCCACGGACGGCATTGTCATCGCCCAAAGGAAGCATTTTGCGGAAGGTATCAAGGGCGGACTGGTTGTTGCCCATTTCCCGGTAGATCGTTCCCAGCCGCTCCAGGAAGACAGCCCGGTTGCTCTTTTCGCCTTGCGTGTAGTTGCCGTCGGCCTTCTCTGTCTTGTCGAGAAGTTGTTTGAGGGTCTGGGCAGCTTCCTCGTCTCGACCTTGCGCCTGGTAAACAGTAGCGATCTGATAGGGCACCTCGATTGAGTCCTGCACCATCGTTTCGGCCTTCTTCAGACTATCGAGCGCCTGATCGAACTTACCCTGCTTGCGGTAGATCTCAGCCATGCGCAGATAGGTCTGTGCGTCTTCCGGATTCGCGTCGGCGATGATCTTGTACTGATCGAGCGCGGCATCGGTTTGCCCGTCATTCATCAGGTTTTGAGCAAGGCCGCGAATGGCATCAAGATTGTCGCGATCAAGTTCAATGGCATGACGGTAGGCTTCGATCGCCTGCTTATATTGTTTCTGTTGCTCATAGGTGTAGCCGAGAGCGGAGTACAGCTTTGCGGAGCGACCGGCATCCGGTACCGAATTCAAAGCCTGAACGGCTCGGGTTGAATCGCCTTCCTCGTTGTAAAGGTAAGCGAGGGTGGTCACCGCCTCCTCTGAATCGGGTTGAAGTTTGACCGCAGTCTTGAATTCGTTCTCCGCCTTTTGCAAATCGTTGTTCAGGCGATAGAGTCGACCGAGCAGGAGGTGATCGTCGACCAAATTGCTCGGATCGGTGTCCAACTTCACAATTTCTTCGTACTGTTCAATCGCCAGCTTAAGGACGTTTTGTCCGCCGCTCTGCCCGCCGGTTTGCATGTCGCCCAAGGAACGAAGATAGATACGACCCAGAAGTTTGTGAGCCTCCAGATTCTTGGGATCGCGCTTCAGAATGTCTTGTGCCTCGAGCACTGCATCGCGAATGCGGCCCGTCTTGGCATATAGCTCGGCAAGGCCGGAGGTCAGGTACGCGGAACCCGGATCGGCATCGATGGCTTGCCGGTATTCCTCGATCGCTTTGTTGGCAAGATCGCTGCGACCGTAGACGGTTACCAACTCCTCATAGATATGAGCCATTGAATAATGAAAATAGGCCGCCGCCCGGTCCGGTTTGCGAGCCGAGGTCTGATTTGCCGGTTTGCTGTCGGAAGCCGGTGCTGGACTCTGTTGAGAGAAGCTGGAAGTGAGACCGACCAGCAACAGGCAAGAAACACAAAAATTCTTCTTCATGAAAACCCTTCGAGCTGCCAAAGCCATTGGATGCGGGACCGCAATCAGCGGGTGCTTCTATTGTAACCTTTGTTACTCCATCACAAGGCAGAAATGCCGGTATCCCGACCCTCGAGCGCTCACGGAAGTACAGGGGCGGAAGAGATTGTAAATTGACGATTTCTGATTGTTGATTGTAACGAAATGTATCGATTCCGGTTCATGGCAGCTGACCTGGCGCGCCCTGCTTTCTCAGTCGAGTTGCGAACCGTTACGGAGGTTAGACGCATTCGTCTTTCAATCGGCAACCAACAATCAACAATCAAGAATGCGAAATGCTGCGTCGTGCAGCGTCAAAAATTCTTAATGTCGGAAGTGTCGGACGCCGGTAAAGATCATCGCCAAGCCCAAGCGGTCGGCAGCCTCGATCACTTCCTGATCGCGCACAGAGCCGCCCGGTTGGATCACTGCAGTCGCGCCCGCCTTCGCAATCTCCTCAACTCCATCGGGAAAAGGAAAGAAAGCGTCGGAAGCTGCGACGGTGCCTTTCAGCGGGAGCACAGCCTTCATCGCGCCGATCTTGCAAGAGTCGACCCGACTCATCTGCCCGGCACCGATTCCGACGCTCTGGCCGTCGCGTGCGTAGACGATAGCATTTGATTTGACGTGCTTACATATTTTCCAGCCAAATAGAAGGGCGCGCCGCTCTTCGACCGTCGGTTGACGCTTCGTGACTACTTTCAGATCGCTCTCCTGCAACTGACGCAGGTCGTTGTCCTGCACCAGGAGCCCGCCAGAAACATTTTTCAACATCCATTTTTGCGGAGTATGAGTGATCTCGACGAGACGAAGGTTCTTTTTTGCGGCGAACTTCGCTTTGGCGGCTTCATCAAAAGAGGGCGCGGCAATGGCCTCGACGAAGAGCTTGGCCATCTCCTCGGCAGCCTGTCCATCCACCGGGCGGTTTACGCCAATCACGCCACCAAAGGCGGAGACGGGATCGCATTCCAGGGCTTTCTTGTAGGCGTCAACCAGGCGAGGAGCTGTCGCAGTACCACAGGGATTGGTGTGCTTGATAATGGTGCAGACGGTTTCATCGAAGTCTTGAGCCAAATCCCACGCGGCCTGCAGGTCTACGATGTTGTTATACGAGAGTTCCTTGCCTTGCAATTGTCGAGCATTGGCAACTCCCACGCCCGAGCCGTCGGAGTACATGGCCGCCTTCTGATGAGGATTTTCACCGTAACGCAGATCCATGCCCTTTTGATAGAAGAGGCGCAAGGTTTGTGGAAAAGCGGATTCCGTCTGCAGTTCAAAGTGGCCGTTGCTGCTGACCTTTTCGAGAGTCGATGCAATCGCAGCATCATAGGCAGCTGTCGTCGCGAACGCTTTTTGTGCCAGGCGCCACTTAGTGGCGGAGGAGAGTTCGCCTGCGTGCGACGCCATTTCCTCGGCAATGGCGCCGTAGTCAGAAGGAGAAGTTACCACGGCGACGTCCTGAAAGTTCTTGGCCGCGGAACGGATCATGGAGGGTCCGCCAATGTCGATATTCTCGATGAGCTCTTCGAAATGGACGCCGGGGTTAGCGGCCGTCTTTTCGAAGGCGTAGAGGTTTACCACCACCATGTCGATTGGCTGAATTCCATGTTCCGCCACAGCCGAAGCGTGTGCAGGGTTTTCCCGTCGATGAAGAATGCCGCCATGTACCTTGGGATGAAGAGTTTTTACGCGGCCGTCGAGCATCTCCGGAAAGCCAGTCAGGTCGGAGATGTCCCGCACCGCAATGCCGGAATCCCGCAGCAATTTCGCAGTTCCGCCCGTAGAAATCATATCCACTCCCATATTTGAAAGCTTGCGGGCAAAGTCAACCAGTCCGGTCTTATCGGTGACACTCAAAATAGCGCGCTGAATTTTCGACATACTTGCCTCTGGCAGAAGGGAATCCGTGCAGGAACGTAAAGAAAAATTCTACCAGCCCCCACCCTTGCCTGGGGTGATGCAAGATATGGAGGACGATTCGAAGTAGAGGAAGGTGCGAGCGAAGGCAGGCGCGTCGAGGAGGTCTAGACTTTGGCTTTTGCTTTCAGACGGACATGTCCGTCCTGCATCTCTACGGTGTACTCAACTGAGTGACAGCCGTACTCTTTGCGAATCTGGCTAGTCTTCTTCTGCACGAAGCTGGCGAAAGAATCGAGATTCCCTGAGACGGGTTCACCGGCTTTTGTTTTGGCCTCGGAAAGCGCTTTGAAGAGAGTCTCCACCTTCTCGCGCTCGGCGGAGACATCAGAGCATTCCACCGCAAAGGGCCCATTGTCGGACCCATCTTTAGAGGAAGCTCCCGCATGACCAACCCCATAGACATGGTGAGCGGCTTCATGCTCCCCTTCGCGCACTCCCTGAACCGAGAGCAGAGCATCCTGCGGCCTGCGATAGCCTTCTTCGCGAATGCGGCTCTTCTTGCGCCAAAGATCGCTATAAATCGCGTACCGCTGGGCCATCTCGTTGTAGCGGTAGCGCTGCGAAAAGTTCATTTTGGAGCCGTCGGAGAACTTGCGGAGCAGGTACAGTACCTTCCACTCAAGGTCGTTTGGCGGACGCTTGGCCGGATTGCTGAAGAAGATCTCGTACTCAATCTTGAGCCTGCGAAGATTGGAGTCTAAAAGATTGAGTTCTTCGTCGATAGTCACGAGTGGTGATGCTCCCCGAACTAGCTTACCGAGTGAGGCTTATGGCAGCGAGGTGACGCATGGACATGGCAGCAATAGAACCAAAGTACTCTGGCGTGGACTACAAGGCGGACGAAAGGGAATCTGAAGTGTCGATGGCGGTGGCTTTTTTATCTTCCAGAGCTAGCGGCCATCTTCTTGACCATGGCTAGCACGAGCTTGCGGTCGCTGTCGTTGAGGTTAGACGAGTACCGGCGAATTTGGCTGAGAAACCGGACTTCGTCATCGCTAAGCTGAGGTAGGCCCTTAGATCCGTTACTGTTCGCAGATTCGGAGAAAAACTGCGAGAGCGGAAGTTCCATTGCTCCGGCAATTTTAGCGAGTGTGTCCAGAGAAGGAATCGTGTGGCCGTTTTCTACGCGCGACAAGTAGCAGCGAAGCAAACCCGTGCGCTTTTCGATGTCGCCCTGCGACATCCCTTTCTGAAGGCGGTAGTTTCTGATGGTCTCGCCGATATTCATAAGGAACAACGTCCAGAAGTCGAGAGGATGGCTGAATAGTAATCAGAGTAGTACGGTCTGGCAAGTGGAAATTCAGCACAACTGGATCAGTTCTCGGGCAAACAAAGCTACGCCGGGAAAATGCCTTAAGATCGGCAGGCGAACTACTTTTTCAAGTTTGCTTGCAGAAATTCCGTTATGTGCTTCCACGCATCCTGTGCATCCTGTGCACGATATCCCTCTTTGTTATTGGGGTTCTCGAAGGCGTGACCCGCGTCTGGGTAGATGACAATCTCGATTTTCTTGCCGAATTGCTGCATGGATTGCTGAAACTTTTTCACGTCTTCGACCGGGATGCCGCGATCTTTTCCAGCGAAAATTCCAAGAATGGGAGCGTTAATCTTTTTCAAACTACTTTGGTCAACCGCAAGGTGGCCGTAGTTGATGACGTCAGCAGCCAGCGTTGGCTGTTGGAGCGCAACGTCGAGTGAGTAGCCGCCGCCCATGCACCATCCAATTGCGCCAATCCGATCGCCCGTGACGTTGTTCTGCGATTTGAGATACGTGAATGCCGCATCGAGATCTTGTTTGGCTCTATCCTCGGGAACGCCTCGCATAATCTCGTGCGCTTCCTCAGGACTTGTGGCCACCTTGCCGCGGTAGAGGTCCACCGCCAGAGCAACATAACCCTGCTCAGCGAGTTTCGACGCTTGCTCTTTTACCCAATCGTTGAGGCCCCACCACTCATGAATGACGATGATTGCTGGAAAAGGACCCTTTCCGGAAGGCGTGTAAAGCATGCCGTGCACTTTGTCGTTGCCGCTTGAATACGTGACCTGTTTGCGCTCAGCAGCAAACATCGAAAGACCCATAAGTAGTAGCGGAAGTAAAAACGTGATTTGGTATTTCATTGCATACCCTACGTTTCGTCGTCTCAAAAGCGCTTGCAGCTTGCTAGAGATTCAGTTCCATGTACAGCGTTCCGGGCATGGGATTGGAGCGATACGGGCCAATCTCTTGAAAACCGAGCCGGCGATACATCACAACCGCATCCTTCATCGAGGGCTCCACTGTATCGAGGCGAATTTTCTGATAACCAATCTTTCGTGCTTCAGTGAGGATGGCGTTCACCAGTGCCAATCCCAGTTTCATGCCGCGAAACTCAGGACGAACATACAGGCGCTTCATTTCACAAATGTGCCGCTCAAGAGCATGAAGAGCTACACAGCCTGCGGCTTTCCCATTCGACTCAGCCAATAAGAGCCGGCCCCGTGGTGGAGAGTAGTCGCCAGGAAGTCCAGCCAATTCCTGATCAAAACCCTGAAAGCAGAGGCTAAAGCCTAGCGAGTTGGCGTATTCGAGGAAGAGCTCTCGCGCGTTCGCGAAGTCGACCATCGAGGAGGCCTCGAAAATTGCAACACCCGCATTTGGCGGTGCTACCCCATCAACATGCCTCCATTAACATTCAAGACGTGGCCGGTGATGTACGAGGCCGCATCGGAGGCTAGAAAACTAACGGCTTGGGCAACATCTTCCGGGGTGCCCACCCGGGCCAGGGGAATCATCTTCACCGCAGTTTCTTTCAATTCATTTCCCAGAGAAGATGTCATCGCCGTTTCGATGAACCCAGGTGCGACTGCGTTGCAGGTTATGTTGCGTGACCCTACCTCGCGTGCAATTGCCATTGTCAGTCCGATTAACCCGGCCTTTGAAGAAGCATAATTCGCCTGTCCTGCTTGCCCGGTTTGCCCGAAGACACTGGTGATGTTGATAATCCGTCCCCACCTCTGCTTGAGCATCGAGCCGATCACTTGTTGAGTGCACAGGTAGGCGGAAGTCAGATTGGTGTTGAGTACGGCATCCCAATCGGCACGTTTCAATCTCATGATTAGCTGGTCGCGAGTGATACCGGCGTTGTTGACCAGAATGTCGATTTTGCCGAAGTGACCGATCACAGCCTTAACCGCGGACTTGATTTGCTCCTCTTCCGCGACATCCATGACAAACGCCGCGGCTTGAGCGCCGGTAGCCTCTACCTCAGCTACCAGCCCACTCAATTTTTCTTGATTGCGCGCAGCTGCAGCCACCGCGACGCCAGACCGCGATAGAGCCAGCGCGCACGCTCGTCCGATACCTTGAGAGGCGCCGGTGACTAACGCCACGCGACCGGCAAAAGACATGCGATTCTCCCTTTCGTTGGATCGAAGAGAAGGATTATACCGAGTCGGCCAGATTGAATCGGAGCGCGCGAGCTCATTGTGAAGCGGCAGCTTCCGATTCGCGCAGTTCCTCACGAAACATGTATCGCAACATAGGCGGGGCAAGCAGAGTGGTAACTGCGGTCATGAAAACGACAATAGCGTAAGTAGGCTGCTGCACGATGTGGGAGTTCAACCCCACGAGAGCGACGATAAGTGCCACTTCACCGCGCGGCATCATGCCAATTCCAACGGTCAAGGATGTATGCACGCCCTCCCGCAACATTGGTGCGCCGCAGCCCAATACCTTCGAGATGATCGCCAGGATGGAAATGATGACCGCCGCGGTGAGCACGTTACCCCGGAACAAGGAAATGTCGAGCTGTGATCCGATTGAAAAGAAAAAATACGGAGCGAGAAAATCGCTGATGGAAGTCACGCTGGGTAACAGATCCCACTCGGGAGCGTAGTCCGCGAATGCAAGTCCGGCGAAGAATGCGCCGATGATTGCCGCCATGCCAATCTTAACGGCAAGCCAGGAGAGCAAGAGGCATATGGCGAGTGACAAGATTAGAGGTGCGTTGTGTGTGGACAACCGCTCAACGCGCCGGCGTAGCGGGCGGATGATGCGGGAGCCCACGAAGATCATGAACACTGCGAAAACCACGGCTTCGAAGGTGAGGACGCTGAGATGAATCCACTGCACGCCAATCGAAGAAGCCAGTCCCGCGACAATAGCCAGTAGCACCATGCCCAGGATGTCGTCGAAAACGGCAGCCCCCAGGATGATGCGTGCGGAGCGGCTGCCCAAGACGCCCAAGTCGCCGAGGACGCGTGCCGTGATGCCCACGCTGGTTGCCACCATAGCAGCTCCGACAAAGGTTGCCTCGGTGGTGCTATCACCGCGAATCTTCATGTACGAAAAGCCCAGCACGAAGGGGACGATCACTCCGGAAACTGCAACCAACAAGGACTTTCGCCCAACTCGAACCAGGTCTTGGGGACTGGTTTCCAGACCGGCATGAAATAAAACAAAGATGGCGCCAATTTCTGCGATGGACTGAATTGTGTCGGTGGGATGGATAAGTCCGAGTGCATAAGGCCCGAATAGAGCGCCCGCTACGATTTCGCCCACCACGGCCGGCAACCGGAGCCGCTCAAAGACTTCTCCCACGATCTTCGCCGCTACGAAAATGACGAAGAGTTGGAACAGAAGCTTCTCAGGACCTGCAGGCATGATGGCAGAATAGAAATAACCGGTTGTTGTCGCAAGTCACTGCTGACATTCGAATCAGCGGGCGCGATATAAAGGCCAGACGAGCACGTCAAGTTTTTTCGCGAAGTGCATCAGTGGCGTAGTGGCAGGCAATAAGATGCCGGAAACGGATGCCATGGTGTTGATCTCGATATGAGCTCTGGCGTCCTGCAAAGGCCATGGCAGATGGTGGATTTCAGCGCGATAAACGTGGCCTCGGGACACTGTGTAGAGGCAATAGCGTTCGGTGAGCCAATGTTCGATGGTGCCGGGACGTCGCGCCTGAACGGGCTTTGCAGGATCATAATGGGCCCGAAACTCCGCCTCTGAAGCAAGCCGGCGAGAAGCATAGTCTACGCTGTCGTTTCTTAGTTGCACGCGCATATGCGCGCGGAAATACGGCAGCCGGTAGAACGTCCGAGCCCCCCACACAGCCATGCGGCTGGTCACATCGAGACTGAAGAAGTACACACCGGGCTTGCCGTCGAGAATTACATACGTACGAACGTTCAATTCCGGGAAGCGAGAGAGCCTTGGAATCGGCGGCAGTCCGCGCGCGCGTATTCCAGTCATGTGAAATGGAGTGACGGCGAGCCATGCCGTACCGTCGTAAGTGTCCAAGGGCAATTCTGGCGGGACCAGCGCGCGAAGAACATTGGGCGCCACCGGCCAGTGAGCGAACAACAAGTCTTTCCAGGTCTGCGCCATGATCCACGGCCCCGTCGGAAGCGCCCATGGTCGATGCGAAGATTCGCGAAGAATGTATGCCGGATCCATTTCGTCGTTTCAGACTTCGCTAAAGTCTAGTTGGTGGGGATGACAGAAAGCGAGGAAGTCTCGCGGGCTGACTGAAGTGGCTGAGCCGGTGTTGGCTCGTAATCGCGATGGAAGATATCGACCACGGTTCTGCCGATGACACGGGCCAGAGCGTTCGTGTGAATGTGAACCGGAAAGGTGAAATTGGCAACGTCAGCGTAATCCTGTACAAAGTCTATTTTCTTGACGAAGAACGAAGGCGATTTCACGACTGAGCCTTCGGCGCGAACCAAGCTGCCGGTATGCGCGTCGAGATAGATTCTGCCCTTGAAGAGGCCGGGACGCTTGCTGCGCGGCTTCAACTGGTAAATGTGCACTACGCGATTATCGATCTCCGACGTACCCTTATACGAGAACTTGTAGTTCTGACTGCTAATTGCGGTCAGGCCAGTGTCGTCCTGCTTCACGTGATCGACCTCGGACTGCAGCAAGCGAGTGATTACGTTCGTCTTCACGAAGCCATCGCCCGTGTAGTGCAAAGCAGTGAATTGCAAGGTGTGAGGGGCCTCGAAATGGCGCTGCAACTCAAATTCGCCCTGCTGAGCCGTATCGGGCAGTTCGGCACGAATTGTAGTAACTGCCGAATAAGCAGCTAACTGTTGAGCCTGGATTACGGACCGGCCGTGGTAAACCTGCAAGGCCAACTCCGGAGCCATTCGAGGCAATGCCACAGGAGCGGAAATATCGGGCGCAGATGAGCGCGGGGCAGTTGCGTTGTAAGCAGGAACGGATGGGATCCATCCGTCCAACGCTCGCGGCCCAAAAGACTGCCCGGCCGCGAAGCTGCCTAGCGCACAGACGGATATTAAGAAAAAAAAGAATTGCCTCATCGACTGAAAAGTTCGTTTGCTTATAGTTGGAATCTATTTTTTATATATGATTCAGCTGCGTTCTGAAAAGTGTCAAAATCTGAACCGGGTATCGGAAGTAACGGGGCTTCAGGCGCTTTCGGGACGGTTCTGTTGTCTGCGTCGTCAATGAGGAATTTGTGAGATTGTGCATGTTTAACGCTCGAAAGTGAGAATCAATTCTTTGATGCCTGATTCGTCCGACCATTCCAGTTCCAGTTCGTGCGGTGCCGCACCGTCTCCGTCCGTAGAAGTCTTTGCTGTCTATGGTGTTGAGCCAGAAGTACAGGCTTACGCCATGGCTAAGTATTCGCGCTCGGCGCTTTCAATGAAGGAATCTCTAAAGGAGATTACGCAACAAAAAGCCGAGAAGTTTCTCAATACTTTCTACTTCCAATACGGGCATCGCTCAATTGCGGACTTGGCGCACATCGCGCTGGCGATCGAGCGGCTTTCGATCCTGGCAGCGATTGAGGTGGCTGACGAGCAACGCTGGGATGGGCAAGAAAGATCGACGCGCTATCAGGACTTTAACAAGAGCGGCTATTACACACCTGACTTCGGAGCCGATGAAGGAGCAACGAGACTCTATCGCGAGACGATCGAGTCTCTTTTCGCTCAATACAAGAAGTCGTCGGAAACGATGTTCCGACACCTGGCGGAGATCACGCCTAAGCCGACGGAGTTGAAGCAGGAAGCTTATGACCGTACTTTGCGAGCGCGAGCCTTCGATATCACTCGCTATCTGCTGCCGCTGGCGACCAACACTTCTCTAGGCGAAATCGTGAATGCCCGCACCTTGGAAAGCCAGGTGGCGCACTTGCTGTCGCATACTCATCAAGAGGTGCGCAGGCTCGGCGAGTTGCTGAAAAAGGCGGCAATTGAGCCTGCCTACAACGTGAATCAGGATGTCTTGCAAGATCTCGTGGCGCAAATTCGCGCGGTTGACCCGGAGCTTGGGAAGCGCGCCGCTGATGATCTGCTGCGAGAGGTACGGGTCGCACCGACGCTGGTGAAGTACGCCGATCCGAACCTGTACGAAATGGAAACGCGCATCGAGTTACGCCAGGCGGCGCATGAACTCATGCGCGCCGCGCCGATCCAACCGGCGAAAATTGTCGACCTCCTGGACGATGAACCGCTCGAACTAGAGTTGGCTACGACGCTTCTTTATGCGCACTGCCACTATTCATATCGTCAGGTGCGCAACCAGCTGGACGCGACGGGGATCAAGATGCAGCGGGAGATCATCGATCTGGGCTTGCGGCACCGTGGCAAACACGATGAGATGCTGCGCGCCTACTGTGGTGGTCAGAAATTCCGCTTTGACATTCTTATGGATATTGGTGGATTCCGAGACATGCATCGCCATCGCCGCTGTGTGCAGATTGGGCAGGGTTTTACAGTGCTGCATGGTTACGACACTCCGGAAGAGTACGGCTCAGCGGGCGTTCGCGCTGAATATGAATTGATGATGGATCGCACTACATCCGCGGTCGAGCAACTCGGTCGCGGAGCAGCACCCGAATCAGCACAGAATGCGCAGTACGCGATCCCGCTCGCCTTCCGGAAACGGACTTTGTTCAAGATGGACTTCGCAGAAGCTGTTTACATTGCGGAGCTGCGAACGACGCCCGCGGGACATTACTCCTACAGGAATGTTGCATATGCCATGTACGAGGAGGTCCTCCGCAAACACCCGTCATTGGCACAATATTTTCGCGTGCACGATGTTCGGGAACCGGTGGACCTGCTGAAGAGATGAGATGCGTACCCGAGTTCGCTAAACAGACAACCGGGACCCCGTGCCGCGAATCTCACATCCTTCTACTCGAGAGCTGCGGCTCATTTAGGGAGGCTCACAATGCGCAGAGATGAGCGGAACGACAACGAAGCCCGTCTTGATGATCTTGGGACCGATCCTGGACAAGTTGGGCCAGACAGCGCCGGGCAATCAGGTGATCCACAGCAACTCTCGCCGCATGCAGAGGCGTCGGAGGAGAGTGTAGAAGAGTTAGCCGACACGGATCAGGCGCTGGAGGCTGCGGCGGTGGATGGATCAGAAGACGCCGCTGACCATCCGGAGCGGCCAGTGCACACGCATACCGAGTACGGGCGACCCGACGATGTGCCGCCGCAAAGAGAACCCGGGGAGGACGCAGCCTAGGCTGTTCATACCCCCGGGCACGCGATGAGCCATCGCCGTGCCTGACTATTACTTTCAAGGTTCTTGTTGGGATTTGTCATAAGCCACGTATCTATTCGCTTTTGTTTCGCCCTTATCTGATATAATTCCCGAAACGATAAGCTGTGGAAATTCGTGTGATTTGTGAACTGTTGCTGGCTGCGCTCTCGTTGTAGGCTAGCGGGTTCATCACTCTAGGGAGATTCCCGGAAAAGGCAGGCATTCATTCATGGCTGACGAGCGTTCCAAGGCAATAGAACTGGCGTTCTCACAGATAGAAAAACAGTTTGGGAAAGGCTCGATCATGCGGTTGGGATCGAAGGAAGCCGTGGTCCCCATCTCGGTAATTCCGACAGGAGCTATTTCCTTCGACGCTGCCTTAGGAGTGGGGGGCTTTCCCCGCGGGCGTGTGGTTGAGATTTTCGGCCCGGAGTCGTCGGGCAAGACGACCATTGCCTTGCAAGTGATTGCCGAGGCCCAGAAAACCGGAGGCATGGCCGCTTTTGTAGATGCGGAACACGCGCTGGATCCCGCATACGCCAAGAAACTGGGTGTAGACGTAGACAACCTTCTCGTGTCTCAGCCGGACTATGGCGAACAGGCGCTGGAGATTGCTGAGGCTCTGGTCCGGTCGGGCGCTCTGGATGTCCTGGTCGTGGATTCCGTGGCGGCCCTGGTTCCGAAGGCGGAACTGGATGGCGAAATGGGCGATAGCCATATGGGATTGCAGGCCCGGTTGATGTCACAGGCCCTACGAAAGCTGACCGGCATCGTTTCGAAGTCGCGCACGTGCCTGATCTTCATCAACCAGATCCGGGAGAAGATTGGGGTGATGTTCGGTAATCCCGAGACCACCACCGGAGGCCGTGCTTTGAAGTTTTACTCTTCTGTCCGCATCGACATCCGGCGCATCGCGGCTATCAAGGAGGGCGATATTGTCACCGGCTCGCGTACTCGGGTGAAGGTGGTGAAAAACAAGGTCGCGGCTCCTTTCCGTGAAGCCGAGTTTGACATCCTCTATGGTGAAGGCATCTCGCGGGAAGGAGACCTGCTTGATCTCGCTGCCAATAACAACATCGTCGAAAAATCGGGTTCATGGTTCAGCTATAAAGGTGAGCGCATTGGGCAAGGACGTGAAAATGCGCGCCAGTTCCTGAGAGACAACAAAGAAGTTCTGGCAAGAATTAACGTCGAAGTTCGTAAGCATCTGGGACTTTCCGCCCCGGAAAAAGAGAACACACAGGCAGCCCAGGCATCGGCGGGCGGTCGCGTGACGACGATGCCCAGTGCTGCGCCAGAACCTGCGAAAGTACCGGCTGCGCGGCGTTGATGATTCTGCTGTGGGTGTCATCTCGACTGTAGCGTGAGCTGACACCCATCCACTCTTCTCCCGAAACATCAATTGCCAATCCTGTTTCCTGCCGAATAGAATCTTCCTTACTCTCCCGAACTGGTGTCCGTGAGGACTATTGAAGAAAGTCACTGCGATTTATCCCGGCTCCTTTGATCCGCTGACCAATGGGCACCTGGATTTGATCGAGCGGGGCAGCAAGATTTTCGACCGGCTGATCGTGGCCATCCTGCGAAACACGGAGAAGACACCTTTGTTTTCCCTGGCTGAGCGCCGTGACATGATGGAAGCCATGACCGAGCCGTGGAAGAACGTGAGCGTGGACACGTTTGAAGGATTGATGGTGGATTACGCGGTGAAAGTAAAAGCGACTGCCGTTCTCCGCGGCATACGGGCGATTAGCGATTACGAATACGAACTCCAGATGGCATTGATGAACCGCAAACTCGCGCCAAATCTGGAGACGGTTTTCATGATGCCGGCGGAGGCGTATTCGTAT
>Ga0136846_1216560_pt1 | contig 23858 bp, 21 predicted proteins | sample HopSoiMetagenom2_FD_96841 | JGI IMG/M metagenome (GOLD analysis project Ga0136846, IMG submission 96841) | Grasslands soil microbial communities from Hopland, California, USA - 2 Assembly 2016 (version 4) | ecosystem: Environmental > Terrestrial > Soil > Grasslands | place: USA: Hopland... | reverse complement strand
GCATTGAGCCAGAACTCGGGATATTGCTTGCCGAAGCCGACGCTTGCCGGCCGGTCGGCAATTTTCCGATAGCCCAGCGGCTCCAGAACCGCCGCGTAGAAGGCGGCGCTTCTTTTAAGATCGCCGACCGCGATGGAGACGTGATCTATCATGAGAACCCCTGCTCCCTGCCCGCTCTAGACGGCGCTGCCTGCCTCCAATAGACCGGACCAGCATGTTCAAGAAAATCCTCATCGCCAATCGCGGCGAGATCGCCTGCCGCGTGATCAAGACGGCCCGCCGGATGGGCATCGCGACGGTCGCAGTCTATTCCGACGCCGACAAGGATGCGCTCCACGTCGAGCTGGCGGACGAGAGGGTGCATATTGGCCCCGCGCCCGCGGCCGAATCCTACCTCGTCATCGATAAGATCGTTGCCGCCTCCAAGACGACGGCTGCGGAAGCGGTGCATCCCGGCTATGGCTTTCTTTCCGAGCGCGCCGCTTTCGCGCAGGCGCTGGCGGACAACGGCATCACCTTCATTGGGCCGAACCCGCACGCCATCGAAGCGATGGGCGACAAGATCGAGTCGAAGAAAGCAGCTAATGCGGCGAAGGTCTCGACGGTACCAGGTTTTCTCGGCGTGATCGAGGACGCCGATCACGCGATAAAGATTGCCGACGAGATCGGCTACCCGGTGATGCTGAAGGCCTCGGCCGGCGGCGGCGGCAAGGGCATGCGCATCGCGCACACGCGCGACGAGGTAGCGGAAGCTTTCACCCGCGCGAAATCGGAAGCGAAATCCTCGTTCGGCGACGATCGCGTGTTTGTTGAAAAATTCATCGTCAATCCGCGCCACGTCGAAATCCAGGTGCTCGGCGATAAACACGGCAACGTGATCTATTTGGGCGAGCGTGAATGCTCGATCCAACGCCGCAATCAAAAAGTGGTGGAGGAAGCGCCCTCGCCGCTGCTTGATGAAACAACGCGCCGGAAGATGGGGGAACAGGCGGTCGCGCTTGCGAAAGCCGTGAATTACGATTCCGCCGGCACGGTCGAGTTCGTCGCGGGACAGGATAAGAGCTTCTTCTTCCTGGAGATGAATACGCGCCTGCAGGTCGAGCATCCGGTGACGGAGCTCGTCACCGGTATCGACCTCGTCGAGCAGATGATCCGTGTCGGCGCGGGCGAAAAACTCGCGATCAAGCAATCCGACATCAAGCTGAAGGGCTGGGCGGTCGAGAGCCGCATCTATGCCGAAGATCCCGTCCGCAATTTTCTGCCGTCGACCGGACGGCTGATCGTCTATCGGCCGCCGGGCGAAGGTCATCGCGACGGCGTCACAGTGCGTAACGATACCGGGGTGTATGAAGGCGGCGAAATCTCGATTTATTACGATCCAATGATCGCCAAGCTGGTGACGCATGCCGGCGATCGCGTGACCGCGATCGACGCGCAGGCCGACGCGCTCGACCGTTTCGCCATCGATGGCATCCGCCACAACATTCCGTTCCTCGCCTCGATCATGCAGAAGCCGCGCTGGCGCTCGGGCAATCTGTCGACCGGCTTCATCGCGGAGGAATATCCTGATGGCTTCGTGCCGCCGCAGCCGCAAGGCGAAACCGCGCACCTCATCGCCGCCGTCGCGACTTTTGTCGATCACGTGGCCAACGAAAGAAAGCGCCAGATTTCCGGACAAATGCCGACGGCGCGGCCGGTCGAGTTCGAGCGCGATCGCACCGTTCTGCTCGGCAGAGAGCGTTACGATCTCGCCCTCGACAGCGGCGACGAGTCGCTGCTTCTCCGCTTCGAAGATGACGATACTGAAGCCTATCATGTCGCATCGGAGTGGACGCCGGGCACGCCGGTTTGGACCGGCACGATCAATGACGAGCCGCTCGCGGTGCAGGTCCGCCCGATCCTCAACGGCTATCATCTCGCCCATCGCGGCATGTCGCTCGAGGCGCGCGTCTACACGCGGCGCGAGGCGGAGCTTGCCGCGCTCATGCCCGACAAGAAGATCGGGGCGTCGACAAAGGCGCTGCTCTGCCCGATGCCAGGCCTCGTGAAGGCGATCTCCGTGAAAGAAGGCCAGGACGTCAAAGTCGGCGAGGCGCTCTGTATCGTCGAAGCGATGAAGATGGAGAATGTGCTGCGCGCCGAACGCGATGTGAAGATTGCGAAGATTCTCGCCAACGAAGGCGACTCGCTTGCCGTTGACGCGCCGATCATGGAATTCGCGTGAGCATGCTCGAGCGCGCGCGGGCGTTCCTCGAGCGCATCGCGCTGGTTGATGGGCACAACGATCTGCCGTTCGTCATCCGCGCTGACAACGGCGCGCGCGGCGATGTCGTGGCGTTCCATCTGGACGAGCGGCGCGACGGACGCGACACCGACATCCCGCGACTGATCGAAGGCAAGGTCGCGGCGCAATTCTGGGCCGCTTTCGTGCCGCCGCGCGAAAAGCAGCCAGCGAGTTTCGCGCTCCAGCAGATCGCCCTGACGCGGCGCATGAATGCACTCCATTCCGATGTGTTCCTGCCGGCTTCCGCCTGCGCCGACATAGCGCGCGCCAAGTCACAGAGCAAGATCGCCAGTTTTATCACGATCGAGAACGGCGCCGCGCTGGAAAACCGGCTCGATACGCTCTTCGCCTTTTACGATCTCGGCGTGCGCTTGATAACGCTCTGCCACAATGCCACGACCGATTGGTGCGACAGCGCCACGGATGAGCCGCGCCATAACGGCCTCTCCGATTTCGGCCGCCAGGTGATCGCCGCGATGAACGATATCGGCATGATCGTCGATCTCGCGCATGTGAGCCCGACAGTGATGCACCAGGTCCTCGATATCAGCCGCGCGCCGGTGGTCTGGTCGCATTCGAATGCACGCGCGCTCTGCGATCATCCGCGCAACGTGCCCGACGACGTGCTCGACCAAGTGGGGCGAAACGGCGGTATCGTCATGCCGTGCTTCGTGCCCGATTTCATCTCGCAAAAGTCCCGCGACTGGATGAAGCCCTTAAAGGACGAGCACGGTGCGACCCCGCGCGGCGTCAACATGGACGAGGTCGTCCCCGCGCGCGAACGCGAGCTCGGTCCTTGGCCGCGCGGCACGCTCGCCGAATATTGCGACCACCTCGATTATCTCCGCGGCAAGATCGGCCCGGATCATCTCGGCATCGGCTCGGATTTTTTCGGTGGCCCGCAAGGCGAGGGCCTGAAGGATGTCGCCTGCTTCCCCGGCATTTTCGCCGCGCTGATGCAGCGCGGCTGGAGCGACGCCGATCTCGAAAAGCTGGCGAGCGGCAATTTCGTGCGGGTGTTCCAAGCCGTGGAGAGGGCGCAAAAGCCCGGCCGTAGGCTTGTTGCACAGAAAAGCATCATCTAAGACGCACTGAGGTTGTTTGGGCCGAGTTCGGGCGCTTTTTCATGCATCGTTTCGCGTCAATCATTGCGGCCGCCCTGCCCTGGCTTTTCTCCGCTGGCGCAGCCCTCGCAGCCCCCGCCACGGCCGCCGAAAGCGGCCATGTCGCGTGGGTGCTCACCGCCTCAGCGCTTGTCCTGTTCATGACGCTGCCAGGCCTCGCGCTGTTCTACGGCGGACTCGTGCAGGCGAAGAACCTCCTCTCGGTCATCATGCAGTGCTTTTCAATTTGCTGTGTGGTGTCGCTGATCTGGGCGATCTGCGGCTATTCGCTGGTGTTCGGCGGCACCGGCGCGGTGCTGGGCAACTTTTCGAAAAGCTTTCTCGCCGGCCTCGATCCCACCGTGGCGCCGAGCAACCTGCCCGAAATCGTCATCGCGCTTTTCCAGATGACGTTCGCGATCATCACGCCTGCTTTGATCATCGGCGCGTTTCCGGAGCGCGTGACGTTTCCCTTCGTGCTCGCCTTCACCGCGCTTTGGCTCTTCATCGTCTATATCCCCATCGCCCACTGGATTTGGGGCGGCGGTTGGCTCGCTTCGCTCGGCACGCTCGATTTCGCCGGCGGCATCGTCGTGCACACGACGGCGGGCGTCTCCGCGCTAATCGCAGCGATCCTCATCGGCAAGCGCCGCGGCTTCCCCGCGCATTTCGAGCCGCCGCACCGCCCGGGCATGACGATGGCCGGCGCCGGCATGCTCTGGGTCGGCTGGTTCGGCTTCAACGGCGGCAGCGCGCTCGCGGCGGATGCGAGCGCCGCGTCGGCGATCATGTCGACGCATCTCGCCGCGTCGGCCGGCGCGCTCGCCTGGATTGCCATTGAATGGATCAGGAGCGGCAAGCCGACCTGCATCGGCATCGTCACCGGCTGCGTCGCCGGGCTCGCGACGATCACGCCGGCCGCCGGTTACGTCCATCCGGCCACCGCGATCCTCATCGGTGGACTGGGCGGCGCGATCTGCTTCTTTGCGACCGTGTTCGTGAAGCAGCGGCTTATTATCGACGATTCCCTCGACGTTTTCGCCGTGCATGGAATCGGCGGGATGCTCGGCTCGCTGCAGCTCAGTGTGTTTGCAGCAGCGGCGCTCGGCGGCGTCGGATTTGCCGAGGGCATGAATTTCCCGCGCCAGCTCGGCGCACAATTGTTGGCGATTGCTGTCGCCGCGGCTTGGTCGGCGGGCGTGACGTTCGTGCTGGTGCGCTTGTTGCGTCCGGTCACCGGACTGCGCGTCGATGCCGAACGCGAATTCGACGGACTGGACTTCACTACGCACGGGGAACGCGCGTACGATTACGCGGGCTAGTCGAACGTGCTTTCGCCGGGTTGTCTAGACCAACGATACGACCGCGCGATCGTAGTCACCGGCCCCCATCTTGCCCGCTTCGAAAATGCCGTGCGACCCAATCCATTCGAAGGATTCCTCGAATACCTCCTTGGTGTAAGGCTCGAAAACAATGCGCTCGCCCGGGCCCCAGCGGCGCGTATCCATGCGATCGTGAAATCGGGCGGGGAATTCGCGCGTGTAATAATGCGTGTAAAGCTCGGGACGCACATCGATGTCGCGTTGCGCTTTCTTCAGCGCGCTGAAGTACTTGCGTATGTCGTCCGGATCGGGGCTTCCATTCAACATCGTGGCGATCATGAACGTGTTGTCGATCACCTTACGAAACCCGAGCTGCTCGGCGAAATAATAGGGACCACTGAACAATGCTGCCGCCGGCACTTTGCGGTCGAGCAGAAGCTCCATACGGGCGAAAAGCATCCCCTCTTTGAAAGAAAGGTTGATCCGATCGGTCGGCATATACTGCTCGAGCGCCTGGATTGTCGAGTAATGGCTGCCGGACTGATAACCGACAGAGATCGGAACATCGATGAGGTCGGACGGAGTCTGTACCGGCGAGTCTGGAGGCACGAAGATTCCGGACGGCGCCACGGAATAAACGTCGGCATAGAGCTTGGCATGGCCTCGCGACGCCGCAACATTGACGGTCCAGTGACACGCGCAACTCACATCGGCTTCGCGGCCCTTCTCGATGCTCTGAAAAGCGCCGCTTCTGTCGCCCTTTGCATGATGTTCGCCGTCAGAAGACCTGATCAGCTCGCGGAACTCGTATTCGAGCCCCTCAGCCGCAAAATATCCCTTCTCATGGGCAACCCATTCTTGCAGCCGGAAATGCGGTTCGATTAGGAATTTCGCCACCAAGTCCTCCGTAGAGCTTGATCAAAGTGAGAGTTAGCCCGTCAGCATGAAAATAACTTTCTTTCCTTGTCAATTCAACATATGAGCCTTGATTTATAAGTTCACTCCCTAATTCCTCCATAAGTATGCTCACCCAAACCGATTATTCTTCGGAAAACCTTTCGGCGGCAGGCGGCCGGCATCGGCGCGGTTGCCCATCCAGTCGCGCAATTCGCTCTTCAACACCGTGAACGTGCGCTTGGCTGAATCCTGCCACGTCAGACCTTCGCGCAATTCGAACACGCGCGCGTCGGAGAGGCCGCCATCCTTGTAGCGCTGGAGCCGCACGCCCTTGCCCCTAGGCATTTCCGGCACCTGCGACAGCGGGAAGACCAGCATTTTGCGGTTCTCGCCGATGGTTGCAACGTGATCGCCGTCGGCGGGCACGATCACGCTCGCCTTCGCCGGCGCGTCGACATTGATCAGCCCCTTGCCCTTGCGGGTGCCGCCGATCATCTCGTCCTGCGCAGCCACAAAGCCGCGGCCGTCGCTCGATGCAACCAGCGTTTTGGCGCCGGCGCGATACGGAAATGCTGCGGCGATCTCCGCGTCCTGATCGATATCGACCATGAGCTTGATCGGCTCGCCATGCCCGCGTCCGCCCGGCAACTTGGATGCTTCGATCGTGTAAATCTTGCCGCTCGTCGCCAGCACAAGAATTTTTGACGTCGTCTCGGCAAAGAAGCTGGTGAGCAGCGCATCGTCGCCTTTGAACTGCAAGCTGGAGACGTCTTCGACGTGACCTTTAAGCGCGCGAATCCAACCCTTTTGCGAGACGACAATCGTCACCGGCTCGCGCTCGACCAGAAGCTCAGTGAGGTCGACATCCGCAGTCTCCGGCGCCTGCTCGAAGGTCGTGCGGCGTTTGCCGATCTTGGTGTTGAGCCCGTAAGTCTTCTTCAACTCGCGGATCTGCCAGGCGATTGTCTTCCATTGCAGGCTTTCGCTGGCGATGAGCTTCTCGACCTCGCCCTTCTCGTTGATGAGTTCGTCATGCTCTTTGCGCAGCTGCATTTCTTCGAGACGCCGCAAAGCGCGCAGCCGCGTGTCCAGAACGTAGTTCACCTGCATTTCGGAGAGGTCGAAGATCATGCGGAGCACGTCCTTCGGCTCTTCTTCCTCGCGGATGATGCGGATCACCTCGTCGAGGTTGAGGAAGACGATGATCATGCCGGCGAGCACTTCAAGCCGCCGCTCGATCTCGCCCAGACGGAACTTTGAACGCCGCAGCAGCACGACGCGGCGGTGATCGATCCATTGGGTCAGCGCTTCGGGCAGCGACACGACGCGCGGGATCACGCCGTCGACGAGCACGTTGAGGTTCAGCGCAAAGCGCGTCTCGAGCTCGCTCAGGCGAAACAGCGATTCCATCATGACCGCGGGATCAATCGTGCGCGCCCGCGGCTCGATAACAATGCGGATGTCTTCGGCCGATTCATCGCGGATGTCGGCGATCAGCGGCAGCTTCTTGTCATTGAACAGCTCGGCGACTTTTTCGATGAGCCGCGCCTTCTGCACGCCGTAGGGAATTTCGGTGACGACGGCATTCCACATGCCGCGGCTGCCCTCTTCTTTGACCCAGCGCGCGCGCAGACGGAAAGCGCCGCGGCCGCTGCCGTAGGCTTCCGCGATCGTCTCCGGGGGGTCGACGATGATGCCGCCGGTCGGAAAATCCGGGCCGGGCACGAAGGTCATCAGCTGCTGCGCGGTCGCGTCGCGATGGCCGATCAGGTAGAGCGCCGCGTCGCAGAGCTCGGCGACATTGTGCGGCGGGATCGACGTCGCCATGCCGACCGCGATGCCCTGCGCGCCGTTAGCGAGCAGGTTCGGGAAGGCGGCGGGGAGGACGACCGGCTCCTTCTCGTCGCCGGAATAGTTTTCGCGGAAGTCGATCGCGTCCTCGTCGATGCCCTCGAGGAGGAGGCCGGCAACCTCGGTCATCCGCGCTTCGGTGTAGCGGTAGGCGGCGGCGGCATCGCCGTCGACATTGCCGAAATTGCCCTGCCCGTCGACGAGCGGATAGCGCGAGACGAAATCCTGGGCGAGCCGGACGAGGGCATCGTAGATCGCCTGGTCGCCGTGCGGGTGGAAAGAGCCCATGACGTCGCCGACGATTTTCGCGCATTTTTTGAAGGCGGTGCCGGGATCGAGCCGCAGCACCTGCATGCCGTAGAGGATGCGGCGGTGGACGGGCTTCAGGCCGTCGCGGGCATCCGGCAGGGCGCGGCCCATGATGGTCGAGAGGGCGTAGGCGAGGTAGCGCTCCTCGAGCGCGGTGCGCAGGTTAACCGGCAGAAGCTCGCCGCCTGCAGGAGGAGAAGGAGGCGGAGGCACGATCTTTCCCATCTGCCTGGGCTATCGCGGGCCCTGAGTCGGAGCAAGACGAGCCGCCGCGATCTCGCCACGGCACGGCCCCGATATGGGATGCGAGCATGTCTCGTCTGCACTACCGGTATCGCAACGCGCAAAATAGAAACGCGCTCGCCGGAACCTTAGCCGTGTCGAAACAATTCCGTAATGTGTGAAATTGCACCGCTTCGCGGCCGCGGATGTGGTCACGTCGGCGACAGTGGTTCGGTGGCCATGGGGCAGACGAGATGATGAAAACCTTCACCCTTCTGGGCCTCCTCGTCGCCGGCGTTCTTATCGCCGCGACTTTCCTCGGCGTGCCGGGACCCTCTCTGTTGCAGGCGCAGGAAGATCAGCGGGTCGAGGCTGCCGATGCGGGCGCAAATTGCCGCGTGGTCGAGGTTGCGCTCGACGAGGGATACGGAGTCAGCCGCAGAGTCGTGCGGACGGATTGCGCGGCAGTTCAGTAGGCTTTCTGTTGCACTGCGGCATAGCGCCGCGCAATACCTGATGACCGCGTTTTGAGCGCATTTCTGTGCCATAAGCCCGCACATCGAACTTCTATGGATTCAGGATGTCTTTGAAGCTTTTCAGCATTGGTGGTGTCGCAGCAATTGCCGCTGTCGCAGGTTTCTTTGCGGTGCAGACGGTCGGTTATGCCAATAATAGCGTGAGCGCCGGCGCGGAAAAGTCTGAGAGCTTTATCAATCGCCCTGGAGCCCCGGTACAGATCGATTTGCCGGCCGGTTGGTCAAAAGTGCCGGCGTTACTCGGCGATGGTGGGCTCTATGCGCTTCAGTGCGATGCAAAGGGCTGCATTCCCGGCGTGATCGCGACGCTCAGCTGTGTTTCAGCAGTTGGGTTGCATGAGGGCGCTGCGCGCGACTTGGTGACGCTCGCAAGCGAGCGACCGGCGATTGGCTCCAGTCGCGAAGCGGTCACCTCGGAGGGCTCCGTTATTAACGTTGATGGCCGCGAGTTCCATGAGCGCAGCTCGGTCCTGAACAATGGACGCTACGTGCTCACCGCCGCTACGCGGGTTGGCGACAATGTCTGCGGTCTCGGCCTTGCCGGACCGCGCAGTGAAGGTGCGCGCCTCGATCTGACGATCAGGTCGATGCTGTCGCGATTGCGTTTCTCCTAAAGCCCTTCTTAGCTTCTGCTTGGAACGCGCTACGCGAGGCGCCGATCGCGAGGCCGCGCGGTGCGAGCACATCGCGCGTGAGAAAGTGCCCGAGAAGATGAAATGCGTCGGCGAGTTGATCTGCGTCGGCGTCCTGCTCGTCTACTAAAAGAAAGTTCGGCAACGGCAGCAAGCGATCACGCCAGGGCTCGCCCGGCACGCGGCCAACCGCGCGGCCCGATTTGGGAGAGACATAGACGAGGTCTTCCGTCGCGCCGGTCAGCGTGCATTCGCTGAGATCGAGGCCGAAGCCGAGATCCGCAAGCAGCGCAAGTTCGAAGCGCAGCATTAGCACCGGCGCGCGCGCGCCATCCTCGAGACGGTCGGCGAGAACCTCGGCGAAGCGCCAGAGCTCGGCATGCGGATCGCGCTCCGGCAAAAGACGCAATAAACCAGTGAGATGATGCAGGCCGTGCAGTCCGAGCGCGCTCTGCATGAGACGGGCGGCGCGGAGCCGCTCGCCCTCGACGACGAACGTGCCGAGATGCTCTTCGAGCCGCGCGCGCCAAGTTAGCGCGACGGAATTGCCGGCTTGCATAATCGGCTGCAGCGTGCGCGAGCGGCCACCGCGTACAAGGCCCATATGGCGGCCGTGCCCTTCAGTCAAAACCTCAAGGATGACACTAGTCTCGCCGTGCTTTCTGACGCCAATGATGAGACCGCGATCTTGCCAATCCATGGCTTGTCTCACATGCTCTTACAAATGCGCGGAAATTCGAGGCCCATCTCGCGATAACGCTCGGGATCATCGATCCAATCGGGACGCACTTTCACGAACAGGAAGAGGTGCACTCTATGCTCGGCGGCTTCGGCGATCTCGGCGCGCGCCGCCTGGCCGATTGCTTTGATGGTGCGGCCGCCCCCGCCGATTACGATCTTCTTCTGCCCCTCGCGCGCAACATAGATGGTTTGCTCGATTCGCGCCGAGCCATCCGGCAGTTCCTTCCAGGAATCTGTCTCGACAGTCGATTGATACGGCAGTTCATCGTGCAGGCGCTCGAACAGTTTCTCCCGCGTGATCTCCGCCGCGAGTAGCCGCAATGGCGCGTCTGACACCTGATCCTCAGGGTAAAGCCACGGGCCTTCCGGCATAATCGCGGCGAGCTGCTTTTTGAACCGCGGGATACCGTCGCCGGTCAGCGCCGAAATCATGAATGTCTCGCGAAACGCCGAGCGTACGTTGAGATCGGCGGTGAGTTCCAACAGTGTGGATCGCTCGACCATATCGATCTTGTTGAGGACCAGAATCGCAGGTGCTTTCAGCTTCCCCAAGCCGGAAAGGATCGCCTCCGCCCCCTCGTCAATTCCCTTGCGCACATCGATAAGCAGCACGACGACATCGGCGTCGCCCGCGCCGCCCCAGGCGGAGGCGACCATGGCCTGATCGAGCCGTCTGCGCGGCGCGAAAATGCCAGGCGTATCGACAAAGATCATCTGCGAGGCGCCTTCGAGCACGATGCCCCGCACAAGCGCGCGTGTCGTCTGGGCCTTGCGCGAGACGATGGACACTTTGCTGCCGACAAGCGCGTTCAGGAGCGTCGACTTGCCCGCGTTCGGCGCACCGACCAACGCAGCAAAACCGCAGCGTGTTTGCTCATTTCCGGCAAGGCTCATGTCGCTGCAGCCGATAATACACCCTCGCGGACGAGGAAGGCTTCCGCAGCACCCTGCTCGGCCGCGCGTTTTGAGCCCGCATCCGCAGATATCGCTGGAAACCCATCGACCTCGACGCGGATCTTGAATAGCGGCGCGTGATCGGGGCCTGAGCGCTCTTGCGTCTTGTAGACCGGGGTAGGAAGTCCACGCGCTTGCGCCCATTCCTGCAACGCGGTCTTCGGATCCTGAGATGGCCGGTGGCGCGCCCGCATCCGATCCTCGAACGCGCTGCGAACCAGCGCCCGTGCGGCGGTGAACCCACCGTCGAGAAAAACAGCGCCGATCAGCGCTTCACAAACATCGGCGAGAATCGGCACGCGTTCGCCGCCGCCCGCGGCGGCCTCGCGGACCCCGAGCCGGATATGTCCGGGCAGCCCCCAATCACGCGCCACCTCCGCGCAGGTTTCGCGTCGGACGAGATCGGACAAGCGCTTAGAGAGTTCGCCCTCTTTCGCCTTGGGGTAAGCCTCGAAGAGCATTTCCGCGACCACAAGGCCAAGAACGCGATCGCCTAAAAACTCGAGTCGTTGGTAATTCGTGCGGCCCTTGGCTTTGGCAGCAGTCGCGTGCGTCAGCGCCTCGTCAAGAAGCACGGAAGCGCGGAAGCGGTAGCCGATCGATTCTTCGAGTCCCTGACGATCAGGCGCGACCGCCCTGGCCATCAGATCTCCTAACGCACCGGCTGAAACATCCGGTGCCAGCGAACGGTCCATGGCCACTTCCAGAAGGCCCAGGCGGGCTGACCATTTTCGACGGAGAAGAAGGTGATCTCGGCCCGCCCGATGAGATTTTCATACGGCACATAGCCGACACCGCCCTGTTCGGGCGCGACACGGGAATCCGTGGAATTGTCGCGGTTGTCGCCCATCATGAAGTAGTGGTCACGCGGCACCTCGAACACGGGCGAATTATCGTTGAAACCGGTGTCTCCCTGAATTTCGATGATCGTGTGTATGACGCCGCCTGGCAGCGTCTCCTTGTAAGTCGACACATCGACATCGCGGCCGTAGAGGTCTTCGGTCTTCACCTTGTTAATGGGCTCACGCGGCACGATCTGTCCATTGATGTAGAGCCGGCCTTCAATCATCTGGATGCGATCGCCGGGCAGGCCGATCACGCGTTTGATGTAATCGGTCGAATTGTCGCGCGGCAGTTTGAAAACGACGACATCGCCCCGCTTTGGCGGCGAGCCCAAAATGCGGCCCTCGAAAAGGTTCGGACTGAATGGAATCGAATGCTTGGAATATCCGTAGGAATACTTTGAAACAAACAGATAGTCGCCGATGAGCAGCGTCGGGATCATCGACCCTGAGGGTATGTTGAACGGCTGGAATAGAAGCGTCCGAACGACCAGCGCGATGAGCAGCGCCTGGATAATAACCTTGACCGTTTCGCCGAAGCCGCCTTCTTCCTTCTTCTTCGCCTGGGTCAAATTCTTGGGCCGCACGCCCACTGGCTCGCTCATAGATTGGCTCTCGATTCGGCGCGCCGGCCGATGAGGCGGGGAGCTACCGGACCGCGGGTATATAGGGGTGGGGTGGGTTGTAAATAGGGCGGAGCTTTACCGCCTCGGGATCGCCTCGATGATGACCTGAGCCTGAGCCAGTGGAAACTCGTCGGTCAGCGTCACGTGGACAGCGGCCTCATGGTCGGGCGGAACGAGCGTGCTCAGCCGCTCCGCCGCGCCGCCGCATAGAACCATCGTCGGCTTGCCGGACGCCAAGTTCACCACCCCCATGTCGCGCCAGAAGATGCCGGAGCGGATGCCCGTCCCGAGCGCTTTGGCGCAGGCCTCCTTGGCGGCAAAGCGCTTGGCATAGGAGGCGGCGCGCTGCGCCCGACCATCGGATTTGGCCCGCTCGACGTCAGTGAAACAGCGCTTGGTGAAACGCTCGCCATAGCGCGCGAGCGACTCCTCGATGCGACGGATGTCGCAGAGATCCATGCCGAATCCGATGATCATGCCGCCGTCCTGCCCTCATCCATGGCGCGGCGCATTTCGCGGATCGCGGCAGGAAGGCCGACAAAGATCCCCTCGCCGACAAGGAAATGCCCGATGTTAAGCTCAACTATTTCCGGTAACGCGGCGATGCGACGTGCAGTGTCATAATCCAGGCCATGGCCTGCATGGCATTCGAATCCGAGGTTGCTTGCATAACCCGCGGCCATGACGATGCGCTGGAATTCGTGCTCCGCGCGTTCAGTCTCGCCATGCACATGGGCGTCGCACCAGGCGCCGGTATGAAATTCGATCACCGGTGCACCGATCGATTTCGCGGCATCGACGGCGGTGCGCGACGGCTCGATGAAGAGCGAAACCCGAATTCCGGCCCTGCCTAATTCGGTCGTTAGCGGCTTCAGATAATTGTGCCCGCCCGCCACGTCGAGCCCGCCTTCCGTCGTGCGCTCGCTGCGCCTTTCCGGTACAAGGCACGAAGCGTGCGGCCGCGCGGCCAGCGCGATCGCCGCCATCTCGTCCGTTGCCGCCATTTCAAAATTCAGAGGCTTGGTGATCTCGGCTTTGAGCCGCGCCATATCGGCATCGCGCATGTGGCGGCGATCTTCACGCAGATGCGCTGTGATTCCGTCGGCGCCGGCTTCGATCGCGATCAACGCCGCGCGCACAGGATCGGGCAACCCGCCGCCGCGTGCATTGCGCACTGTTGCGACGTGATCAATGTTCACTCCCAGTCGAAGCGGCGGCGCCATTATCCGTTTACCCGCTCGACCTTATTGACGACGTCCCTGCTCCGCAGCGAGGAGACGATCGCATTGAGCTGTTTCAAGTCGAACACTTCGAGATCAATCACCAACTCGCGAAAATCCGGTGAGCGTTCGACAAAGGTAAGTTTATCGATGTTCGCACCTTGCTCACCGATGACGCTTGCCACCGTACCCAGCGTGCCAGGCTCGTTGATCGCGGTGACGACCAACTGCGCCGGGAACAGTTCGCGCCGGCCGCTGCCGTCGAGGTCCCAGCGCACATCGAGCCAGCGCTCGGGCTGATCATCAAACGCAGTCAGCGCCGGTGATTGGATCGGATAAATCGTTATGCCCTCCCCGGGCGTCAAAATGCCCACAATTCGATCGCCTGGAACGGCACCGCCGTTGGGCGCAAAGCGCACCGGCAGATCGCCGCCTAAGCCACGGATTGGTATCGCGTGATCCGATGCTTCTCCGTTGCCCGGGACTTTGAAGCGCAGGCTCGACAAGCTCTTCATACCGAACCAACCTGCTTCGGCTTTCTCCTGATGACGCGTGGTTTTGCGCTCTTCCCTGAACTCGGGATACACGGCTTTGACGACATCACCCGAAAACATTTCACCACGGCCGACCGCCGCAAGCACGTCATCGACCGACGCCCGCGCAAGCCGCGGCAGCGCGGCTCTTAATCGGTCGTCCCCATATTGTTTGCCGGCGCGCTCGAAAGCGCGCACCACAATCTGGCGGCCAAGGCCGGCATATTGCGCCCGTACCGCGCCGCGCGTGGCGCGGCGGATCGCGGCACGTGCTTTGCCGGTCACGACCAACGATTCCCATGCCGGCGGCGGCACCTGACTGTCTGCCCTGATGATCTCCACCTCGTCGCCGTTCTGCAGCTCGGAAAGGAGCGGCGCGATAGAGCCGTTGATTTTCGCCCCGACGGCAGTGTTGCCAACGTCAGTATGCACGGCATACGCGAAGTCGACGGGCGTCGCGCCGCGCGGCAAGGCGATTAGCCGCCCTTTGGGCGTGAAGCAGAAGACCTGATCATGAAACAATTCGAGCTTCGTGTGCTCGAGGAATTCTTCCGGACTGTCCCCTTCGGCGAGATGGGCGAGCGTCTGTTGCAGCCATTTGTAAGCGCTGCTCTCACGGGCGAGCGTCTCCGGGTCGGTGACCCGCCCGTCCTTATAAAGGGCATGTGCGGCGATCCCGAAGCGGGCGATATCGTTCATCTCCGCCGTGCAGACCTGCAGCTCGACGCGTTGCCGCCCCGGCCCGACGATCGTCGTGTGGATCGAGCGGTAGTCGTTCTGCTTTGGAATCGAGATGTAATCCTTGAATCGTCCGGGCACCATCGGCCATTTTGTGTGCACGACGCCGAGCACGCGATAACAATCCTCGAGCGTGCGCACGATGATGCGGAATCCGAAAATGTCGGACAGTTGCTCGAAGGCGAGCGATTTCCGCTCCATCTTGCGCCAGATCGAATAGGGCTGCTTTTCGCGCCCAACGACCTTTGCTTCGATGCCGCGCGCGGAGAGGGCGTCGGAGAGTTCCTTTTCGATGGTGCGGATCAGATGGCCGTTGCGCTCGCGCAACGTCTTCAGCCGCGATTCGATCATCGCGTGCGCGTCCGGCCGCAAATGGTGGAAGGCGAGATCTTCGAGCTCGTCGCGCAGACGCTGCATGCCCATCCGGCCGGCGAGCGGCGCGTAGATGTCGAGCGTCTCTTCGGCGACACGCGCGCGCTTCTCCGGCGGCACATGCTGCAGCGTGCGCATATTGTGCAAGCGATCGGCGAGCTTGACGAGAAGCACGCGCACATCGTCAGCGATGGCGAGAAGGAGCTTACGGAAGTTTTCCGCCTGCTCGGCGCGCTTCGAGACGAGATCGAGCTTTTTTATCTTGGTGAGCCCATCGACCAGCCGGCCGATCTCCGGACCAAAGGTCTGGTCGATTTCCTCCCGGGTAGAACCCGTATCCTCGATCGTGTCGTGCAGGACCGCGGCGACGATCGTCGCGTCATCAAGCCGCAGGTCGGTCAGGATACCCGCGACTTCCAGCGGATGGGTCAGGTAGGGGTCGCCGGAGGCGCGCTTCTGCGCGCCATGAGCGCGCATCGCGTAGACATAGGCGCGATTGAGCAGTTCCTCGTCGGCGCCGGGATTGTACTTACGCACCCGCTCGACGAGTTCATACTGCCGCATCATGTGGCAAATACCCCCGGGGCCGTATCACCTAAGGAAAAATATCGGCTCCGGTTTGCTTTGAGGCAAGTGCGCAGCCGCGCCAAGCGGCTGCCGCAGCATACTTTCTGAGAGTACTATTCCGCGTCGTCTTCGGTGGCAGCCGGCGGAACAAGGCCCTCGAGACCGCGCAGCAGATCCTCCTCCGTCATGCGATCGAACTGCACGTCGCCCTGCGTATCGCTGGCCAGTGGATCGACTGAAGCAATGCTCGGCACAACCTCTGCCTCAGGCTCGTCGACTTCCACGTGCTTCTGCAGCGAGTGGATGAACTCCTCCTTGAGGTCCTCAGGTTTTAGCGTCGATTCGGCGATTTCGCGCAGTGCAACGACAGGATTCTTGTCGTTGTCTCTATCAACCGTGATCTGCTGACCGGACGAAATCATGCGCGCCCGATGGCTCGCTAAGAGCACCAAATCAAAGCGATTTTCGACCTTATCAATACAATCCTCAACAGTGACGCGTGCCATGCGGCGCCTCAGACTTCCGGTGGTTTATGGAATGAGGCTAGCTACATAGAACTCCTCTAGAATGCAAGCCCTAAGCTCCATGAACGATTGTTAATCTTACAGCACGATAGCGCGATCGAGGGCGGCGGCTCTTGGCTCTCCTCTTGACGAAGCTGAGCAGACATACAATTGTGCTTCGATCTTGCAGCGCTTCGGCGCGTTCCAAAGGCTTCAGCCTGAGACAGGCAAAATGGGTATGCCGCCTTGGCGGGTTTTCGGCATTTCCCGCTGCCGCTTCTAACGGATCAAACCCGGCCACGAGAGACACATGCCTGAACAGGATCGTATCGCGTTGTTTATTGATGGCGCGAATCTCTATGCCACGGCCAAATCATTAGGTTTTGACATCGACTACAAGCGCCTGCTCCGCGAGTTCCAGGGCAAGGGCAAGCTCATTCGGGCCTTCTATTACACGGCACTCGTCGAGGAGCAGGAATATTCCTCGATTCGTCCGCTGATCGATTGGCTTGATTACAACGGGTATGCCGTGGTGACCAAGCCGACGAAGGAATTCGTCGATTCGATGGGCCGCCGCAAGGTCAAGGGCAACATGGACATTGAGCTCGCGGTCGACGCCATGGAGATGGCGGAGCATCTCGACGAGATCGTCCTTTTCTCCGGCGACGGCGATTTTCGCTCCCTGGTCGAAGCGCTGCAGCGCAAGGGGGTGCGCGTCTCAGTCGTGTCGACGATCACGACGCAGCCGCCGATGGTCGCCGACGAATTGCGCCGGCAAGCGGACGAGTTCATCGACCTCGTTCATTTGATTGCCAAGATCGGCCGCGACCCCGGCGAACGCGCCGAACGCATGCAGCGTTACCAGGAACGCGAGCAGCGCCGTCCAATGGCTCACGCCACTCCACAGACTGAAGACGTCGATCACTGATCACGAGCGCGGGAAGCTTAGTTTCAGGCGGCGCAGACCACCTGCCTGAAACGCTGCTGCCCGAGCCGCCGCGCGATTGTCCGCTCTGTCCTCGCCTTCTCGCGTTTCGCCAGGCGGCGCGGACTCTGCATCCCGAATGGCACAACGCGCCGGTGCCTTCCTTTGGTCATGCTTCGGCGCGGCTCTTGATCGTCGGCCTAGCGCCCGGATTGAAAGGCGCGAACCGCACCGGACGCCCCTTCACCGGCGATTACGCCGGTGATCTCCTTTACGCGACGCTGCTCCAATACGGGTTTGCGAGCGGCGCGTACGAGGCGCGGCCGGACGACGCGCTTGTCCTGCGAGATGCGCTTATCAGTAATGCCGTGCGTTGCGTCCCACCAGGCAACAAGCCGGAGCCGTCGGAGATCGCGACCTGCCGGCAATTCCTGATCCGCACGATCAACGCGCTGACAAATCTGCGCGTCATTCTCGCGCTCGGCCGCATCGCGCATGATAGCGTCGTGCGCGCGTTAGGCCAACCGCTGGCGCGCTTTCCCTTCGCACATGGCCGCCAGCATGTCGGGCCGCGCACGGAACGAACGCTCGTGCTCTTCGACAGCTATCACTGCTCGCGATATAACACGAATACCGGCGTGCTGACACCGGATATGTTCCGCGCAATGTTTGCGCGCATTCGCGCTTATCTTGATGCTTCGCCGTAGCTGATGAACTCGAGGAGTGATCCGTCCGGATCGCGGAAATAAACGCTCGTGCCCTGCCCCTGCGCGCCGTGACGCGTCACGGGTCCGACTTCCACCGCAACCTTCTGTTCCTTCAAATGCGCAATCGCGCCATCGATCGGACCAGACCAGACGAAGCAGATATCGCTGTTTCCCGGCTGCACAGGCAGGCGGGCCACCGTGTCGGTCGCAAATCCCGGCCCGTGACAATTCAACTGGATATCACCTAGCCTAAAGGCGTAACCCTTGCCGCGCTTGATCACCTCCATCCCGAACACGCGCGCGTAGAAATCACTCGAGCGTTCCCACTCGGAGACATGGATGACGCAGTGATCGAATTTGATCGGCGGTTTTATCGCCACGTCAGCCCCTCTCGCGCATCAGACGGCCTTTCTCGCGCGCCCAATCGCGCTTCTTCTCGGTCTCCCGTTTATCGTGCATCTGCTTGCCCTTGGCGAGCGCAATTTCGATCTTGGCGCGGCCACGCGCATTGAAATAAAGCCTGAGCGGCACGACCGTCATGCCCTCCCGCTCCACTCCTTGCGCGAGCTTGGAAATCTCGCGGCTTTTCAAGAGAAGTTTGCGAGGCCGCTTCGGCTCGTGGTTGAAGCGATTTCCGGCGAGGTATTCCGGGATGTTGGCATTGTATAGCCACATCTCACCCGCGCGGTCCACGCCGGCATAGCTCTCCGCGATGGTCGCTTTGCCGGTGCGAAGGGACTTCACTTCCGTGCCGGTCAAGGCAAGACCCGCCTCGAATTTTTCGCCGATCTCGTAATTGTAACGAGCGCGGCGATTATCGGCGACGATCTTGAAATTGGATTCGGGTTTCGACGCCACGGATTACGCGTTGAGAATCCCAGCATGCACCATCGCATCGCGGATCGCGACTCGCGTCGGCTCCATCAGCGGCACCATCGGCAGCCGCACGTTCTCATTCATCCGGCCGAGCACGGAGAGCGCATATTTCGGCCCTGCCGGATTAGGCTCGAAGAACAAAGCCGCGTGCAAGGGCGTGAGCCGGTCCTGGACGTTGAGCGCGGTGCGATAATCGCCGCCGAGGCAGGCTTCCTGCATTTCGGCGCATTCACGCGGCGCCACATTGGATGTCACCGAAATGCAGCCGTCGCCACCATGCGACATGACGCCGAGCGCCGTCATGTCCTCGCCCGAGAGCTGGATGAAGTCTGCTCCCAGGTGATGGCGCTGGAGCGCCGTGCGCGCCAGGTTGCCGGTCGCGTCCTTCACACCGGCGATGTTCTTCAACTCGAACAGCCGCTTCATCGTATCGATCGAGATATCGACCACGGAGCGGGGCGGAATGTTGTAGACGATGATCGGGATACCGATCGCGTCGTTCACCGCCTTGAAGTGCTGAAAGAGCCCTTCCTGGTTCGGCTTATTGTAATACGGCGCGACGACCAGCACGCCGTCGGCGCCCGCCTTTTCGGCGTGCTTTGCCAGCTCCACCGCCTCGTGCGTGTTGTTCGAGCCGGCGCCGGCGATCACCGGGACGCGGCCTTTCGCCTCGGCGATGCAAATCTCGACCACATGCCGGTGTTCCTCGTGAGACAGGGTCGGGCTCTCGCCAGTCGTCCCGACCGGCACCAGCCCATGCGTGCCACTCTCGATCTGCCAGTCGATTAACCCGCGGAACGCCTCTTCGTCGATGCCGCCGTTGCTGAAAGGTGTGACCAGCGCCGTTAGCGAGCCCTTGAATGAGGCTTTTCTGCCCATATCGACCTCTTCTCCGACCGATTGGCGCCCAATCGACGCCGAATTTCCTCGGCTTCCTGTGACCGCAAAGACATAGCCGCTGCGCCGGATCCGGGAAGGGCCCGGCCGCCGATGGAGACGCGGCCACAATGTCCGATCCCGGCCAATTAGGCCAGGAAAATAGAGGGTTCAGGCTTCCTAAACGAAGCGGCGACAGGCTGAAGCGATTGGAGCGGTCTCGACGATGGATTTTATACGGACCTCGTTAAAAGTCTCTGCCGCCGCCTTACTGACCGCCCCCGTTCTGCTCATCCCGCTCACTTCGACGGGCCATTACGGCTCCTTGGCGCATCGCCTGGCCTCGTATCGACTACCGATGATCCCGACCGATTCGCTCGATCGCGCAATGCATGGGGTTGCCGCGCAATTCGGCCCATCGACAGAGGCGGCGGCGACTGTTCTCGCCTCGCTCTCCCCAACCATGCCCGCTTCGGAAAAACCGGCGGAAGCAGCGCCGGCATCCATGCTTTCGCCGATGGCAACCGAAACCACGCTTCCCGCGCTTGCGGCACCCCGTCCGGCGGACGCACTCTCGGCCATAGCTTTGCTTGGAAAAAGCGAAGGTGAGGTCGAAATGCCCGCCCAAGCCACTGCCTACGCCCCTCAGCCCGAGCTCCAGGCAGCTTCCAGCGAACCTGACCCCGCCACTCAACTCGGCATCAACATGGTCGGGCTACGGGAAGCCATCGCCTTCTACAAGAACGGCGAATTGGCAGCAGGTGACCGCGTTGCCGCCAACGCTCCGGACGCGTTGGTCCGCACCACGCTCGAATGGGTGGCGTTGCGCACCAATCAGCGCGGGACGGGGTTCAAGCGGGTCATGGCTTTCCTTGAGACCCATCCCGGCTGGCCCTCCGGCGCGTGGCTGAGGAAGCGGGCGGAAGAGTCGCTTTACACCGACAACCCGCCGCCGGCGCGGGTGAAGGAATATTTCGCCAGCGGAAAGCCGCAAACGGTTTCAGGCAAGCTCGCGCTGGCGCGCGTCCTCTTGGCCGAGGGGCAAAAGGCCCGGGCTGCCGAACTCGTCCGTAGCGCCTGGCGCGAGGGCGACCTCAACCAGTGGCAGGAAGGTTCGATCAAGAAGAACTTCGGCGATCTGCTCGAGAAAGTCGATTACAAGTACCGGGCGGACCGTCTGCTCTACAAGGAAGATACTGCAGGCGCGATGCGCAGCGCGCAGAGCGCCGGACCCGACGTGGTTCTCCTGGCAAAGGCACGAATCGCGGTTATAAACGAAGGCGCTTCCGACAAGGAAATGGGCGCGGTTCCGGCGGCGCTGCAAAACGACCCCGGATATTTGTTCTCCAAAATCCAGAAGCTGCGGCGGGCGAACAAGATCGACGATGCCGTGCAGGTATTACTTGCCTCCCCGCGCGATCCGGCCCTTATCATCAACGGCGACGAATGGTGGACGGAACGGCGCCTGCTGTCGCGCAAGATGCTTGACAAGGGCGATGCCCAGACTGCCTACCGGATCTGCGACGAAAACAGCGCCCAGCGGAGCGACGTGCGGGTCGAGGCAGAGTTTCATGCCGGCTGGATTGCGCTGCGCTTCCTGAACGACCCCGATGCGGCGGCCCGCCATTTCGCTATCGCCGCTCTCTCCGCGGAAACGCCGATCTCGCTCGCTCGTGTCGCTTATTGGCAGGGCCGCGCGGCAGAGGCGGCTGGCACGGCGAAAGCGGCGGAGGCGATGGACTTCTATCGCAAAGCCGCGAATCATTCGGCGACGTTTTATGGTCAGCTCGCGCGGGCGAAGCTCGGCCTCCCGGCTGGTCAGGTTCGCTCTCTGCCACCGGCGGCTCAAGGCAATCAGCGGCACGAAGCCGTGCGCACGATCGAGCTGCTTTACGCGATCGGCGAGAAAGAACTGGCCCTACCGCTCGTCACGGAGTCGGCTCAGCGCCTTGAAGGCACCGATCAGATGGCGGCACTGGCACAAATCATTGCCAAGGATCGCGACGCAAGGGTGTCCTTGTCCTTTGGCAAGCTCGCTGGGCAACGCGGCATGCCGCTCGATGATCTGGCTTACCCCGTCTATGGGATCCCGGGCTATCAGCCAGTCGGAAATTCGGCGTCGCGTTCGGTCGTCTATTCCATCGCCCGCCAGGAAAGCGCCTTCGACACGCGCGCCCGTTCAGGGGCTGGCGCCAAAGGTCTGATGCAGATGCTCTCAGCGACGGCGCGCCGAACGGCGAGCCGCATGGGGATCGGTTTTAACGAGACGCGGCTGATGAACGATGCGGCGTTCAATGCGCAGCTCGGCGCGGCGCATCTGGGCGAGCTTCTCGCCGAGCAGGGCGGCTCTTACGTCCTGACCTTCGCCGCCTACAACGCCGGCGGCGGGCACGTGAAGGAATGGATCAACGCTTACGGCGATCCGCGCGATCCCAAGGTCGACCCCGTGGACTGGGTCGAGCGAATCCCCTTCACCGAGACCCGCAACTATGTGCAGCGGGTGATGGAGAACTTGACGGTTTACCGCGCCCGCTTCCAAGAGGCAGGCCCGGCACCGCTGCAGACGGACCTTCGGACGCTCGAAGCAAAGCTCTGATCTCGAGCGCCTCGCAGGCCAGCCGACCATCCGCAGGCTCGACAAAGAAAAACCCCGGCGCTGAGCGCCGGGGTTTCGTTTTTGAGTACCGTCTGACCTGGATCAGAAGGCGCGCTGAACGCGCAGGCGGCCTTCGTAGACGTTCGAGGTCGAGGTGAACGCGGGCAAACCAAGGCCCGTCAGGAGGACGTCATTGCCGAGGCCGAACGGCTTGTCGGTGATGCCGCGCGTATACATGAACTCGGCGCCGATATCGAAGCCAGTGACCGGCGTCCACACGAGGTTCGCGCCAGCGCGAAGTTCCTTGTAGTTCGAATGACCAACGACGTTCCCCAAGATCGGATTAGTGACGTCCGAGTCGTGGCGAATCGCCATGACCGAACCATAGAAGCCTGAGCTCCAGGTCGGCAGCCAGTAGTGTTTGAAGGCAGCCACGATGGCTCCGCCCGACTGCTTCTTGCATCGGAACTCAAGCGTCCAGACGCAATCGCTGAAGGTTGCTGTCACCCAGTTGTTAGACGAAGGCGTGGCAGCGAGGCCGTTGCCGTAGTTGAGCGAAGAGGCCCAGAAGCCGCCCGTGAAAGCAAGGGTGTTACCGGTGATGTAGCCGATAGCACCTTGCTCATACGTTGCCTGCAGGTAGAACACGTCGCCAGGTGCGATCCAAGGCGCGTTGACCTTGACGCCGCCCTGTACCGCAAAGCCCCAGTCGTTTTGGGTGGCGAACGGATGGGCGAAGCCACAAACACCAACGCCTGCTTGTTGAGCAAAGGCCCCAATCCCCGGGTTTCCAAGGACCCCGATCGCCGCAGGTGTGAGCGGCGGGTAGAGGGTCGTCCGCAGCTGATGGGCCGCACCTGACAGCTGAGCCGAGCCCCAGGGCTGGTCGACGCGCAGGTTGGCCACAAGGTCCGGAATCTGCTGGCCAGCCTGGAAGGCGGAGAACCCGCCAGGGATGCCGCCAGGGAGGCCGGGAAAGAAGACCGAAATCGGCGGGACCCCAAAACCAGCCACGGTTTGCAGACTTACGGCGCTGCCAATCTGCTCACGACGGCTGACGCCATCTTCCGCAGAGATCGTCGCGGAGAAGCCGGTGAAGGGGCCGCCGAACGTGTAGGTGTAGGCGAGCAAGGCTGGGCTGGCGTTCGAACCGCGCAGGGCTTCGTAGTTGTAAGCGTCAGCGTAGAAGTCGAACATCGACTGAGCGCGACCGGCGGTCAGGCCGGCAAACTGGATGAACGCCTTGTTGACGATCGTCTGTTCCTTGGCCGGGAACGGACCAGCGGTCGTATTGTAGATCTGGTTGAGCGCACCCGTTTGCGTGGTCGTGCTCGAGCCAAAGGACGAGTCGACACGGATGAAGGCGCGGAGCGTGCCGTAGCCGGTCGCAGTGCGAGCATCGAGCTCGACACGGCCTAGAGCGGCAAAGCCGTAATTGTCACGTGCGCGAGAAGCACGAAATCCGGGGTTTCCGCCCGCTGCGAAAGCAGGATTTGCCACCCCAACCCCAAGGGTGCCCGCGGCGCCTCCTAGCGGTACAGGTGACTGGCCGCTTAAGAAGCCTGAGCTGATGCTGAAGGGGGTGTTGAAGATACGAGCTTCGAAGAGGGCGAGGACGCCGACCTT
>Ga0136846_1231892_pt1 | contig 23868 bp, 26 predicted proteins | sample HopSoiMetagenom2_FD_96841 | JGI IMG/M metagenome (GOLD analysis project Ga0136846, IMG submission 96841) | Grasslands soil microbial communities from Hopland, California, USA - 2 Assembly 2016 (version 4) | ecosystem: Environmental > Terrestrial > Soil > Grasslands | place: USA: Hopland... | reverse complement strand
GCGCGGGGGCCGGCGGGATCGGGGCGGGCGTGGGGGCCCGGCTGGGCATCGGCGCGGGCCCCGGGCTGGCGCAGCCCGCGAGCGCAAGGACGGCAAGGACAACCAGGCTTCGACGCATCTTGCGGAAACTAGCCCGCGTCGCCCGGGGTCCCAATCACTTAGGCGTCAGCCGCCTCGGTTGACTCAAGCGGGACCTGCCCGTATATGCGCCCGCTCTTGTTCGCCAACCCGGCCGTCCGCCGGCCTGATTGAAGATACGGTCCCATGAAGGTCAGAAGCTCGCTGAAGTCGCTGAAGACGCGTCACCGCGACTGCAAGCTCGTGCGCCGCAAGGGCCGCGTGTACATCATCAACAAGACCGACCCGCGCTTCAAGGCGAAGCAGGGCTGATCCCACGGCCATGACCGCGCCCAAGGCGGTCATCTGGGACTTCGGCAATGTGATCGTCCGCTGGGACGCGCGCACGCTCTATTCCAAGATCTTCCCCGACCCGGTCGAGCGCGACCGGTTCCTGGCGCAGGTGTGCACGCTCGCCTGGCACATGGAGACCGACCGCGGCCTGTCGTTCGCCGACAACCTGGCCCGGCTGATCCCGCAGCATCCGCACTACGAGGCGCAGATCCGCGCCTGGCATGAGCGCTGGGACGAGATGTTCTCCGGCCCCATCGCCGAGACCGAGGCCGCCATCGAGGCGCTGGCCGCGCGCGGCGTGCCGCAATACGGCCTCTCCAACATCAGCCATGAGACCCTGCACTCGACCCTGGCCATGAGCCCGGCGTTCGGGCTGCTCGCGGACTATGTGGCCTCCGGCCTCGAGCGGGTGTTGAAGCCCGACCCGGCCATCTACCGCATCGCCTGCGAGCGGTTCGGCCTGGCGCCGCACGAGGCCCTGTTCGTGGACGATAGCGAGAAGAACATCGCCGCCGCCGCGGCCCTGGGCTTCGACGTCCACCACTTCACCGACCCGGCCGCCCTGCGCCCGGCGCTGGAGGCTCGCGGCCTGCTGTAGGTCGCCCCGGACCGCGCCTCGCATCCCTAAGGTGACGCTTCCCGCAAGGCCTTAGTGGCACGTCCCGTGCTGATACCTCCGCGTAGGCGATACCGCCTGTGCCAATCCAGCACGGACCCCAGCCCCCGGGGTTCGACCAGACCCGGACCCTAAGATGCGCACCAGCTTCCGAGCCCTCCTCGCGACCGCCGCCCTCGCCGCCGTGGCCGCCCTGGCCGCCCCCGCGTCGGCCTCCGTTTCCGTCAGCCTCAGCAACACCGGCGACCCGAACGGCCTGCCGGCCGGCCAGGTGCTGATCGCCGACTTCAACGATGCGGGCGCGCCCACCGCGACCCTCCTGCCCGGCGTGACCCTGAGCCTGGGCGGCGCCACCGTCGGCGTGTGCGACGACTGCGGCGGGTATTCGGGCACCCTGCCCCACGCACCGACACACTACCTGACCATCGCGTCGGGCAAGTCGGCGACCTTCCAGTCCCTGCGGGCGCTGTCGACCTTCAGCCTCTACATGGGCTCGCCGGACACCTACAACAGCATCGAGTTCTTCGGCGCCGGCGGCTACCACGAGACGCTCAGCGGCGCGGACATGTTCCTCGGCGACACCAACCAGAGCTGGTCGTGGGGCAAGCGGGTCAACTTCGACTTCGGCGGCTTCAAGGTCGACAAGGTCGTGCTGAGCTCGTCGGGCAATTCGTTCGAGGTCGACAATGCGGCCGGCACGCTGCAGGCCGTCCCCGAGCCCGCCGCCTGGGCCCTGATGATCCTGGGCTTCGGCGCCGCCGGCGCGATGATGCGTCGCCAACGCGCCCTGGCCCTGGCCTGACGCCAAGCCCGCGCGGCGCCGGGCGCCTGCATCAGGCGCCGTTGCGGACCAGTTCGAAGAACTCCTGGCGGGTGCGCGGATCGTCCCGCACCTCGCCCAAAAGGTGGCTGGTGGTCAGGCGCGAGCCGGGGGTGTTGACACCGCGCATGGTCATGCAGCTGTGCTCGGAGACGATCACCACGCCCACGCCCTTGGGCTTCAGGATGTCCTGGATCGCCTCGGCCACCTCGGCGGTCAGCTTCTCCTGGATCTGCAGCCGGCGGGCGAAGCCGTGCACCACCCGCGCCAGCTTGGAGATGCCGACCACCCGGTCGCGCGGGAGGTAGGCCACGTGGGCCTTGCCCAGGAACGGCAGCATGTGGTGCTCGCAGAAGCTCACCACCCGGATGTCGCGCAGGATCACCAGCTCGTCATAGCCGCCCACCTCCTCGAAGGTCCGGGCCAGGTAGTCGCGGGGGTCGCTCTCGTACCCGGCGAACAGCTCGCGGTAGGCCTTGGTCACCCGCCGCGGGGTGTCGAGCAGCCCCTCGCGGTCGGGGTCGTCGCCGGCCCATTCGATCAGGGTGCGGACGGCGGCCAGCGCCTCTTCCTCGGTGACCTTGCGCTTCGGTTCGTTGGCCATTCGGGCCTCCCGCGTCCATCCGCCTCAACGACCCCGGCGCCGTCAAGGCTCCAGCCTGGATGACAGGCCGCCTGTGGATCAATAGGAGTGGCCGCTTTCCGCCCACCCCCTTCTAGCTTAAAGGCTCCGTCATGGCCGACGACGCTTCCGCACACTCCGACGTCCTGAACGCGACCGCGCAGACGCAGCTGAAAAGCATCATCGAGCGCGTCGAGCGCCTCGAGCAGGAGAAGTCCGAGATCGCCGAGCAGATCAAGGAAGTCTTCGCCGAGGCCAAGGGCAACGGCTTCGACGTCAAGGTGCTGCGCAAGGTGGTCCGCATCCGCAAGCAGGATCGCGCCAAGCGCCAGGAGGAAGAGGCCATCCTCGACCTCTATCTTGCGGCCATCGGAGAGATTTGAACCGCAAGCCGCCCGACCCGAAGGCGGCGGCCAAGCGCGCCGCCCTCAATGCGTTGAAGCGCGCCAAGCGCATGGCCGACAAGGCCGGCGTCGAGCTCTCCGACTGGGAGGGCGAGTTCCTGGGCTCGGTGTCCGAGCGGGTGAAGACCTACGGCCGCGCCTTCGGCGATCCCGAGAAGGGCGCGCCGGGCCAGGCCCTCTCGGCCCTCCAGACGGTCAAGCTCAAGGAGATCGCCGCCAAGGCGAAGGGCGAGAAGCAGGGCCTCCAGCGGCGGCCGTTCCGGCGCAAGAGCTCGGACCGCTGAGGCCGGATTCATCCCCAGGTTCCGTGGCTTAGCTTGACCGTACGGCCCAAGTTTGGCCGTTCTTGCCCCAAACAAACGAGCTTCGCATCGGCGTCGCCGGCGGGGCGATTCGAAAAGGCCCCCGGGGGCGCCACCCGAGATCATCGATCCCCACTGCCGCGCCCGCGGCGGTGACGGCTTGCGCCCCATTCGGACGGAGGTTGCACTGCTCATGGCCGATCCCCTGGAGAGCCTCGCCGAAGCGCCGACCTTGCCCAGGCTGCGCATCCGCGGCCGCAGCTTCATGGCCCTGGTGGTGGCGCCGGAGTTCCCCATGGCGGCCTGGTTCGCGGCCCTGGACGCCCAGATGCGCGGGGTGGGCGACCTCTTCGGCGAGCGGCCGGTGGTGGCCGACCTTTCGGCCACGGCGGACGGCGGGACCGAGGCGCCGCTGATCGTGCTGGACGGGCTGGAGGCCCGGGGCCTGCGGCTGGTGGCGGTGGAGGGGGTCGATCCGCGCGCCCTGGCCGGCACGCGCTGGGCGCGGCTGGCGATGAACCTGGCGGGCCGCGAGATGGCCGTGGAGCCGCGCGCAGCGTCCGAGCCGGCCCCCCCGCCGCCGTCCGAGGCGCCCTCGCTGCTGATCGACCGCCCCGTTCGCTCGGGCCAGTCCATCGTGTTCGAGGACGGGGACGTCACCGTCGTCGGGCCCGTGGCCTCCGGCGCCGAGGTGCTGGCCGGCGGCTCGATCCACATCTACGGCGCGCTGCGCGGCCGTGCGATCGCGGGCCTCAGGACCGGCGGCGCGGGCCGCATCTTCTGCCGCCGCCTGGAAGCCGAGCTGGTCGGGGTCGACCGGCTGTACCGCACCTCCGAGCACTGGGGCGAGGCGCTGCAGGGCCGCGCCGTCCAGGTGATGTGCGACCGCGGCGCGCTGCGGCTGTCGGCGCTGGACTGAGCGATCCGCCACGGCGGCAAGGCGTCTTTGGGGGCGACCAAAGGGAGTGACTGGATGAGCAAGGTAATGGTCGTCACCTCGGGCAAGGGGGGCGTGGGCAAGACGACCTCGTCCGCCGCCCTGGGGGCCGCGCTGGCGCAGGCGGGGCAGAACGTGGTGGTCGTCGACTTCGACGTCGGCCTGCGCAACCTCGACCTGGTGATGGGCGCCGAGCGGCGGGTGGTCTTCGACCTGGTCAATGTGGTCCAGGGCGACGCCAAGCTCCCGCAGGCGCTGATCCGCGACAAGCGGCTGGAGACGCTCTCGCTGCTGCCGGCCTCCCAGACCCGCGACAAGGACGCCCTGACCGAGGAGGGGATCGGGCGAGTGATCGAGGAGCTGCGCGAGCGGTTCGACTGGATCATCTGCGACAGCCCCGCGGGCATCGAGAAGGGCGCCACCCTGGCCATGCGGTTCGCCGACGTCGCGGTGGTGGTGACCAACCCGGAAGTCTCGTCGGTGCGCGATTCCGACCGGATCATCGGCATGCTGGATTCCAAGACCCTGCGGGCCGAGGGCGGCGAGCGGCTGCAGAAGCACCTGCTGCTCACCCGCTACGACCCTGCGCGGGCCGCGCGGGGCGAGATGATGAAGGTCGAGGACGTTCTGGAGATCCTGGCGATCCCGCTGCTGGGCATCGTCGCCGAGAGCCCCGACGTGCTCACCGCCTCGAACCTCGGCTCGCCGGTGACCCTGCACAATCCGGCCTCGCCGCCGGCCCGCGCCTATACCGAGGCGGCGCGCCGGCTGATGGGCGAAGAGGTGGCAGTGGTCACGCCCAGCCCGCAGCGCGGCCTCCTGAGCCGGCTGTTCGGCCGCAGGGCCGCGGCATGAGCATCCTGGGCTTCTTCTCGCGCGGCCGCTCCGCCCCGGTCGCCCGCGACCGCCTGCAGATTCTGCTGGCCCACGAGCGGGCGCTGTCGGGGCGCACCGACCTGGCGGCGGTGCTGCAGAAGGAGATCCTGGCGGTCATCGCCCGGCACATCCCCATCGACCAGGACAAGGTCATGGTGAAGCTGGACCGCGGCGAGCAGGTCTCGACCCTGGAGATCGACATCGAGATGCCGGACGCGGCGCTGGCCCCGGCGGCGATGGCGGCCGCGCGGCCCCCTGAAGCGCCTGCGGCTAGGCCGCCACGTCCTCGTCCGCAGCCTCGCCGCCAGCGCCCTTGACCAGGCCCTCGAGGCCCTGTTCGCGGACCTTGCGGTAGAGGGTCGAGCGGCCGATGCCGAGCCGGCGGGCCACCTCGCTCATGTGGCCGGCATAGACCTCGATGGCCAGCTGGATGAGGTCGCGCTCGATCTCCTCCAGGGTGCGCAGGTGGCCGCGGCCGTCCAGGATGCGGATCGGGGAGTCGGCGGCCGGTTCGGCGCCGGCGGACGCGCGGACCGGAGCCGTGGTGGAGGTGTGCTCGTAGGCTTCCGGCGGCGGGGCGGCGACGCCCGAGATCGCCGGGAAGTCGTGCGGCTGCAGGTAGGGCGCGTCGGCCAGGACGATGGCGCGATAGACCGCGTTCTCCAGCTGGCGCACGTTGCCGGGCCAGTCGTAGGCGGCGAGGCAGGCCATGGTCTCCGGCGCGGCGCCGACCACCGACTTGCCCTCCTCGATGTTGAACCGGCGCACGAAGGCGTCGACCAGGGCGGGCACGTCCTCTTTGCGCTCGCGCAGGGCCGGGGCCTCGATGGGGAAGACGTTGAGGCGGTAGAACAGGTCCTCGCGGAACCGCCCGTCCTTCACCGCCTGGCTGAGGTCGCGGTTGGTGGCCGAGACGATGCGCACATCCACCTTGATCGAGCGCTTGGCGCCGATCGGGTCGATCTCGCTCTCCTGCAGCGCACGCAGCAGCTTGACCTGGATGTCCAGCGGCAGTTCGCCCACCTCGTCGAGGAACAGGGTGCCGCCGTTGGCCTCCTGGAACTTGCCCAGGTGCTTGTCGGTGGCGCCGGTGAAGCTGCCCTTCTCGTGGCCGAACAGGATCGACTCCACGAGGTTCTCGGGGATGGCGCCGCAGTTGACCGCCACGAAGGGCTTGCCGGCGCGGTCGGACGAGCCGTGCACCGCGCGGGCGATCACTTCCTTGCCGACGCCGCTTTCGCCGGTGATCAGGATCGGGATCGAGGACTTGGCGGCGCGCTCTCCCAGGCGCTTGACCATCAGCATGGCCGGAGAGTCGCCGATCAGGTCGCCGAAGGTGGTGCGGCCGGTGGCGTGTTTCTTCAGCCGGTCCACCTCGCCCTTCAGGGCGCCCATGGAGAGCGCGTTGCGGATCGAGACGATGATCCGCTCCGGCGAGGCCGGCTTGACGAAGAAGTCGCTGGCGCCGGCCTGCATGGCCTGGACGACGGTGTCGATCCCGCCCGTGGCGGTCAGCACGATCACCGGCTGGCTGAAGCCGCGGGCGCGCATTTCGGCGAGGGTGTCCTGGCCCGAGATGCCGGGCATCACCAGGTCCAGCAGGATCAGGTCCACGAGGGCGCCGGAGCCCAGGTGCTGCATCGCCTCGTCGCCGCTCTGGGCGTGGGCGACCGCGAAACCGTCGCGCTCCAGGACCGCCTGGATCAGCCGCCGTTGCGTCGGATCGTCGTCGACGACCAGGACCGTCTTGGCCATAGGAAGACACCCACCAATTGGACGCTCACCCGTTCTGGATGAGGCCTTGTTCTTGTCTCCGTTTGATACAGGGTAGGGGTAAAGGCGGAGTTTCGCAGACCTGAGTCAGGCGTTAACGGCGGCGTTGGCCCCCGGCGCCACTGCAACCAGGGGCAGAAACGCCTGCACCAGCGGTCCGATGGCCAGGGCGTAGAGAACGGTGCCGATCCCCACGGTCCCGCCCATCGCCCAGCCGATGGCCAGCACAGAAAGCTCCAGCCCGGTGCGCACCAGGCGGATCGACCAGCCCGTGCGCCGGACCAGGCCGGTCATCAGGCCGTCGCGCGGTCCCGGGCCCAGGCCGGCGCCGATGTAGAGGGCCCCGGCCAGGCCGTTCAGCACCACGCCGGCGACCAGCAGCGCCGCCCGCGCGGGCAGGCCTTCCACGGGCGGCAGGACGGCGAGGGTCGCATCCACCGAAAGGCCGATGGTCGCCACATTGGCCACTGTGCCGATCCCCGGCCACTGGCGCAGCGGGATCCACAGCAGCAGCACCGCCAGGCCCACCAGGTTCACCAGCATGCCGAACGACAGCGCCGTGTGCGAAGCCAGCCCCTGGTGGAACACGTCCCAGGGGTCCAGGCCCAGGGTCGAGCGGAGCATCAGCGCCATGGAGGCGCCGTAGAGGATGAGGCCGGCGAACAGCTGGACCAGGCGGCGGGTCAGGATCATGCCCAGCCAGATGCTGGCAACTGGCATTTGAAACCAGGGCCAGTTCTGCCACGGTGGCGTCATGAGTACGCGCCGCATCGGACCTGCCTCCCTGAACCGGCTGCTGGGCGCCTGGCGCGCCGAGCGCACCGGCCCCGCCTATCGCCAGCTGGCCGACGGCCTGCGCCTGCTGATCCTGGACGGGCGCCTGCCGCTGGACGTGGTGCTGCCGGGCGAGCGGGAGCTGGCCACGGTGCTGGAGGTCAGCCGCACCACCGTCACCGCCGCCCTGGCGCGGCTGCGCGACGACGGCTTCCTGGAGCGGCGGCAGGGCGCCGGGGCGCGCACGCGGCTGCCGTCGGGCCCAGGGCAGCGCGGCCAGGCCTCCCTGATCGCCGGGACCGAGGCCGAGGGGGTGATCGACCTGGCCTCCGCGGCCCCGCCGGCCAGCGACTCGGTGCATGGCGCCTTCGCCGCGGCGCTCCAGGCCCTGCCCGCCCACCTGCCGCACCACGGCTACGCCCCGCTCGGCCTCACCGAGCTGCGCGTGGCGATCGCCGAGCGCTACACGGCCCGCGGCCTGCCCACCTCGCCCGACCAGGTGATGGTCACCAACGGCGCCCAGCACGCCTTCGCCCTGATGCTGCGCCTGCTGTGCGGGCCCGGCGACCGGGTGGTGATCGACCATCCGACCTATCCGCACGCCATCGATGCAATCCAGCGGGCCTCGCTGCGCCCGGCGCCGGTGGGCCTGCCGGACGACGGCTGGGACGTGGAGGGGGTGGTCGCCGCCCTTCGCCAGAGCGGCCCGCGCGCGGCCTATTTCATCGCCGACTTCCACAATCCCACCGGCCGCTGGATGACGCCCGACGCGCGCGCCGCCATCGCCGCCGCCGCGGAGCGAACACGCACGACCCTGATCCTGGACGAGACCGGCATCGACCTCTGCCTGGACGGGCCGGTCCAACCCTACGGCTTCTCAGAGCCGGCGGGCGTGGTGCGGCTGGGCTCCATGGGCAAGAGCTACTGGGGCGGGCTGCGGCTGGGCTGGATCCGCGCCGACGTGCCGACCATCCAGGCCCTCTCCACCCGCCGCGCCTCGATCGACATGGGCACGCCGCTGCTGGAACAGCTGGCCGCCGTCCACCTGCTGTCGGATGAGGACGCGGCCCTGGAGGCGCGGCGCAACCTGCTGCGCGCGCGGCGGGCGCACCTCTTGGGCCTGGTGCGCAGCCGGCTGCCGGAGTGGCGCGTGACCACGCCGCCGGGGGGCCTCTCGCTGTGGGCGGAGCTGCCGGCGCCGGTGTCGACCATGCTGACCGCGACGTCCGAGCGCTTCGGCCTGCGGCTGGCGGCGGGGCCGCGGTTCGGCGTCGATGGGGCCTTCGACCGTTTCCTGCGCCTGCCCTACACCCTGCCGCCCGAGGACCTCACCGAGGCGGTGGAGCGGCTGGTCCAGGCCTATGGCCGCCTGCGGCCTGGCCAGGCCTCGATGCGGGCCGGCATGGGCGCGGTGGTCTGAGCCAGCCCATACGCGTGCGCATGGCCGTTCTGCGTCCCTGAGGCTCGCGCGGCCGGCCAGGCGGGGCTACGCCTTACGCACAAGCGGGAGGCGGAACCATGTTCGCGGGACACTATGCGGCTGCGCTGGCGGCCAAGGCGGCCGAGCCGCGCGCGCCGCTCTGGGCCTATGTGGCGGGCTGTCAGCTGCTCGATATCGGCTGGTCGGGCCTGATCATCGCCGGCGTCGAAAAGGTGCGCATCGATCCCAGCCTGCCGGGCTCGGCGCTGGTGCTCTACGACATGCCCTGGACCCACAGCCTGCCCGGCGCCCTGGCCTGGTCCGTGGCCGCCGCCCTGGTGAGCGCATGGGCCCTGAAGCTGCCGCGGCGCGCCGCCATCGCGGTGGGGCTGGTGGTCTTCTCGCACTGGGCCGCGGACCTGCTGGTCCACCGCCCCGACCTGGAGATCTGGCCTGGCGGACCCCGGGCCGGCCTTGGCCTCTGGAACGCGCCGGTGATCGAACAGGCGGTGGAGATCGGCCTGCTGGCCGTGACGGGCGCAGCCTGGACCGCGCAGCGCGTCCGCGCCGGTCGCAGCGCCTGGCCGGCCGCCGCCTTCCTGACCTTCCTGGTCGGGCTGCAGATCGTGGCTATGCTCGCCCCGCCGAGCGGATCGGCGGCCCAGATGGGCGCCATGGCGCTCTTCGCCTACCTGGCGGCGACGGGTGTGGCCTGGCTGGCGGACCGGCCGGCCGCTTCCGCCGCGGCAGGCTTGCGGGACGCCCCGGCGCGCGCATAGTGCCGCTCAGGGCGGGCCGCTCGAACGAGCCCGTCCAGGGGAGGCGTGAATGCACATCATCCGGCTGGGCCTGGCGTCCGTTGTCGCGGCCGCACTGGCCGTCTCGTTGGCGTCCTGCCAGAAGCCCGCCGCGCCGGGCGCCGTGGACGCCAAGCGCCTGGTCGCAGCGGCCGGCAACGCCGAGTGGCTCTCCTACGGCAAGGACTACAACGAGCAGCGCTTCAGCCCGCTGGACAAGGTCAAGAACGACAACGTCGGCCAGCTGGGCCTGGCCTGGTTCGCCCAGTTCGACACCGACCGCGGCCAGGAGGCGACGCCCCTGATGGTGGACGGGGTGATCTATACCTCGACCGCCTGGTCGAAGGTGTTCGCCTTCGATGCCAAGACCGGCAAGGAGCTCTGGCGCTTCGACCCGCAGGTGAAGGGGCCCAAGGGCTTCGACGCCTGCTGCGACGTGGTCAACCGCGGCGTCGCGGTCTGGAAGGGCAAGGTCTTCGTGGGCGCCCTGGACGGCCGCCTCATCGCCCTCGACGCCAAGACCGGCAAGCCCGTGTGGACGGTGCAGACCACCGACCCGGCCAAGCCCTACACGATCACCGGCGCCCCGCGGGTCATCAAGGACAAGGTGCTGATCGGCAACGGCGGCGCCGAGTACGGCGTGCGCGGCTACATCACCGCCTACGACGCGGCCAGCGGCCAGCAGGCCTGGCGCTTCTACATGACTCCCAATCCGGACGGTAAGCCGGACGGCGCGGCTTCCGACAAGGTGATGGCCGAGAAGGGGGCCGCCACCTGGAGCGACGGCGAGTGGAAGAAGACCGGCGGCGGGGGCACGCCCTGGGACGCCATCGCCTACGATCCCGCCCTCGACATGGTCTATATCGGCGTCGGCAACGGCTCGCCCTGGAACCACATGCGCCGCTCGGGCGGCAAGGGCGACAACCTGTTCCTGAGCTCGATCCTGGCCCTGCGGCCCGACACCGGCGAATACGTCTGGCACTACCAGACCACGCCCGGCGAGAGCTGGGACTATACCGCCACCCAGCAGATCACCCTGGCCGACCTCAACATCGGCGGGCAGCCGCGCAAGGTGCTGATGCAGGCGCCCAAGAACGGCTTCTTCTATGTGATCGACCGCGCCACCGGCCAGCTGATCTCGGCCAAGAACTACTATCCGAACATCACCTGGGCCACCGGCGTGGACATGAAGACCGGCCGGCCGATCGAGACCCCCGGGGCGCGGTACGAGAAGACTGCCGTCACTCAGGTGCCCGGCCCGCTGGGCGCGCACAACTGGCAGCCCATGGCCTTCGATCCGAAGACCGGGCTCGTCTACATCCCCACCAACGTCACGCCCTTCAGCTACGGCGACCAGAAGGACTTCGCCTACAAGGCCGGCGCCTGGAACGTGGGCGTGAACTTCCTCTCCAACGCCCTGCCCACCGACCAGGCGACGCTGAAGGCGATCATGGCCATGGTGAAGGGCCAGCTCATCGCCTGGGACCCGGTGCAGCAGAAGGCGGTCTGGACCGTGGACCACCCCTACTTCTGGAACGCGGGTGTGCTGGCCACGGCCGGCGGCCTGGTGTTCCAGGGCTCGGCCGAGGGGGACCTGGCGGCCTATGACGCGGCCAGCGGCAAGAAGCTGTGGAGCTACAAGACCGGCAACGGCGTGATCGCCGCGCCCATGACCTACGCGCTGGGCGGCGAGCAGTACGTGGCCGTCATGGTCGGCACCGGCGGCGGCGGCCAGATCTCCGCGCCGGCCTCGATGCCCACGCGCTCGCGGCTGCCCGGCCGACTGCTGGTCTTCAAGCTGGGCGGCAAGGCGCAGGCGCCGGCGTTCCCCGCGCCGCCGCAGCCGCCGTTCGAGGTGGACAGCCTGAAGTCGGACGGCGACGTCCAGCACGGCTTCGCCCTGTTCCACGAGAACTGCCAAGTCTGCCACGGCCCCAACGCCTCGGGCGCCTGGCTACCGGACCTGAAGCGCACGCCGATGCTGCAGACCGCCGACAACTGGAAGGGCGTGGTCATCGACGGCGCCAGCGCCAGCCGCGGCATGGCCAGCTTCGCCCGCTTCCTCAGCCCCAAGGACGCCGAGGACATCCGCGCCTATGTGATCTCCGAAGCCAAGGCCGCCGCCGCGGCCCAGGCCTCCCCGGACCCGCAGGGCGGGGCGAAGGCGGCGGCGCCGATCGGGCGGTGAGGGGCGGCTAGGCGGACCCCTACCTCAGCACCGCCGCGAACTGCTCGGCGATCCAGGCGGCCTGGTCGTCGGTCAGGATCAGCGGCGGGGCTATGCGGATGGTGTGCTCGTGGGTCTCCTTGGCCAGCAGGCCCCGGGCCTGCAGGGCCTCGCAGATCCGCCGCGCGCCGCCGGCGTCGTGTTGCAGTTCCACGGCGATCATCAGGCCGCGGCCGCGCACCTCCTTGACGATCGGCGCATCGAGGCCCGCCAGGTCCGCCTGCAGCCGCGCGCCGACGCGGGCGGCGTTCTCGACCATGCCTTCCTCGGTCAGGGCCTTCAGCGCCGCCCGCGCCACCGCGCAGGCCAACGGGTTGCCGCCGAAGGTCGAGCCGTGCTCGCCCGGATGCAGGACGCTCATCACCTCGGAGTTCGAGAGCACCGCCGAGACCGGGTAGAAGCCGCCCGACAGCGCTTTGCCGATCAGGGTCAGGTCCGCCTCGATCCCCTCGTGCTCCTCGGCCAGCAGCTTGCCGGTGCGGCCCAGGCCCGTCTGGATCTCGTCCAGGATCAGGATCACGTTGTGACGGGTGCACAGCTCGCGCACCCGCTTCAGGTAGCCGGCCGGCGGGATGATCACCCCCGCCTCCCCCTGGATCGGCTCGACCAGGAAGGCCACGGTGTTGGGCCCGATGGCCGCCTCCAGCGCGTCGGCGTCGCCGAACGGGATGGTCTTGAAGCCCGGCGCGAACGGGCCGAAGCCGCCGCGCGACTGCGGGTCGGTGGAGAAGCCGACGATGGCCACGGTGCGGCCGTGGAAGTTCTCGGCGGCGACGATGATCTCGGCCGCGCCCTCGGGCACGCCCTTGACCTCATAGCCCCACTTGCGGGCCACCTTCAGCGCCGTCTCCACCGCCTCGGCGCCGGAGTTCATCGGCAGCACCTTGTGGCTGTTGGTGAGGGCGCAGAGCTCCTCGTAGAAGGGCGCCAGCTGGTCGTTGCGGAAGGCCCGCGAGGTCAGGGTCAGGCGCGAGGCCTGCTCCACCATGGCGGCCAGGATCTTCGGGTGGCAGTGGCCCTGGTTCACGGCCGAATAGGCCGAGAGGCAGTCCATGTAGCGCTGGCCGTCCACGTCCCAGACGTAGACGCCCTCGCCACGGGTCAGGACCACGTCCAGCGGCTTGTAGTTCTTGGCGCCGAACTGGGCCTCGGTCTCGATGAAGCGGGCGGCGAGCGAGCGTTGCAGGGCGATGTCGTTCATGACGCTTTCCTTTGGGGGGCGCCTATTCGGCGGCGTGGCGGGCGGCGGCGGGGATGGACGTGCGGTCGAGGCGCAGGGTCATGCAGTAGGCGGCCCCGCCGGAGAGGATGAAGGGCGCCAGGTCCACCTCGGTCAGGGTGTAGCCGCGGGCGGCGAGCTTGCGGCGCAGGCTCTCCGGCGCGCGGGCCATGACGATGCGGGCGTCGATGTTGACCGCGTTGACGCAGAAGGCCGCGGCCTCCTCGTCGGTGGCCTCGATCCGCTGGGCGGCCGGCACGTGCTCGTGGATGGTCGCCAGGGCGGCTGGGGTAAAGGCCGGCGGATAGTAGAGCACCTTGCCGCCCGCCAGCGGGCAGAAGCAGGTGTCCAGGTGGTAGAAGCGCTCGCTGGCCAGCTCCAGGGCCACGGTCTCCTGGCCGAAGGTCTCGCGCACCACCCGGATCGCGCCCTGCGACGAGCGCGGGCCATAGCCGCACCAGAAGTGGCGGCGGTCGGCGTCCCAGATCGCGTCGCCGGCGCCCTCGTGGAACAGGCCGTCGGGCAGGTCCACCAGCTCCTCGACCACGCCGCGGGTCTTCAGGCGCTGGAACGCGGCGCGGAACACCGCCTCCTCGCCCTGGCGCTCGGGATGGCGGAAGCGGGCCAGCAGCACCCGTCCGTCCAGCACCACGGCGGCGTTGGCCGGGAACACCAGGTCCGGCAGGCCGCGCACGGCGCCGACGGTCTCCACGTGGCCGCCGATGGCGGTGATCGCTGCGCGCAGATCGCGCGAGGCGGCCCGCGCCGCCGCCGCCTGGGCCGGCGTCCAGCTGGCCGGGTCCATCCACGGATTGATCCGGTAGCTCACGTCGAAGCCGTCCGGGTCGGTCATCAGGAAGAAGGGCCGGCCGTCCATGCAAACTCCTCTGGCGGTGCGTCACCGAGAGGATCGCGCGGGGCGGCGCTAGCGAATAGCGAGCAACCTGCTACATATCGTGATCTAGATTGGCGTTTTGACAGGCTGGATTGACGAATGATCGACGACCTCGACCAGCAGCTGATCGCCCTCCTGCGCGCCGACTCGCGTAAGCCCGCCGCCACCCTGGCCGCGGCGCTCAACGTGTCGCGCGGCACCGTGCAGAACCGCATCGAGCGCCTGGTGAAGACCGGCGTGATCCAGGGCTTCACCATCAAGACCCGCCCCGACGTCGACGCCCACCGGGTGCGCGCGATCATGGGCATCGCCATCGAGGGCGAGCGGTCCCCGGCCGTGGTGCGGGCGCTGAAGGGCTTCCCGGAGGTGGCGGCGGTCCACACCACCAACGGCCGCTGGGACCTGATCGCCGAGCTGGAAGTCGACACCCTGGCCGCCTTCAGCCACGCCCTGGACCGCATCCGCCAGGTCGAAGGCATCGCCTCCACCGAGACCTCGATCCTGCTGGCGACGCAGAAGCTTTAGCCGCGGCCGTCGGGGGCAACAGCCAACGGGGCGACCCTTACCTCCCCCGCGAAGCGGCGGGAGGGGGACCGCCCGCCGAAGCTGGCCGAAGGCCGGCTGAAGAGCGGGGGGTGGAGGGGGCGAGCTCCATCCGCTGCCTCTCCGCCGCGATCCGCTCGTCTGCAGCGCGGATCACCGCGTCAGCAACCGCGCCTGCGTCCTGATAGATCGACGACGCCGGGATGCGCAGCACCATCACCCCCTGGCCCGCCAGCCAATGGTCGCGCTTCATGTCCTTGGCCTGCGCCGGCTCGTCCCAGTGCGTAGAGCCGTCCACCTCGGCCGCGAGCCTGGCGGCGGGACAATAGAAGTCCAGAATGAAGGGGCCGAAGGGGTGCTGCCGGCGGAAAGTGGGCTTATCCGCGCCGCGCCTCCGAAGGCGGCTTCCAGAGCATCACCTCCGGCTCGCTCATGGCCTTTCGGAGCGATCGGGCGCGATTGGCGATCAGTGTGCGTCGCAAGGCCCTGCCACTCGCTTGCCCCCTCCACCCCGCGCTCTTCAGCCGGCTGGCGCCGGCTTCGGCGCGCGGTCCCCCTCCCGCCGCTTCGCGGCGGGAGGGGGAACAATACGAGAACTCATACTTGCGATGTCAAGCCGCCATCGCAGAGGGGAAGGAGGACGTGGCGCGTGACCCTGGCGCGCTCCTGGGGCTAAGGTTCTCGCCATGAACGCCCCCTTCAAGACCGACGCTCTGCCGCAATGGCGGCTGGATGATCTCTATTCCGGCCGGGAGGATCCGCGGATCGAGGCGGATCTGGCGGAGGCCGAGCGGCTGAACCGCGAGCTTGCCAAGCTGGAGGGGCGGCTGGTGGCCACCCGCGCCAGGCCGGCCGAGCTGGGCGGCATCCTGGACCGCGCGATCGAGCTCTACGAACAGTCGGTCAACGCCATGTGGGGCGTCGGGGCTTTCGCCTCGCTCGCGGCCTCGACAGCGCGGGACGATGCGGCCTGGTCGAAGTTCGAGGCCGACCTGCGGGCCCGCAGCGCGCAGATCGCGGCGCTGAGCCTGTTCTTCACCCTGGAGATCAACCAGCTGGAGGACGGGGAGCTGGAGGCGGCGCTGCGGGCGCACAAGGCCGCCGGCCGCTGGCGGCCCTGGCTGCGGCGGGTGCGCGCCGGCCGGCCCCACGAGCTCTCCGCCGACCTCGAGAAGCTGCTGATCGACAAGGCGCCGGCGGTGGCCAACTGGAGCCGCCTGTTCGACGAGACCCTGGCCAAGCTGTCGGCCCGCGTGGAGGGCGAGACCCTCACCCTGTCGGAACTGCTCAACCGCATGTCGGACCCCGCGCCGGCGCGGCGCAAGGCGGCGGCCCAGGCCCTGGCCCGGGCGCTGGAGCAGCGCGGCTCGACGCTCGCCCTCTGCCTCAACACCCTGGCGTTCGAGAAGCAGGTGGAGGACCGCTGGCGCAAATATCCGGACCCGGCGGCCTCGCGCCACCTGGCCAACGAGGTGGACGCCGACGCCGTGGCGGCCCTGGAGGCGGCGGTGGTGGACGGCTATGCGGCGGTGAGCCACCGCTACTATCGGCTGAAGGCCAAGGCCATGGGCCGCGACCACCTGGACCACTGGGACCGCAACGCACCTCTGGACCAGGCCCAGCCGCGGGTGTTCGCCTGGGACGAAGCCAAGGGCATGGTGCTGGAGAGCTTCCAGGCCCTGGCGCCCAAGTTCGCCGACACAGCGCTGACCTTCTTCAACCAGCCCTGGATCGACGCGCGGCCGCGGCCGGGCAAGCAGTCGGGCGCCTATTCCCACCCGGTCACGGCCGACCGCCATCCCTATGTGTTCATGAACTACATGGGTGAGCGGCGCGACGTGCTGACCCTGGCCCACGAGCTGGGGCACGCGGTGCACCAGACCCTGGCCCAGCCGCTGGGCACCCTGCTGGCCGACACGCCCCTGACCCTGGCCGAGACCGCCTCGATCTTCGGCGAGGGACTGGTGTTCGAGAAACTGCTGGCCGAGTCCGGCAAGGCGGAGCGCCTGGGCCTGCTGGCCGGCAAGATCGAGGACGGGATCAACACCGTCGTGCGCCAGATCGCCTTCCATCGCTTCGAGAGCCGCTTCCACGCCGCGCGCCTGCACGGGGAGCTGTCGCCGGACGAGATCGGCGGGCTCTGGATGGAGGTGATGGGCGAGAGCCTGGGCCCCGCCGTGCGCCTCAACAAGGGCTATGAGCACTACTGGGCCTATGTCAGCCACTTCGTGCATGCGCCCTTCTACGTCTACGCCTACGCCTTCGGCGACCTCCTGGTCCGCGGGCTGATGGAGAAGCGGCGCGAGGACCCCAAGGCCTTCGCCCCGCTCTACGAGCAGCTGCTCGCCGCCGGCGGGACCAAGACCTATGTGGAGGCCCTGGCGGCGTTCGGGCTGAACCCGCGGGAGAAGGCGTTCTGGGCCGCCGGCATGAAACAGCTGGAGCGGCTGGTAGACGAGTTCGAGGCGCTGGTCTGACGCGCACCGCCCGGACCGGCCGCTGACGTCCGGACCGCTGCGCCGGCCTGTCCGGACACGACTTCGATTGCAACGCGCGGGCCTGGGGCGCCATCCAGCGTCCAGGCGCCGATCCGGCGCGGCAGAGATGGACCTCGCATGACCAGTGTTGCTGAGGATGCGCCCGCGGCGAAATCGGCCGGGCGCGAAGTGGCCGAGACCCTCAAGACCGTCGCCGGGGGCCTGGCCATCGCCCTGGTCCTGCGCGTGCTGCTGTTCGAGCCCTTCACCATCCCGTCGGCCTCGATGGAGCCCGGGCTGCTCACCGGCGACTATGTGGTGACGTCCAAGTGGGACTACGGCTGGAGCCGTCACTCCATCCCCCTGAGCCCGCCGCTCTGGCGCGGCCGGATCCTGTTCCACAGCCCGCAGCGCGGCGACGTGGTGGTGTTCAAACTGCCCCGCGACGAGGCCATCACCTACGTCAAGCGGATCATCGGCCTGCCGGGCGACCGGGTGCAGGTGAAGGGCGGGACGGTGTTCGTGAACGACCGGCCGATCGTGCGCACCCCCGCCGGCCAGGCCGACGATCCGGACCAGCCGGGCCTGGTGGTCCGGCAAGAGCGCGAGACCCGCGCCGACGGCCACCCCTACATCACCTTCGACGAGGGAGCCGGCCACGACGGCGACGACACCGGCGTCTATGTGGTGCCGGCCGACCACTACTTCATGATGGGCGACAACCGCGACAACTCCCTGGACAGCCGCTGGCCCAAGGCGATGGGCGTCGGCTACGTCCCGGCCGAGAACATCATCGGCAAGGCGCGGTTCGTGATGCTGTCCTGGCGGGAGGGCGCCTCGATCCTGAAGCCCTGGACCTGGGGCAAGTTGCGGCCGTCCCGGTTCTTCCGAGGGGTCGACTAGCGCGCCGCGTCGCGGGCCCGGCGGTACTCGTCGAAGCTGATGACGCCGTCGTGGTTGGCGTCCAGCCGCTCGAAGGCCAGGCGGCTCACCAGGTCCTGCGCCGCCGGCCGCGCCAGGGAGGGCAGGGCGACGGCGCCCACCGCCGCGGCGATCATCGCGCCCACCGCCAGATGCATGCGCCGGCGGGCCGGCCGCACCGCGCCGCCGTCCAGCCGGCCTTCGATGAACCCGCGCAGGGCCTCGCTGGCCGAGACGCCGTCGGCCTGGCACTGGGCCATGAAGGCGGTCTTGGTCGGGTAGGGGATGCGGATCTCGAGCGTCTCGCTCTTCTTCAGCTTGCGGGCCGAGGCGGGATCGGGCGTGGACATGGGCGGAACCTGGACCTTTGGGCGGCGCCGGCAGCAGAGCCGATCCGCGACGTAGGCGACAGCATAATCCTGTCCGGACAGCCCCGAAACGGTCCTATCCGTCGTCCTCCTGCGCCAGGAAGTCGCCCAGGCGGTCGAGCTGCTGCTCCAGCGTCGCGCGGCGTTCGGCGATCCAGTCCTCCATGACGGTGAAGCCCGCGGTCTGCAGGCTGCAGGTGCGCACCCGGCCCACCTTCTCCGTTCGGGCCAGGCCGCAGTCGCACAGCACCTGCAGGTGCTGCGCGATCGCCGTGAGGGTGAAGCCGAGCGGCTGGGCCAGTCCCGAGATCGACGCTGGTCCCTGGGCCAGGCGCTCGACGATGGCCCGGCGGGTAGGATCGCCGAGGGCGTGGAACACCTGGTCTGCGGTGATCGCCGCGCGGCTCATCCGTTCAGCGCCTGGGCCAGCCGCTCGAACAGGACCTCCCAGCCGCCCCTGCGCATCTTCGGCCCGTCGGCGTTCTCGAAGAACACCCCCTGGTGGACGCACACCAGGCGCGTGCCGTCGCCGTCGTCGTGGAATTCGAAGGTCAGCAGCGAGACCGACATGGGGGCGCCATCCAGGCTCATATGCGCCGCCTCGACGATGCGGCGGCCGTCCACGATGTCGTGAAACGCGCCTTCGCTGGCCAGGGGCGCGCCGGGAAAGGGCGTGCTGGCGCCCATGCGGTAGACCGAGCGCTGCGTCCCCCCGACCCGGAAATCCATCTCGAACACATCCAACTCATGGCCGCCCCCCTCGGCGTACCAGCGCCGTTTCTTGGTGGGCTCGGCGAAGGCGGCGAAGACGCGGGCGCGAGGCTGTGGGTAGCGGCGCTCGACGGTGAAGGTGTCGTGCAGGGCGTCGGCCATGTGAGGCTCCATCGGTGAAGTATGCGCTTCACTAATCAAGTCGCACAAGAACAGTCAAGTCGGCACTTCAGTATTTTTGGACGCGCCCGGGATCCGCCGCCGGCGCCGCAGCGCTTGCCATTTTTCAAACGGCCGTTAGACCGGAAGGCGATGGCGAACGACCTCAGCAAGACCGGATCTTCGAAAGAAACCTACGACGACCGGCCGTTCCACTCCGAGGACCTGCCGCCGGAGGTGCGCGCCCCGCTCGCCCGGTACGCCGGGGCGCAGCCGCCGGCGCCGGCCTGGTTCGACTGGGCCATCGCCCAGGAGCCGGAGCGCGGCTTCGTCACCTCGCTGGGCACGCCGATCGAGACCCTGACCTGGGGCGAGCGCGGCAAGCCGGGCCTCCTGCTGGCGCACGGCAACAGCGCCCACGCCGACTGGTGGAGCCCGCTCGGCCCCTACCTCGCCAAGGACTACCGGGTCACCGCCATGTCCCTGGCCGGGATGGGCGATTCCGGCTGGCGCGACGTCTACCGGTTCGGCGACTTCGCCGAGGACGCCGAGGCCGTGGCGCGCGGGACCGGCCTCTACGACGGGGGCCGCAAGCCGATCTACATCGGCCACTCCTTCGGCGGCGGCCAGGTGTTCTTCACCGCCGCGCGCCGGCCCGAGCTGATGCACGCGGCAATCCTGGTGGACACCGGCTTCGGCGGCCCGCCCCCCGAGGTGCTGGAGGAACGCCGCAAGCGCGCCGAGATCGCCAACATCCCCACCGGCGACCGCCCCAGCCGGGTCTATCCGACCCTGGCCAAGGCGCTGGAGCGCTTCCGCCTGATGCCGCCGCAGCCAGCGGAGAACGACTACATCCTCGACTTCATCGCCCGCCGCTCGCTGAAGCAGGTTCCGCTGCCGGCGGGGGAGACCTCCGAGAACGGCTCGGGCCTGGGCTGGTCGTGGAAGTTCGACCCCAACATGTGGGAGAAGCTGGACCGCAGCGACGGCACGTTCGGCGGCCAGATGCCGGCGCTGAAGGTGCCGATGATCCACGTCTATGGCGACAAGAGCCGGATCATCGAGCGCCGCGCCTCGGGCGAACCCAGCTTCCTGGGCGCGCAGGTCCCGGAGATCGAGATCCCCGATTCGCACCACCATGTGCTCATCGACCAGCCATTGGCGCTGGTCGCGGCCCTGCGGACGCTGCTGGCGACTTGGCCGCATTGAACCGCGCGGGCGCATCGTGTATCGCCCGCCCCCGAACCCTCCCCCCAATTCATGTGAGAGTGAATAGGCATGGCCGGCGCGCCTTCCGACTACCACCGCGGCGAAATGGATATCGCCGAGCAGGTGTCCACCTTCCACCTGGTCATGGGCATGACCAAGTGGGGCTCGCTGGCCATGGCCAGCCTGCTGTCGCTGTTCGTCCTGTGGTTCTGCACCCCGGCCGGCTTCATGGGCGGCGCGGCGACCGCCGTGGTCCTGCTCGTGCTGGGCGTGGCCCTGCTGAAGGGCGGCAAGGAAGCGCCGGCGCACTGACGCCGGCTACTCCCTGACGAGACGATTCTGACGCCAAGACCGGCCTCCGCGCGAGCGGAGGCTTTGTCGTGCCTGGACGCGGCGGGCCGAACGCGGGCCGAACGCGGATCGGCCCCGGGGCAGGCCCTTGCGCCGCGCGCCCAGCTCTGCCGCAGCTGCGAAAGACAACCCAGGAAATCTCGCTGCACTGCGGCGAAATCTTCCAAAGGCCGGATTCAAACGGCCGTTTCACCCGCTGGACAAGGCGCAGCGGCGCCCCTAATGCTCGGCCCGTTGTCGCGCTTGCCTTGGGGGACTCCGCGGACCATGCCCGTTATCGCCGTCACCAAGGAACGCCGGGCCGGTGAGACCCGCGTTGCGGCCACCCCCGAGACGGTCAAGAAGCTGAAGGCCGGCGGATTCGACGTCGTGGTCGAGACCGGCGCCGGCCTGGGCGCCTCCTTCCCCGACGCCGACTACGAGGCCGCGGGCGCCAGCGTCGCCAAGACCCTGAAGGACGCCGTCGGCAAGGCCGACATCCTCTTCAAGGTGCGCGGGCCGGAGGCCGACGAGATCGCGGCGCTCAAGGCCGGCGCCTATGTCGTGGCCCTGCTCAACCCCTATCAGGAGAAGGCAACGGTCGAGGCGCTCGCCAAGAAGGGCGCCACCGCCTTCGCCATGGAATTCGTGCCGCGGATCACCCGGGCCCAGGTGATGGACGCGCTGTCCTCGCAGGCCAACCTCGCGGGCTACCGCGCGGTGATCGAGGGCGCCGAGGCCTATGGCCGAGCCATGCCGATGATGATGACGCCCGCCGGCACCATCGCCCCGGCCAAGGTGTTCGTCATGGGCGTCGGCGTCGCCGGCCTGCAGGCCATCGCCACCGCCCGCCGCCTCGGCGCGGTGGTCACCGCCACCGACGTGCGGCCGGCCACCAAGGAACAGGTCGAGAGCCTGGGCGCCAAGTTCATCGCGGTCGAGGACGAGGAGTTCAAGCAGGCCGAGACCGCGGGCGGCTACGCCAAGGAGATGAGCGCCGAATACAAGGCCAAGCAGGCCGAGCTGATCTCCGGCCACATCGCCAAGCAGGACATCGTCATCACCACCGCCCTGATCCCGGGCCGGCCGGCGCCGAAGCTGATCACCGCGGCCCAGGTGGCCTCGATGAAGCCCGGCTCGATCATCGTCGACCTGGCGGTGGAGCAGGGCGGCAACACCGAGGGCGCCAAGGTCGGCGAGATCGCGGTGACCAAGAACGGCGTGAAGATCCTGGGCATCCCCAACCTGCCCGGCCGGATCGCGGCGGACTCGTCCTCGCTCTACGCCCGCAACCTCGTGGCCTTCGCCGAGCTCTTCAAGACCAAGGAGGGCGCCTTCGCCCCGGACCTCGAGGAAGAGATCCTGAAGGCCGCCTGCGTCACCCACGGCGGCGCCGTGGTCCATCCCTCGCTCAAAGCGTAACCCGGAGGCAATCATGGACGTCGATCCGACGGTCTTCCGCCTGGCGATCTTCGTGCTGGCGATCTTCGTGGGCTACTACGTGGTCTGGAGCGTGACGCCGGCGCTGCACACGCCGCTGATGGCGGTGACCAACGCCATCTCCTCGGTGATCATCGTGGGCGCGCTCCTGGCCGCCGCGGCGCACGCCCCGGGCGGCGAGCTGACCCAGACGATCCTGATCTCCAAGGGCGCCGGCGCGGTCGCCGCGGCCTTCGCCTCGGTGAACATCTTCGGCGGCTTCCTCGTCGTGAGGCGGATGCTGGCGATGTACAAGAAGAAGTCGAAGTAGGCGGACGCGGGCGGGGGACACCAACACCATGAACGCCAATATCGCGGCCATCCTCTACCTCGTCTCCGGGGTGCTGTTCATCCTGGCGCTGCGGGGCCTGTCCTCGCCGACCACCAGCCAGGCGGGCAACCGCAACGGCATGATCGGCATGGCCATCGCCGTGGGCACGGCCCTGGCGACCCTCTGGGGCCAGGGCAAGCTGGACCCGCTGACCATCGGCCTGATCCTCGGCGGCGTGGCCATCGGCGGCGCGGTCGGCGCGGTGATCGCGCGGCGGGTCGCCATGACCCAGATGCCGCAGCTGGTGGCCGCCTTCCACAGCCTGGTCGGCATGGCCGCCTGCCTGGTGGCGGTCGCGGCGATCTACACGCCCGCAGCCTATGGCATCGCCGCGGCCGACGGGACGATCCAGCTGAAGTCGCTGATCGAGCTCAGCCTGGGCCTGGCCATCGGCGCCGTGACCTTCACCGGCTCGGTGATCGCCTTCGCCAAGCTGAACGGCAACATGTCGGGCGCCCCGATCCTGCTGCCTGCGCGCCACCTGCTGAACCTGGCCCTGGCGGCCGCCATCGTGGTGATGGTGGTGCTGCTGATCCTCTCGGGCGGCCAGGCGCTCTGGGCGTTCTGGGCGATCTTCGGCCTCAGCCTGCTGATCGGCGTCACCCTGATCATCCCGATCGGTGGCGCGGACATGCCGGTCGTGGTCTCGATGCTGAACAGCTATTCGGGCTGGGCGGCGGCGGCCCTCGGCTTCACGCTGGAGAACATCACCCTGGTGATCACCGGGGCCCTGGTGGGCTCCTCGGGCGCGATCCTCAGCTACATCATGTGCAAGGGGATGAACCGCAGCTTCATCTCGGTGATCCTGGGCGGCTTCGGCGCCGACGACAGCGCCGCCGCGGCCGGCGGCAAGGTCGAGACGCGGCCGGTGAAGCAGGGCAGCGCGGACGACGCGGCCTTCATCATGAAGAACGCGTCCAAGGTGATTATCGTCCCCGGCTACGGCATGGCGGTGGCCCAGGCCCAGCACGCCCTGCGCGAAATGGCCGACAAGCTGAAGGAAGAGGGCGTGGAGGTGAAGTACGCCATCCACCCCGTCGCCGGCCGCCTGCCCGGGCATATGAACGTGCTGCTCGCCGAGGCGAAGGTGCCCTACGACATCGTGCTCGGCATGGACGAGATCAACGACGACTTCTCGTCGACCTCCGTCGTGCTGGTGATCGGAGCGAACGACACCGTCAACCCCGCCGCCGCCGAGGATCCGGGCAGCCCGATCGCCGGGATGCCCGTGCTGCGCGTCTGGGAGG
>Ga0136846_1213545_pt1 | contig 23876 bp, 14 predicted proteins | sample HopSoiMetagenom2_FD_96841 | JGI IMG/M metagenome (GOLD analysis project Ga0136846, IMG submission 96841) | Grasslands soil microbial communities from Hopland, California, USA - 2 Assembly 2016 (version 4) | ecosystem: Environmental > Terrestrial > Soil > Grasslands | place: USA: Hopland... | reverse complement strand
GCGGACGAAGCCAATCGCGGCCGCGGCAGCACGCGCGTCTTCACCTTCGGCGTCGGCGCCGACGTCAACGTCACGCTGCTCGAGCAGCTTGCGTTGCAGGGACGGGGGACGGCGCAGTTCGTTAGGCCGGACGAGTCGGTGGAGCGAGCTGTCAGTCTCGTCGCGACGCGCATCGCCGACCCGGTGCTCACCGACGTGCGCATCCGAACGGAAGGCGACGTGCGCCTCTCCAGAGTGCTCCCGCAGCAACCCGTCGATCTCTTCGCGGGTCAGGACCTCGTGCTCCTCGCTCGTTATGCAGGACACGGCAGCACGCGAGTGATCTTCGAGGGAAAGCATCGCGGCGAGACGGTGCGATGGGCCTCGACGATCGATTTCCCCGAGCGCGATCGGGACAACCCGTTCGTGGCGAGACTCTGGGCGACGCAGCGCATCGGCTGGCTGGCCGCGGAAAAGCGAAAGAGTGGCGGCTCGAGCGAGATCGATGACGAGATCCGTCAGCTCGGTGAGCGGTTCAGCATTCCGACGGAGTTCACCTCCTATCTCGTGCAGGAGCCGAACATGGTCGCAGATCGTCGGCGACCTGGCGGCGCAGTGACTGGAGCAGGGACGCTGGCCCCGTCGGCGGCACCAGCCCGGGATCGGGCGTTCGAGTCGGCCAAGGCCGCCTCGGCGCAGCGCGTGGTGACCTCGATGGCCGCAGTCTACTCGATGGCCGCGGGAAACATCGGTGCCTCGGGGGCGGTGAAGCGCGCGGGTTCGCATACCTTCGTATCGAGAGATGGGATGTGGACCGACGTGAAGGCAGCGGACGCGTCGGCGCGCACGGTGCGGATCAAAGCCTTCTCGAAGGCGTACTTCGATCTGATCGACGCAGTGCCGGATCTCCGCGCGATCTTCGCGATCGGCGATCGGGTGACGGTGCGGGGACGCGCCGTGACGGTGGTCGTCAGTGAGAGTGGGGCGGAGGAGCTGACGGCTGCGGAAGTGAGGTCGGTGGTTACCGGCTGGTAGCGGTGAACGGTGGACGGTGGACGGTGGACCGTTAACGGTTCACCGTTCACGGTTCACGAACGGAGATTGTCTCCTGAACGAAATCGAACGTCTCTTTCACACGTATCACGAGCCGCTGGTCCGCTATCTCGTTAGGCGGCTCGGCGATCGCGACTGGGCAGAGGAAATCGCCCAGGAGACGTTCGTGCGCGCCCTCAGGCAGGAGCAGATCGTGAGCGAAAGGGCGTGGCTCTTCGCGGTGGCGACGAATCTCGTGCGCGACGAGGCGCGGAAGGACGCGCGGCGGCGGCGTCACCTCGAGCTTCTACGTGAACAGGTGCGCGCCGAGGAAGCGGTTGAGCCGGAGCCGACGTCGCTGGAACGGGCGCAGGAGGCGGCAATGGCCCGACGCGCGCTGGAGTGTCTCAGCGAGCGGGATCGCGAAGCGCTGCTGATGCGCGAGGAAGGATTGGACTATCAGGAGATTGCGTCGGCGCTGGAGCTGTCGATCGGTTCGGTGGGGACGACGCTGGCGCGAGCGCGCCGGCGGCTCGTCGAGGCGATGGACGAGTTGACGCGGGCGCAGCAGCGGCGCGAGAAGGTCAGTGCTCGAGGCGGGGGGAACCATGCATCTTGACGAAGGAACGATTCACGCCTGGCTCGACGGCGCGCTCGACGCGGAAGAGGCGGCGCGCGTCGAGCGGCATGCGGCGGACTGCGCGGCGTGCGCTGCGGCGGTGGCCGAGGCGCGCGGGCTCGTGGCTGGAGCGTCGCGCATACTCACGGCGCTGGACAGCGTGCCTGGAGCACTCGTCCCGAAAACAGCTGCCTCCACCACGGCGCCGCGGGCGAGGCGAACACGATCACTATGGAGTTCGCTGCATCTGACGCCGGCGCGCGCCGCCGCGGCGGCCGTCGTCGTCATCGCCGCTGGTACGGCGCTGGTGCTTCGCAGTGCGCCTAACGCGGCGCGCTCGCCGATCACGCTGGCGGAATACCCGCACGATTCGGCAGTGACTATGAAACCCGCCGCGCCAGTGGTGCTGCCGCTCGCCGCGCCCGATACCGCGGCGAGCCAGACAATCGCGGCGCCGAGACCGGCGGCGCGGCCATCGCGAACGCTGGCGACGAAGGCAGCGCCCAAGCCAGCGGGCGCCTCCGCCCGCCGAGGTGTTGTCGGAGAGGGAGCAATGGAGCGGTCGGCTGCGGTCGCGACTGCCGAAGAGGCAAAGCAGTCTGTGGCGACGACGGACAACGCCGTGCGGGGCGCTGTGGCGGGAGCCGCGTCGCGTGCGCCGGCCGTCGCGCCGCCGTCTGCCGTCGCCAAGCGGTTCGACGCAGCGAAGGTGCTCCCGGAGCCGCGATTGGCGGCGGGCTGCTACCTCGTGACCACCGATTCGGCGATCTCCTTGCCAACCCGGCTGCGGCTCGATAGCGCCTTCGTCGCTCAGCAGGCGACGTTACAGCGCTCGAGGGCAGCTGCCGCTGATGCGGCCACGATGGAGCGCCATGGCGTGAGCGAAATCGTGAACGACGGTCGCCGTTCGATCGCCGGTGCCTTCTGGTCGCCGCGCGGCGACGGATCGATTCGGGTGTCGCTGCCGGCGAGCCTGGTCGAGATGGATCTTCGGCCGGCGTCAGCGTCGACGCTCGTGGGAACGGCGACCATCGGAGGTCGATCAACGTCGGTGACGCTTCGTCGCGCGGAGTGCGGCACCGAGTAGCCGCTCGCGAAGGTGCGGCACGAATCCTGACATTCGCTCGAGAATGGAGGATCCGAAGAGCCCCCGCCCCGTCGCGACGAGCATCGAACGAACTGAATTGTCTTCTGGCGCGCCGACGCGTGCGTCGAACAAGCGTACGCGCCGCATCGTGCTGCTTCGCATCGCGGCGCTTGGCGCGCTGATTCTCGTGCTCACCGTCACCGGCTACGCCCTCGGCTGGTTCGATCTTGCTCGCGTGACGCGGACGATCGAGGGATTGCAGAGCGGCAAGAACGCGCTCGGTGTCGCCGTGATCTTCTTCGCGTTGTATGCGTCGCTGACGGGGATCGGATTTCCCGCGCTGCCGTTCACGGTGGCTGGCGGCGCGATCTTCGGTCATCTTCGCGGCACGCTTCTGAGCTGGGCCGCGGCAATCATCGGGATGATGCTCGGCTACCTGCTCGCGCGCGGCGTCGGGCGGGAGACGGCGCGGCGCTGGATCGCGAAGCGCAAGGTCGGCGCGGCGCTCACGCAGTCGACGAGCTTTCTCACCTTGTTGCGGCTGCGGCTCATCCCGGTAATTCCGCTGAGCGTGGTGAACTTCGCCTCGGGCCTCGCGCGGACGCGATTCGGCGTGTACGTCGCCGCGTCGGCCATTGGCGTGTTGCCGGCGACGATCGTGTTCACCTATTTCGCGGACAGCCTGATGCGCGGGCTCCAGGGTGCGCGGACGCACGCGTACTGGGACGTGGCGATCGCGAGCGGCGTGCTAATGGCGATGTCGCTGCTGCCGCTCCTGGCGAAGCGGCTCCGTCGCGCCTAACGCTACTCGGGGTGACCCCACGCGGACGACACGCGCGCCGCTCTGATCGCGTGGAGGAGCTGTGCCTGGCCGCCGATGTCCTTTGCCTGCGCCTCGATCCCGATCTGCGGCGCGTCCTGCACCTTGATCAGCACGTGCACGCCGCGACCATAGCCGCCCGTGACGAGATCGATGTGCGCGGGTGAGCCGGAGATGAAGACGTCGCACTCGCTGGTGATGAGGCCTGACCAGCCAACGTGCGCCTCGGATGAGTGGGTCGACGCGCGGAGCCAGCCGCTCGGTCCGTTCCACCGGGCAAGGCTGCTGGTCTGGGCAGTGCCGGTGTATCCCTCCGGCAGCTCCAGCTCGATGATCCTGGACGCGTAGCTCTGCCATCCGCGCGAGTCGACGTGGTCCTCGCAGGCGGAGATCGTCTCGACGGCGCTGCCGGCCTGAGAGGCGACGAAGCCCTGGGCGGGCGCGATCGAATCGGCGAGCGCGACGGTGAGGCTGTCCGAGGCGGCGGCGGCGAGGGCGGCTTCGCCAGGGTCGAAGCGCGGCGCGCCACGGCAGGCGCCGCCAGCCAGCGCGAGGCCGGCGAAGAGCGCCGGGCGGATCACGTTGATCACTGGGATTGCAGCGCGAGCGAGCAGCTCGCGTCCGTGTAGTTGCCGCGAAGGGTGCGTCCGCCGTCGAACTTGCCGACGAATCCGATGACGCTCGTCATCACCGGGCTGCGCGCGCGGTCCGCCGGGCTCACGCGGTGGTCGGTGATGAGCGCGAGACCGCCGCGCTCGTTAGGCGTCGCCCAGATCTGGACGTCCCGTACGCGGTCGTCGTCGGCGGTGCGCAGACAGCCCTCACGCGGGGGCCGTCGGAAGGTGAGGGTGAATGCCTGGCCAATGTCGTATGGAGCATTCGCCTCTCCGCTGACGATCTCCACCGCGTCGATGCGGGCTTTGGCCGGATTGGGATTCGGCAGGCGACGCGTCTGCTCGTCGAGGAGCAGACGCACCTGGGCGAATCTGATCGTGTAGCCGTTAGGCAGGTTCGCGCCGCGGCTGCCTGGCATGCCGACGAAGCCCAGGTGCGGCACGTATGACATCGCGGCAACGTTGTGGCGGACGTCGGCAACCTTCGCTCCGATCGACACGCCCGGTGCGAACTGGTCGATGACGATCGCCACGGGTCGCGGCACGTCGGGCCGCGTGAAGATCCCGTAGATTTTGAAGAAGATGATGGCGATGGCGATGCCGACGAGCGTTGCCGGTATGCTGAGGAGGCGCATGTAGGGTAGCGATCCGGGGCGTTCTGTTGCGGGCCATCATCCTGACTGGTGCCAAACGATTGGCGTCACGAGAGTAGAGAGCAGAGGGTAGAGAGCGGAGGGTCAACTGCACACCGCCTACTCTCTACTCTCCACCCTCTGCTCTCTACTCTCTACCTGGATGCCCTCTACCCTCCACCCTCCACCCTCTGCTATCTCTCAGCTTCAGCACCGGGACAGGAGAGTGTCATGCGCCGCCTCGCCCTCGTATCCGCCGCATCGCTCACGCTGAGCACCGTCGCGACTGTCACTCGCGCCCAATCCGTCTCCCTTGCGGGTGGGCTGCAGATGCCGGCCGACGCCGTGAAGGAGTGGAAGGTGCCGTGGGAGAAGACCGTCCCGCGCGATCCCTTCGTCGATCAGCAGGGACGCGTCTGGTTCGTCGGCCAGATGGGGAACTACGTCGCGTCGCTCGATCCCGCGCGCGGCGAGTTCAAGCGCTACGAGATCGATCCTGGGACCTACCCGCACAATCTTGTCGTCGACCGGCACAACGGCGTCTGGTTCACGGGCAATCGAAACGGCCGGATCGTGCATCTGGATCCGGCGACGGGAAGGCTCAAGACGTTCATGATTCCCGACAGCGCGGTGCACGATCCACACACGATGACCTTCGATGCCAAAGGCGACGCGTGGTTCACCGCCCAGAACGGCGGTGTCGTCGGGAAGCTCACGATGTCCGACGGATCGATTCGGCTCTGGCACTTACCGAAGGGCTCGCGGCCGTACGGGATTGTCCTGGACGTGAAGGGACGACCGTACTTCGACGAGTTCGGCACGAACAAGATCGGGACGATTGACCCCGCGACCGGGGAGCTGAAGGAGTTCACGCTACCTAACGAGCGAACACGACCGCGGCGGATCGCGATGACGTCCGATGGCATTATCTGGTACGGTGACTACACTCGCGGCTACCTCGGCCGGCTCGAGCCGGCGACGGGAAAGATCGAGGAGTTCGCGATGCCTTCCGGTCCGGCGTCGCTACCGTATGCCATGGCGACGGACGATCAGGATCGGATCTGGGTGGCGGAGACAGGCATCCAGCCGAACGCACTCGTCGCATTCGACCCGAAGTCGCGGCGATGGGTCGCCTCGGTCCCTGTTGGTGAGCGTGCCCCAAATACCGTGCGACACATGGTCTTCGACAAGAAAACGCGCCAGCTCTGGTTCGGCTCGGATCAGAACGCGATCGGGAGCGCGAAGGTGCCGGGTCCGGCGATAGTACCTTGAAGCAGCTATCGGCTATCAGTCCATAGTCATCAGTGAGTTCGGACTGGATGGGTGGAAGAGCGACGCTCTCCACCCATCATCGCATCGTTATTGCTTGACAATCGACGCGCAAATCGGCCGGCATCTCACCAGCAAAGGGAGCACGATGGACGGAAGTGCCAGCACCTCGTCGACGACCAAACGATCACCGTTCCCGCACCCTTATCCCTTGGCACCAAACCCGGCTGTCAACAAAAGAGATCGGCGCACGTCCGCTCGCGGTCTCGACCATTTGACGATCGAATGCGTGACGCCCGAGCTCGATGCTGGACGGTACGCGGTGAAGCGCGTCATTGGTGACACAGTCTGGGTCGGTGCCGACATCTTCAAGGAAGGCCACGACCTCCTCGCGGCGCGCGCCGTCTACAAAGGACCGGGCGACACCGGCTGGTCTTCCGCGCCACTGCGCTTCGATTTCGACAGCGACCGCTGGTACGGCTCGTTCGTCGTCGACCGCATCGGACTCTGGACCTTTACCGTCGAAGGGTGGACGGATGCGTTCGGCACCTGGCGGTCCGAGCTGCGCAAGAAAGTCGATGCGAATCAGGACGTGCACGTCGAGCTCCTCGAGGGCGCGCTGCTCGTGCGGTCCGCGGCGCGGCGGGCGAAGTCACCGGCGATCCGCGCGTCGCTGCTGCAGACCGCGCGGATGTTCGAGGATGCAGAGTCGACGTCCGCGTCGGCCCGGATCGAGCGCGCCTTCGATGAGGAACTTCTCATCGCGATGAACGAGCTCTGCCCTCCACGCGATCTGACCTGTTATTCGCGCGAGCTGGGGATTTACGTCGACCGGCCGCAGGCGCGATTCGCGTCGTGGTACGAGCTCTTCCCGCGCTCGCAAGCACCCGACGGCCGGCACGGCACGTTCGAAGACACGGCGCAGCGTCTGCCACGTCTCGCCGAGCTGGGCTACGATGTGATCTATCTCCCGCCGATTCATCCGATCGGCCGGACCTTTCGGAAAGGAAAGAACAACAGTCTTACGCCGGAGCCGGAGGACGTAGGCAGTCCATGGGCGATCGGCAACGAGAACGGCGGGCACACGGCGATCGAGCCCGCGCTCGGCACCGTTGAGGACTTCGAGCGGCTGGTGCGCACGGCGAACGAGCACGGCATGGAGATCGCGCTCGACTATGCGCTCCAATGCGCGCCCGATCACCCGTGGGTGAAGGAGCATCCGGACTGGTTCCACATCCGGCCCGACGGCACGATCAAGTACGCCGAGAATCCGCCGAAGAAGTATCAGGACATCTACCCGATCAACTTCTGGTGCGACGACCGGCAGAACCTCTGGAATGCCTGCCGCGACATCATTCTCTACTGGATCGCGCGCGGCGTGAAAACCTTTCGCGTGGACAATCCGCACACAAAGCCGCTGGCGTTCTGGGAGTGGGTGATCGGTGAGGTGCAGCGCGAGCATCCCGATGTGATCTTCTTCGCCGAAGCGTTCACGCGGCCGAAGCGGATGAAGAGCCTGGGGAAGCTCGGCTTCACGATGTCATATACGTACTTCACCTGGAAGAACTCGGCATACGAGCTTCAGGATTATCTCGAGGAGCTGACCGATTCGCCGATGGTGGAGTACTTCCGCGGGAATCTCTTCGCGAACACGCCAGACATTCTCAACGAGTACCTCGTGCACGGCGGGCCGGCGGCGTTTCGCATACGCTTATTGCTCGCCTCCACTCTGTTGCCGCTCTACGGACTGTACAGCGGCTACGAGCTGTACGAGAACGTCCCGTTCCGGCCCGGCAGCGAGGAGTACTTCGATTCGGAGAAGTATCAGATCAAGCCGCGCGATTGGGAGGCTCCAGGCAACCTCAATCCCATGATCGAGCTCGTGAATCGCATTCGCCGCGAGAATGGGGCATTGCAGCAGTACGAGAATCTTTCGTTCCACACGAGTGAGAATCCGCAGGTGCTCTTCTACCGAAAAGCGGGGCGGGTGCGGCCGCGTGAGTGGACGGGCGGCCGCGCGTCGTATTACGCGGTTCCCGAGGAGGAGGCGACGGCGTCGATCGTGGCGGCAGGCGACGCCGCCGATCTGCTGGTCGCCGTGACGCTCGATCCGCGGGCTGTGCAGGAGACGATGGTGCATGTGCCGCTCGCGGATCTCGGACTTACCGTGGATTCGGCCTACGTAGTTCACGATTTGTTGACGGGCGCTCGCTACACGTGGCGTGGCTCGCGGAACTACGTGCGTCTCGATCCGATGTCGGGACAGATCGGGCATGTGTTTCGAGTGGAGGTGCTAGGTGCTAGGTGATAGGTGTTAGACCTGCACACCCCGACGTCACTGACACCTAACTTCTAACTCCTAACTCCTAACTCCTAACTTCTAACTCCTAACTCCTAACAGCTAGCACCTAGCACCTAGCACCTAGCACCTAGCACCTAATCAATGCAAACCGATCCGCTCTGGTACAAAGACGCCATCATCTACCAAACGCACGTCAAGTCGTTCAAGGACTCGAACGCGGACGGCTACGGGGATTTTCGGGGACTCATCGAGGGGCTCGATTACATCCAGCAGCTCGGCGCGACGTGCGTCTGGCTGCTGCCGTTCTATCCGTCGCCGCTCCGGGACGACGGGTACGACATCTCGTCGTACGAGTCGATCAATCCGACGTACGGCACGATCGAGGACTTTCAGAGCTTCCTTGACGCGGCGCACGAGCGCGGGCTCAAGGTGATCACCGAGCTCGTGATCAATCACACGTCCGACCAGCACCCCTGGTTCCAGCGCGCGCGCCGGGCGCCCAAGGACTCGAAGGAGCGCGCATGGTACGTGTGGAGCGACGACCCGAACAAGTACCAGGGAACGCGCATCATCTTCGTTGATACGGAAACTTCCAACTGGACCTGGGATCCGATCGCGCAGCAGTTCTTCTGGCATCGTTTCTTCAGCCACCAGCCTGATTTGAACTTTGATAATCCGGACGTGCTGGAAGCGGTGAAGAACGTGATGCGCTTCTGGCTCAAGATGGGCGTCGACGGGCTGCGGCTGGATGCGATTCCCTATCTGATCGAGCGCGACGGGACCAACTGCGAGAATCTGCCGGAAACCCACGAGGTCCTGAAGAATCTCCGTAGTGCGCTCGACGCGGAATATCAGAACCGGATCTTTCTCGCGGAGGCGAATCAGTGGCCGCCCGACGTGCGGCCGTACTTCGGCGACTCCGACGAGTGCCACATGGCATTCCACTTTCCGGTGATGCCGCGCATGTACATGGCGCTCCGCAAGGAGGATCGCACGCCGATCGTCGAGATCATGCGCCAGACGCCGGAGATACCTAACGATTGTCAGTGGGCGATCTTCCTCCGCAACCACGACGAGCTCACGCTCGAGATGGTGACGGACGAAGAGCGCGACTACATGTACAAGGAGTATGCGCGAGACATGCGCATGCGCATCAACGTCGGCATCCGCCGGCGGCTCGCGCCGTTGATGGACAACGGCCGGCGGCAGATCGAGATCATGAATGCGCTGTTGATGTCGATGCCGGGCACGCCGATCATCTACTATGGCGACGAGATCGGCATGGGCGACAACGTCTATCTCGGCGACCGCAATGGCGTCCGCACGCCGATGCAGTGGTCGACGGACCGCAATGCCGGCTTCTCTGAAGCCGACAGCGCCGCGTTGTACAGCCCCCCGGTCGTGGACCCGCCGTACGGCTTTCAGGGGATCAACGTCACCGCGCAGGAGCGGACGTCGACGTCGCTGCTGCGCTGGATGCGCCGCCTGATCGCCGTGCGCCGCGAGTTCAAGGCGTTCGGGCGCGGAACGTGGGAGCCGCTCCATCCCGACAATCGACGCGTGCTCGTCTTTCTTCGACGCTACAAGGACGAGTTGATCCTGTGCGTGAACAACCTGTCGCGGTTCGCCCAATACGTGGAGCTGGATCTCCGCGAATTCCAGGGAATGGTCCCGGTGGAGCTCTACAGCAAGAACGGCTTTCCACCGATCGGCGAGCTGCCGTATCTCCTGACGATGGGGCCGCACAATTTTCTCTGGTTCCGCCTGATGCCGCCGGAACAGGCGAAACAGTACGTCGGACAGCGGAGCTGACGTGACCGAACGGGGCAGGGAGGACCACGACGTGGAGCAACGGAGACGTGGTGCGCCCGAGGCGCACGCGAACGGGATGATGCCGGCGCTTCACGTGCCGCGGCTCACCGACGCGCTCGCGCCTAACGAGCTGGCGAAGCTCGGGACGGACGAGCTTGTGCGGTTTCTCGAGCCCCGCCGCTGGTTCGGCGCGAAAGCCGGCACGCCATCGGCCGCTCGCGTTCGCGATGCGCTCCCGCTCCCGTGGGAAGGCGGCCGCTTTGCCATCGCGCGTCTCGAGGTCACAACGGGGAACGCCACGGAGCCGAAGCTCTACCAGCTGCCGCTCTGCGTCCGGAGCACCGAGGAGATTGGCGACGCGCCGCCGAGGAGCACTCTTGCGCGCGTCGTGGCTGACGAGGGTGAAGGGTTGCTCTTCGACGCGGTGGAGGACGGCGCCTTCCTCCGCGCGCTCGCTGACGCGTTCGCGCACGGCGGCTCGTTCGGCGACAAGGACTCGCGCTGGATAATCGAGCCACTCAGCGCCGCGTCGCTGGTCATTCCTCCCTCGGCCGAGCTCCGTGTCGGATCGGCGGAACAGAGCAACACGTCGCTCGTGATCGGCGATCAGGCGATTCTGAAGTTGTTTCGCAAACTCGAACCAGGGGAGCACCCCGACGTCGAGCTGACGCGCTTCCTCACACTCGACGCGCGGTTCGCCCACACGCCTGCCCTCCTGGGGGTGGTCCGCTTCGACGACGCGGGCCGGTCGACAGTCGCGGGGATGCTCCAGGAGTTCCTGCCCAAGTCGACCGATGCCTGGGCATACGCGCTCGCGAAGGGTCGGCCGTACTTTCAGGCGGCGGGCGAGAGCAACCCCACAAACAATTTCGCGGCCGACGCGGAGCGACTCGGCGCGGTGACACGCGCGATGCACGAGGCACTCGCAACCGGACGCGACGCCGCGCTCGCTCCGGAGCCCGTCGATCGTACCGTCGTCGAACGCTGGGCTTCACGCGCGAAGGCGTGGGTCCGCGACGGCTTTGTACTACTCGAGAAGCAGCTGCGTGCTCGTGCGCTGCCGAAGGAGCGCGCGCCGGAGGCGGAAGCACTCGTCCGCCGCGGCGACTATTACCTGGCCATCGTTGATGAGATCGTAAACACCGTTCGTGGTGACGCTGGTCTCGCCATGCGTATCCACGGCGATTATCACCTGGGGCAGGTGCTGCGCACGGCGCGCGACGATTTCATGATCATCGACTTCGAAGGCGAGCCCGCTCGCCCACTCGCCGAGCGCCGCGAAAAGGCGAGCCCGCTTCGGGACGTCGCGGGGATGCTCCGCTCGTTCGCGTACGCCGCGGCGACGCTCGGAATGGAAGCGAAGGCACTCGATGTGGGGACGCGCGAATTGCGGATCGGCCGTTGGGAGCGCGACACCCGCGACGCATTCCTGCGCGGCTATCTCCGCGATCCCGACGGCGATCGCTCCGCGAGTCGAATCCTACCGTCCGATACCGCTCATACGCGCGCGCTGCTGCGTCTCTTCGAGACGGAGAAGGCGTTCTATGAGCTGATGTACGAGTTGAATAACAGGCCGGATTGGACGTGGATTCCGATGCGGGGAATAGCTAAGAGCAGCCAATAAGAGCAGTAAATAGTTATCAGTCCATAGTTATCAGGGACGGAGGAACGAAGCGTTGATGTGGTGAAAGTGCAGATCCCTCGCTTCGCTCGGGACGACATCCATGAACGCTTCGTTCCGCATCCCCTGATAACTATGGACTGATAGCTATGGACTGCCCTTACAGGTCCACTTGTTGCTTACGTCACAATTCCAATGTCGAATCTGTGGCAGTTGCAGCGTGGCGCATCGGTGGTTTCCGGCGCGGGAGTTCGGTTCTCCGTGTGGGCGCCGCGCGCGTCGCGCGTACGGGTGCGCCTCACGAGTGAAGGAGAAGGCGAGTACGAGCTCGCGCGTGGCGAGCATGGCGTCTTCGAGACGACGGTGAGCGGCGCGACGTCGGGTACTGAGTACGGATTCGTACTCGACGACAATGACAAGCTCGTGCCCGATCCGGTGAGCCGGTTCCAGCCGCACGGCGTCCATGGTCCGTCGAGCGTCGTCGATCCGAAGGCATTCTCGTGGAGTGATGACGGGTGGCGCGGTCTCGGGATGCGCGAGCTCGTCATCTACGAGTTGCACGTCGGCACGTTCACGACCGAAGGCACCTTCTCGGCGGCGATTCCCTATCTGCGCGGTTTGCGTCACGAGCTTGGAGTCACCGCGATCGAGATCATGCCCGTCGCGCAGTTTCCCGGCGCGCGCAACTGGGGCTACGACGGCGTCGAGCTGTACGCGGTGCAGAACAGCTACGGCGGACCGGAAGGGTTGAAGCAGCTCGTCGACGCCGCGCACGCGGTTGGCCTCGCGGTCATTCTCGATGTCGTCTACAACCACCTGGGCCCCGAGGGGAACTATCTCCCACTCTACGGACCGTACTTCACCGAGAAGTACAAGACTCCGTGGGGACCCGCTCTGAATTACGACGACGCCGACAGTGACGAGGTGCGTCGTTATGTCGTGGACAACGCGCTCTACTGGGTCACGGAGTATCACGTCGACGGGCTGCGGCTCGACGCCGTGCACGGCATCTTCGACTTCAGCGCGAAGCATCTCTTGCAGGAGATCGTGGAAGCGGTACATGCCCAGGCCGACACGCTGGGGCGGCGCGTCGTTGTGATCGGTGAGAGTGATCTCAACGATCCGAAGCTCATCCGCCCCATCGAGGAGTATGGCTACGGCCTCGACGGCCAGTGGAGCGACGACTTCCATCACGCGGTGCACGCGCTGCTCACCGAGGAGACGCTCGGCTACTACGCCGACTTCGGTGACGTCGACAAGCTCGCCGCATCGCTCCGCGAGCCGTTCGTGTACGCCGGATCGTTTTCTCCACATCGTCGTCGCCGCCACGGTGGAAAATCGGAAGGGCTGCCGCGGGAGAAGTTCGTCGTCGCGATTCAGAACCACGATCAGATCGGTAATCGCGCGAGTGGAGACCGCCTGTCAACCGCTCTCTCGCCCGATCAGCTTCGACTCGCGGCGGCGCTTCTTCTCCTCTCGCCCTACGTGCCGCTGATCTTCATGGGCCAGGAGTACGGCGAGACGAATCCGTTTCAGTACTTCGTGAGCCACGGCGATTCGGGACTGGTGGAGGCGGTGCGCACGGGACGGCGGAAGGAGTTCGAGTCGTTCGGCTGGGGCGACGACGTGCCCGATCCGCAGTCGGAGGAGACGTTCCGGCGATCGACGCTGGACCGCGACCGCGCGTCGCGACCCGAGCATTCCGCGATCTATCAACTGTATCGCGACCTGCTCGCGTTGCGCGACGAGGAGCCGATGCTGCTTCCCGACGGGTCGGCGCTCGATGTCATCGAGGCGGACGGCTGCATAACGATGCTGCGTCGCGAAGCGGGACGCGGGACGCGGGGAGCGGGACGCGGGGAGCGGGACGCGGGTCGCGGGGAACTGCTCGCAGTCTTCAACTGCACCGGCGAGCCACGTGAGGTTGCCCTCCCCGACGGGTGCGACGGCCGATGGATGCTTCGCCTAACGACCGACGCGACCGGCTACGGCGGTGAAGGACGATTGAGCGACGACAGCGGCGACGCGATCAGTGTTGGCGCGGAGCGCGAAGCGTGGAGCGCCGCGGAGGCGCCCCCGAGCGCGGAGCCAAAATCCTCGCGCATGTCCAAGCGGGACGATGCACCGCGTCGGCTCCTCGAGGCGGACGCGCAGCGGCAATCCGTGACGATGCCTCCGTGGACCGCGGCCGTTTTCATTTCTGGCACCTAGCACCTGGCACCTGGCACCTTCTACCACCACCAACTTGCGCGTCTGGCCCGGACAACCCTACCCACTCGGAGCGACGTGGGATGGCGAAGGCGTCAACTTCGCCATCTTCTCTGAAAACGCGACCGGCGTCGAGCTCTGTTTCTTCAACAAAGAAGACGATGCCATCGAGAGCGCCAAGATTCAGCTTCGCGAACACACCGATCAGGTGTGGCACTGCTACCTGCCCGACGTTCGGCCGGGGCAGTACTACGGCTATCGCGTGCACGGCCCGTACAAGCCGGAGGAGGGTCACCGCTTCAACCCGGCAAAGCTCCTCATCGATCCCTACGCGAAGGCGATCACCGGCGCGATCAAGTGGAGCAACGCCGTTTTTGCCTACAAGGTCGGCGGCCCGAAAGAGGACCTCGAGCCCGACCCCGACAACAGCGCCGGCGGCGTACCGAAATCAGTCGTCATCGACAACGCCTTCACATGGGAGAGTGACCGGCATCCACGGACGCCGTGGAATCGCACGGTCATTTACGAGTGTCACGTCAAAGGGATGACGGTGAAGCACCCCGAGGTGCCGGAAGCGCTGCGCGGTACTTATCTCGGGCTATGCGCCGACCCCATGCTCGACTACTTCAAGTCGCTCGGGGTGACCGCGGTCGAGCTGCTGCCGGTGCATCAGTTCGTGATCGACCGGCATCTGCCCGAGAAGGGGCTGACGAACTACTGGGGTTACAACTCCATTGGCTTCTTCGCCCCCGACGTGCGGTACGCGACGCGTGGACTCGGCAATCAGGTATACGAGTTCAAGTCGATGGTCAAGACGTTCCACTCCGCGGGCATCGAGGTGGTCCTCGACGTCGTCTACAACCACACGGGTGAAGGGAATCATCTCGGTCCCACGCTGTCGCTCAAGGGCATCGACAACGTCGCCTATTATCGACTCGAGCAGAACAAGCGCTTCTACACAGACTTCACCGGCACGGGCAACAGCCTCAACATGAGTCACCCGCGCACGATACAGCTGATCATGGATTCGCTGCGCTATTGGGTGAAGGAGATGCACGTCGACGGCTTTCGGTTCGATCTCGCGCCGGTGCTCGCGCGTGAGCTCTACGAGGTCGATCGACTCTCCTCGTTCTTCGACATCATTCATCAGGATCCGCAACTCGCGACGGTGAAGCTGATCGCCGAGCCGTGGGACGTCGGCCCTGGTGGTTATCAAGTTGGAAACTTCCCGATCCGGTGGGCGGAGTGGAATGGGAAGTATCGCGACGCGCTCCGTCGATTCTGGCGGGGCGATCCCGGTGTCGTGTCGGAGCTGGCGTCACGTCTCACCGGCTCGAGCGACATCTACCAGTGGAGCGGACGGGATGCGTATGCGAGCGTGAATTTCATCGTCGCCCACGACGGCTACACGATGAACGACCTCGTGAGCTACGAGCAGAAGCACAACGAGGCCAACGGCGAGAACAACCAGGACGGGCACAACGACAACCTCAGCCGCAACTGGGGGGTCGAAGGGGCGACGGAGGATTCCAAGGTCCTGGACCTGCGCTACCGCGTGATGAAGAGCATGTTGGCCTCGCTCGCGTTCTCGCAGGGAACGCCGATGATTGCCCACGGTGACGAGATTGCGCGCACCCAACGGGGCAACAACAACGCGTACTCCCAGGACAACGAGATCACCTGGGTCGACTGGACCAATCTCAACGACCGTCAGCGCGATCTGCTCGGCTTCGTACAGCGCGTGATCGCCATCCGCCACGCCAATCCCGTGCTGCGGCGCCGGCATTTCTTCCACGGCAAGGATCCCAACTCACCGTCCGGCAAGGACGTGATGTGGGTCCGAACCGACGGCCAGGAGATGCAGCAGGGAGACTGGCAGAACGGAAACAACCATTTGTTGGGGATGCTCATCAGCGGCCAAGCGACTGATGAGGTCGATGACCGTGGTCGGCCGATCCGAGGGGATACATTATTGCTCATCCTCAACGGCGGCGAATCGGACTGTCGCTTCACCCTGCCCCAGGTGCACGAGGAGGGTTTCTGGATGATGCTGCTGGATAGCGCGCACTCGGAACGGGAGAGGCATGGTCCGCCGGACGGCACATCGGTGATCGTGGCCGCGCACTCGCTCGTGCTTTTGCGGCACGGCACGGAACGCCGGTTTTCAGCGACGCCACCCGAATCCGAGCCCGCGATGGTGCCCGGGTCGGACGGAAACGCCGCCTAACGGGAAACGGCGCGAGCAGGAGGTCAGATGAGCCCGGAAGACCGAAACGACGACAACGACGGGCGCGAGAGCCCAACGGGAAAGCGCCAGGGCGAACGCCCACGCTCCAGAACAACAAAGAGTGGAAAGACCAAACAGGGGAGTGGGGCAGGAGAAGAGGGACGCGGCGCGGATGCTCCGGGCCGTGCCGCGAGCGATGACATCGAGCCACGCCAGGGAGCCGGCAGTGCAACGGCCGAGCGTCCGAAGCGGCCGGCAGCCAAACGACCGTCGCCGCGCGCAGCCAGTGAGCCAACACAGAGCAACTCAACAGCCCCGATGCCGATCGATCCGCAGGACGAGTTGCCACCGCATGGCGACGCGCTCATGACCACTGAACGCACGAAGAACCCGCGCCCTTCCAGATCGCGCGGCAACGCCGCCGCCGCGCCCACCGGCCCGAGCGCTGCCGATCTGCTGCCTAACGCGAACGACCTCGGCCGCTTGATGGCCGGCGAGTACGCCCAGCCACATGACATCCTCGGCGCGCACGCCGTCTCCGCCGGCGGCGAGAACGGCGTCGTCATTCGCGCCCTGATGCCCAACGCGAGCGCCGTGGAGGCCGTGCTCGAGGACGGCCGCGTTGTTCCACTCGACGTGACGGTTTCGGGTCTCGCAAACCTGTACTGCGGATTCATCGCTGGAGCAACGCTGCCGCTGCGCTATCGGCTGCGCTTTCATTTCCACGATGGGGCAACCTGGGAACGCGACGACGCGTACCGCTTCTTGCCGACACTCGGCGACATCGATCTGCATCTCTTCGGCGAGGGAACGCACCGCCGGCTCTGGGAGAAGCTCGGCGCGCATGTCCGCACCATGGATGGCGTCGAAGGCGTGAGCTTCGCCGTCTGGGCGCCGAACGCGCGCCGGGTGAGCGTCGTCGGTGACTTCTGCGGCTGGGACGGGCGCATCTTCCCGATGCGCTCGATGGGCGCCTCCGGCGTCTACGAGCTCTTCGTCCCCGAGCTCAAGCCGGGTGCGCTCTACAAGTACGAGATGGTCACCCACGAGGGAATGATCCGCGTGAAGACGGATCCCTTCGCATTCAAGCTCGAGCAATCGCCGGGCACCGCGTCCATCGTACAAGCCGAAGGCGTGTACGCGTGGAGCGACACGGACTGGATGAATCGCCGCGCCGCGAAGGGTCACTGGGACGTGCTCCATGAGCCAGTGCTCATCTACGAGGTCCACCTCGGCTCGTGGGCACGCGTTCCCGAAGAGGGGAACCGTGCGCTCAGCTATCGGGAGATCGCGCCGCGGCTCGCCGAGCATGTGAGCAAGCTCGGATTCACGCACGTCGAGCTGCTCCCTGTGATGGAGCACCCGTTCTACGGATCGTGGGGCTATCAGGTGAGCGGCTATTTCGCGCCCACCTCCCGCTTCGGTACGCCGGACGATTTCCGATTCCTGGTCGACACGCTCCACCAGCATGGCATCGGTGTCATTCTCGACTGGGTACCGGCCCACTTTCCGAAGGACGACTACGCGTTGCGTCGGTTCGACGGGAGCGCACTCTTCGAGCACGAGGATCCGCGGCTCGGCGAGCACCCCGATTGGGGAACGCTCATCTTCAACTATGGCCGCAACGAAGTTCGCAACTTCCTCGTCTCCAACGCGCTCTTCTGGCTCGAGGAGTTTCACGCCGACGGCCTGCGTGTGGACGCCGTGGCGTCGATGCTCTACCTCGACTACAGCCGCAAGGCCGGCGAGTGGATGCGCAACCGCTTCGGCGGTCGCGAGAATCTCGAGGCGATCGAGTTCCTCAAGCAGTTCAACGAGACGATTCGTGCCGAGACGCCGGGCTGCTTCACGGTCGCGGAAGAATCGACCGCGTGGCCCAATGTCACTAAGCCCGCGAACGAGGGTGGACTCGGCTTCACGTTCAAGTGGAACATGGGGTGGATGCACGACACCCTCGAGTACTTCGCGAAGGATCCGATCTATCGGGGCCATCATCACGACCAGCTCACCTTCGCGATGATGTATGAGTACAGCGAGCATTTCATCATGCCGCTGTCGCACGACGAGGTGGTGCACCTGAAGGGTTCGCTCTACAAGAAGATGCCGGGCGACCACTGGCAGAAGCTCGCGAACCTGCGGCTCCTGCTCACGTACATGCTGACGCGCCCCGGCAAGAAGCTGCTCTTCATGGGCATGGAGCTGGCCACGCCGAACGAGTGGAATCACGATCGGAGCCTCGATTGGCACATGCTCAACGAGCCCGATCGGGGATCCTTCACGAACTTCGTCGGCAAGCTCGGGCATCTCTATAAACAGGAGTCGGCATTCTGGCGCGACGATCCGAGCTGGGAGGGATTCTGCTGGGTGGACGTCGCCGATCGCGTGAACTCGGTGATCTCCTACGTCCGTCGGGATGGTGATCGCCACGCCGTCGTGGTACTGAACCTCACCCCGGTGCCGCGCGAGTACTATCGCATCGGCGTTCCCGACAGCGGCACGTACGTGAAGCTGCTGTCGAGCGACGACCACGAGTGGGGCGGCAGCGGCTACGGCGGCTTCGAGATGGTCCAGACAGATCCGTCGCCATTCCACGGGTACCCGCAGTCGGTGACGCTAACCCTGCCGCCGTTAGGCGCGATCGTCATTGGGCCGAAGGGATAGCGACCGGGATGGGGGACTAGGGTGGCAACGAAGGTTCGCAAGTCGCCGTTGGAGCGGTTGGCTGACGCCGTCGGCATCGTTCCGAAATACCTCGACCAAACCGGCAAGGAATGGCGGAAGACGAGCGCGGAGTCGCGCGCCGCGCTCCTCGCGGCGATGGGAGTCGAAGCCGCCGACGAATTTGCCGCCGAATCCGCGGTGCGCGCGCTGCGCGCCGCGGAGCGCGCCGAGCTGATCCCACCCGTCCGCGTCATCGAAGTCAGCGACGAGACGGCGACACGTCACCTCGCCGCCCGACTCGCGTCGCCGCCTAACGCCGAAGCGCGCTGGCAGCTCACCCTCACCCTCGAGTCGGGGGAGACGAGTACGGCGGAGGGCCCCTGGCCGCGGGGCATGCGCGCTGATCTCGCGATCCCCTGGCCGGATGATCCGCCGTTAGGCTACCACGACCTCGCGCTCACGGTCACCATCGGCGGCCGCGAACGCACGGCCGAGCAACGCCTCATCCTCGTGCCCGCGCACTGTGTGCGCCCCAGCGCCAAGCTGTCCAGCGGTCGCGCGTTCGGTCTCGTCGCCAATCTCTACACGGTGCGGAGCGATCGAAACTGGGGCGTCGGCGACTTCACCGATCTCAAGCAACTCGTGCAGTGGACCGGCGAGATCGGCGGCGCGTTCGTCGGCGTCAACCCGCTGCACGCGCTCGCGAATCAGGGGCAGGACATCAGCCCGTACAGCCCCGTGAGCCGCCTCTTTCGGAACCCGCTGTACATCGACGTGGAGGCCGTTCCCGAGCTGCACGTCGCGCCGAATGTCGCTGCTCGCATCGATCACCCGGAGTTCGAGGGGGAGCTGAGCGCGCTCCGCGAGGATCCGCACGTCCGGTACGAGCAGGTGATGGCGCTCAAGATGCCCATCCTCGAGGAGCTCCACCGCGTCTTCATCGAGCGCGAGCAGAGCGCGGGCAGCGCGCGCGCGAAGGCGTACGACGAGTTCGTTCGGGCCGAGGATCCCGAGCTCACGCGGTTCGCGACCTTTGTCGCCATCGCCGAGGCGCACAAGTCGTGGAATTGGCGCGAATGGCCGGCCGCGCTCCAGGACGCCAGTGGTGACGCCGTTAGGCAGTTCCAGCGCGAGCAGCAGACGTGTATCGACCTGCACCGCTGGATCCAGTTCGAGCTCGACCGCCAGCTCGGCACGGTCGCCGATGTCGCGCGGAAGTCACGTCTGCCGATCGGGCTCTATCAGGACCTCGCCATCGGCACCTCGCCGACGGGCGCCGATACGTGGGCGCAGCCGGAGCTCTTCATTCAGCGTGCGAGCATCGGCGCGCCTCCCGATCCCTACTCGGCGACGGGACAGAACTGGGGCCTTCCGCCGATCGACCCGCGCGCGCTCCGAGCCGATCGGTATCGCTACTTCATCCGGCTCGTGCGCAGCGGATTTCGTCATGCTGGCGCGCTCCGGATCGACCACGTCATGGGTCTCTTCCGGCTCTTCTGGATTCCGGAGGGGAAGACGGGGAAGGAAGGCGCCTACGTGCAGTACCCCGCCGACGATCTACTCGGCATCCTCGCGCTCGAGAGCGTCCGCCACGACGCGCTCGTCGTTGGCGAGGACCTGGGGACCGTGCCGAAGGAAGTTCCGCCGGCGCTGGAGCAGTGGGGCGTGCTGTCGTCGAAGGTGCTCTACTTCGAGCGCGAGAAGCGCGGCTTCAAGCCGGCCGAGCGGTTCGCGCCGCTCGCGTTGGCGACGGCCAATACTCACGACATGGCGACGCTCGCCGGGTTCTGGGAAGGTCGGGACATCGAGCAGCGCGCTCGCGTGGGACTCATCGATGGTGATGCCGCACTAGACGAGGCGCGGAAGACGCGTGATGAGGAGAAGCACGCTCTGCTTGCGCGACTCGCCCGCGAGGAAATTCTCCCCGCCGCGGATGAGCCTAACGACAACGCGGCGTTGCGCGGCGCGATTCATGAATTCCTCTGCCGCACGCCGGCGGCGCTGGTGGGCCTGGCTCTCGACGATCTCGCCGGTGAGGTCGACGCCGTGAACCTTCCCGGCGTCGGGCCCGACAAGCACCCGAGCTGGAAGCGGAAGATGTCGATGACCATCGACGAGATGCGCGCGAGCGACGAGGTCCACAAGGCGCTTCGCTGCGGGACGCGGGGCGCGGGATGAGGCCCCTCACCGCAACGTATCGCGTGCAGCTGAACAAGCAGTTCACGCTTTCGGACGCCCGCGGCATCGTACCGTACCTCGACCGCCTTGGCGTCTCGCACCTCTACTGCTCGCCGATCCTCGCGGCCCGGCCGGGAAGCACGCACGGCTACGATGTCATCGACCCGAAGCGGGTGAATCCCGAGATCGGGAGCATCGACGATCTCCGCGCGCTGGCAGCCGCGCTCCACGAACGCGGAATGGGCATTCTCCTCGACATCGTGCCGAATCACATGGGGATCGGCCCGAGCAATGGCTATTGGGAGGACGTGCTCACGCATGGACAGCGCTCTCGTTATGCGCGCTGGTTCGACGTCGACTGGGAAGCCGCCGACCACAAGCTGATTCTACCGGTGCTCGGCGACGAGCTGGATCGGGTGCTCGAGCGTGACGAGATCACGCTGGACGTGAAGGAGAAGACACCGCGGCTCTGCTACTTCGACAACTCGTGGCCCGTCGACCCGGCCACGCTTCCCAACGAGCTCCAGCTCGCGAAGCTCGATCCCACCGCGGTCTCCGATCCCGCGATCTTCTTTCGCGGTGAGGACGGACGGCGACGGCTCCATGCGCTGCTGGACGCCCAGCACTATCGACTCGTCTTCTGGCGCCGCGGACCGACCGAGATCAACTATCGCCGGTTCTTCGACGTGAACGAGCTGGCGGCGCTCCGCCAGGAAGACTCGGAGGTCTTCGCCGCAACGCACGAGCTGATTCTCTCCCTCGTCGGTGACGGGGTGGTCGATGGCCTGCGTGTCGACCACGTGGACGGGCTGCTCGACCCGTTAGGCTACCTCGAGCGACTACGCGAGGAGGTGGAGCGACGCGCGCCCGCGAAAGACGGCGCTGCTCCCTTTCCCATCGTCGTCGAGAAGATCCTCACGCCGGGCGAGAAGCTGCGGCGCTCCTGGCCGGTACAGGGCACCACCGGTTACGAGTACCTCAACGATCTCGAGGACATCTTTCTTCATCGCGACGGCTATGCGGCGATCGAGCGCGGCTACCGGTCGCTCCGCCGCCTCACGAGTGGCGACTTCGCCGACGTCGCCCACGCTGGGAAGGTGAAGATCCTCGAGGGTGCGTTGCGCGCCGACGTCGAGCGACTGGCGCGTCGCCTTCAGCCGCTCGCGACCAATCCGTCGATCGAGGCGAAGGCGCTCACGAACGGCATCGTGCAGTTCATCGCCGCCCTTCCTGTCTATCGCACCTACGTTGACGGCCGCTCTCCAGCGCCCGATGCAGACGACGTGGCCGTTCTCGATCGAGCGGTTCAGGTGGCGAGCGAGCGAGCATCCGGCGAGCGGAACACCGTGGTCGATCTCATCCGAGATATCGTCGTCGACGCGTCGTCGGAGGCGCGACTCGGCTTCGTGCAGCGGCTGCAGCAGACGAGCGGACCCGCCACCGCAAAGGGTGTGGAGGACACGGCGCTCTACGTGTACGTGCCGCTCGCATCTCGGAACGAGGTTGGGGGCGCGCCCGATCGGCCGCTGGACGACGCCGTCGGTCGATTCCATCGCGCCAACTCCGAACGCGCCTGCTCGTGGCCGTCCGCGCTCACCTGTACGAATACTCACGACACCAAGCGCAGCGCCGATCTGCGCGCACGTCTCGACGTGCTCAGCGAGTGCGCACCCGAGTGGCAGCGCTGCGTCGCACGCTGGCGTCGTCTCAATCAGCGCCATCGCTCCACGGTAAAGGGACGTCTCGCGCCCGACACCAACACCGAGTACCTGCTGTATCAAACGCTCATCGGTATCTGGCCAACGCCGCGGCCCGGTAGGCGCGTGGACGACATGCCCGATCGCGCCTGGCTCGAGAGCGCGAGAGAACGCCTCGAGCAGTACATGCTCAAGGCTGTGAAGGAAGCGAAGACCCGCACCAGCTGGACGGAGCCGGACGAAACGTACGAGTCGGCGCTGAAGCAGTTCATCGCAGCCATTCTCGCCGGAACCGACGAGTCGCCGTTCCTCTCGGATGTAGCGCGGTTCGTCGGCCACATCGCGACGGCGGGTCACTGGAACGCCCTCGCGCGCCTCCTCGTTCACGCGACCTCGCCGGGTGTTCCCGACACGTACCAAGGCGACGAGATCTGGTTCTTCGCCCTGGTGGATCCGGACAATCGGCGGCCCGTCGATTATGGCCGGCGCGATCAGCTCCTTTCGGCGGTTGCAAGCCCGGGCGCGACGCGCGGCCTGCACCCGTCGGACGAGCGTCTCAAGCTCGGGATGGTGCAGCGGCTCCTCAACATTCGACGCGACCACGCAGCGCTTTTCGCCGCCGGCCGGTATGCGCCGCTCGAGGTGCGGGGTGCCCACGCGGACCACGTCGTCGCGTTTGCGCGGAGCACCGACGCCGCCCACGCGATCGTCATCGCGCCGCGGCTCGTGCAGGGTCTCCTGCTCGAGAACCGCTCACTCCCCGACTGGGCAGACACCGAAATCGTGCTCCCGGAATCCATGCGGCGCGACAGCTACCGTGCGGTTCTCGAGGACAGGGACCTCACCGTTCCGGGTGTCTCTCCTGCACTTGCGCTCTCGGCAGTGCTCACGGATCTGCCTGTCACTCTATTGCTGAGTTCGTAACGGAGGAGCATTATCGTTTCTCATCGCTGAATAGATCGTCCAAGGCTTTGTCAACAGACGTGCGAAGCTCGAACAGCGGACTTGCCGACGCCGGAGCCCGCGAACGCGACAGCGCTCAAAAAGAATCCACCGCTCAGGCCGCCAGGCTTGACGTGCTGGCACGGAATACTCGTCGGGTGATAGTGTACGGTTGC
>Ga0136846_1235477_pt1 | contig 23877 bp, 21 predicted proteins | sample HopSoiMetagenom2_FD_96841 | JGI IMG/M metagenome (GOLD analysis project Ga0136846, IMG submission 96841) | Grasslands soil microbial communities from Hopland, California, USA - 2 Assembly 2016 (version 4) | ecosystem: Environmental > Terrestrial > Soil > Grasslands | place: USA: Hopland... | reverse complement strand
CATGTGCCGCCTGAACGGCACGAGGAACCGGACGCCGAATTGCGAGCCGCCGCCGCGCCGGACGGGACGTACCTGAAGGGTGCTGACGCGGCGTGGCGCGTCGTGGAAGGCTGGACCGTCGTCTCCCACGGACCGCGGTCGGGGATCCATCGGTACCGGGTGGAGATCGAGGAGGTCGAGGAGCGCGCGCCCGCAGGGGAGAGCGCCGACGTCATGCAGTTCAGGCTGGGTGTCCTCGTGCTGCCCGTCTCGGACGTCGACCGGGCCAAGGCGTTCTACACGGCGGTCGGCTTTCGGCTGGATGCCGACCATGCCGTCGACGCCACCTATCGCGTGGTGCACATGACGCCCCCGGGATCCACGTGCTCCATCCTGTTCGGCACCGGAGTCACCACGGCGGCTGCGGGCTCCGTGAGGGGCCTTCACCTCGTCGTCTCGGACATCGAGAGCGCTTGCCGGGAACTCGCCGCAAGGGGCGTGGCGACCGGCGGAATCTTCCACGACACGAGCGGTGTGTTCCACCGCTCCACCGACGAGAGGCGGGTCGGCGGACCCGACCCGCAGCGTCGTGACTATCACTCCTATGCCGAGTTCAGCGACCCGGACGGAAACGGATGGGTACTGCAGGAGGTGCCGGCCCGGGCCTGAGGAGGCTCGTGGCGATCAACTGCGGGAGAGGGCGTCGTCCGCGGAGCCGGAGCGACGCTCGCCTCCGCTCTGTGCCGTCGTGGCGCCGCGCAAGGTCTGGAGGGTCTCGGCGATCGACGCGATATGCGCGTTCACGCCGTGCAAGGCCTCGCGGAGCTGGCGCAGCCGCCCCTCGAGCGCGGTCGCCTCCGCAGTGAGTGACGCCGCGACGGTGGCGGGGGCCGCCTGCAGATCAGTGCCTCGGGACATCTTCCCGGTCCTCCTCGGATCGTGTGGGACACCAGTCGCCGTATTGACCGGGTGGGCCGCGGTGTTGTGACAGCCGGGGCGTCGTCCCCCCAACACACACAGCGCGTCTGGCGGCGGGCCGGGGCCCGGGGCGGGGCCGCGCACACGGTTTCGGCGCTGTCCGGCGCCTGGTCCACCCCGTGTGCAGCCAGACGATCCGGCGAGCGACCGGAGGAGGAGGCCCCCTACGCGACCGTGGCGGCCCTTGCTGTTCACCGACGGCCCTCACCAAGGGCGGACGGCCGACGGAACCTATTCAGAGAGGCGGGACCGCTGATGCTCGCCGCCCGGCTCACGCATCCGGAGGCACAGACCTTCGGCGATGCCCTGGTACCCGCTACGCGGAGTCGTCGGCGATGTGCGGCAGCGCGACGTTGGTGACGGTCGAGCCGAGCAGTACCACGCTGGAGCCGAGCACGGTCGCCAGGAGAGTTCATCGGCCGCGGGCGCCGGCGAGGGGGAGGAAGGCCAGGTCGTCGCCCGGGGGAGGGGAGAGGTGCATGTCGTCTCCTGGGGACAGCGGGCGAGAAGGCGGCCGGTGGGTGCGTGTCGGGGCAGCAGGTGTCGGCCGGGCGGCCGGCGGTAGGTCTTCGCGGGGATGCGGAGTTGCTGGAAGTCCGTCTCCCGCTCGGCGGGTCGGGGCGAGCGGGAGACGGACGGGGGCGTCCGGCGGGGCCGGACTGTTCCGGGGCCGTGGCCCCGTGGTTGTCGCTACTGCCGGCTGCTCCAGTTCGCACGGTGCCCGGCGGGTCTGAGGTGAGCTCGCCCACGGCACCGGCAGCGGGCTCGTACCCTCATGACCGGACGGGGTCGGCACGTGTGACAGGGCGGCGCACATAGATTCCCACCGCCGCAGATCGGCCCTCACGCGGTGTGCCCGGCATCGTGTGACACCTTGTGCGGCAACTCGGCGATGCCGGTGGAGACGGGCGCACGGGTTCGCGCTGCACGCCGGTCGTCGGAGACCACACCATGGTGACCTGCGGACGGAGCGAAGTCGGACCTCGGCATCAGTTCACGCCGTGCGCTGCCGGGTGTCCTCGGCGGCGCACGGGCAGGGTGAGGTCGGACTGACGGACCGCAGCCGGTCCCCGCCGCGCCCTGGGGGAGCCGGTATGGACGCCGAGCGGCGCGGTCACCACTCGACGACCAGCCTTGACACAGCGCGCGTCGCGAGGCCCTCCCGCCATACGAGGGCCCCGTCCCCTGGTGCGAGTCGCAGGCCGGGGAAATGGTTGCAGTGCAGCAACGAGACGATGACGGCCTCTGCTTGGCGCACCGTCGTCCCGCCCGGAACGAGGTCGTCGGTGGCCACCCTCGGGAAACTGATGGGTGTGGACGGCGTCTTGCGGAGCAATTCCCCGACCAGCGTCTCCACAGGTGTCCCGCCGGGCGTGTCACCGTGAGCAGTTCGAGTCATCAGGCGAGGCCGTCAAACGGGTGCGGATGCCCACCGGTGGGTATTCGGAGTCTGGGCGGGCGATGGCCCGGAAGTCGCGTCGGGTGTGCGTCGAGTTCCACGACTCCGGTCGGAGCGGTGCTGCTTACGGCGACGGGAACGTGCTGGTCAGCCGGGGTCGGGAGGGCGTGAAGCCGGTCCGGGGCAGGCGGAGGTGGCGGCGGCAACTGGTGATGATGAGCTGGACGGCGGCGGAGAACAGCCGAAGCCGCAGACGCGGCGCTCCCGGAGCCGGGCCTTGCCGGTGAGAGCGAGCAGGGACATCCAGGCGAACAGGTCCAGGGTGACCTGGATGATCTCCAGCCAGATCTGGTTCTGCGCAGCACCGTGGAGGAAATGTTGGCGCGGGCGGCACGGATGCGGTCCTCCGCCCGCGCCCGCTGCCGGTGGGGCGGTTCGAGTAAAGGTGTGCCAGCCGTGGCGAGTTCCGGCAGGCGGAAGAGCCTCCACGAAAGGGCAGGTCAGGACACTTACCCGGTCGCGAGGGAGATCTCCGTGGACTTGATCAGGGCGACCACCGGAGAGCCGGCCGTCAGGTCCAGTGTGCGCACGGCGTCCGCCGTGATCGCGGCCGTGAGTGAGCCGCCCGCGACGGTGACCTTGACGGATGCCATCGCGGCGCCGGTGGTGATGTCGGAGACCGTGCCGGGGAGTTGGTTACGGATGGAGACGCCCTCGACGGGGGCGGTGGCGAGCGCGACCTCCGTGGCCTTGACCAGGGCCCGCACGGTGGTGCCCGTGGCCAGGTCGAGATCCCTGACGGACTCCCGGGTGATCGCGGCGGTGATCTCCTGACCGCCGTCGAGGCGGACCTTGACGGTGGCCATGACCTCTCCGGTGGTGACGGCGATGACGGTGCCGGGAATCTGGTTGCGGATGCTCAGGCTCATGGCGGAACGCCTCACAGGGAAGAAGGTGGTGAATGGCGGCTTTTGGGGTTGTTGTGAGGGTCACGCTAACCGGGGTGGGGGCCGGGTCCCGGTCAGGCCGGGTACGCGTGGGTCTGTGTCGCCTTGACGGTCGCCCAGACCTCGGCACCCGGATGGAGATCGAGTTCGGCCGCGGCGATCGTGGTGAGGTCGGCGGCGAGGGGGAGTTCGCCGGTGAGGTTCGCGCGGATCTGGTCGCCGTGGGTCTCCAGGCCGACGACCTCGCAGCGCCACAGGTTGCGGGCGCTGGAGCCGGTGGGCCGGTGGCGGTGCAGGGTCACCGCGCCGGGCGGGAAGGCGACGAGGACCGGGCCGGTGAGGTCCTCGGTGGTGGTGATCGCCGGGCCGGTGTCCAGCGTGACGGTGTGGCCCTCGGCCCGGCCCGGGTAGAGGTTGAGGCCGACGAGCTGGGCGATGTAGTCGGTGCGCGGCCGGCGCGCGATGTCCTGCGGCGGCCCCTCCTGCACGACCCGGCCGTGTTCGACGACCACCAGCCGGTCCGCGAGCACCATGGCGTCCAGCGGATCGTGCGTCACCAGGACCGCCACGGCCTCGAAGTCGGCGAGGTGGCGCCGGAGTTGGGCGCGGATGTCGAGGCGGGTACGGGCGTCCAGCGCGGCCAGCGGCTCGTCGAGCAGCAGCAGCCGGGGCCGGGTGGCCAGGGCGCGGGCGAGGGCGACGCGCTGGGCCTGGCCGCCGGAGAGCCTGCGCGGCTTGGCACCGGCCTGCTCGGCGAGCCCCATCCGCTCCAGCCACCCGGCGGCCGTCGCCCGGGCCTCCGCTTTGCTCGCCCCCTGGCAGCGTGGCCCGAAGGCGACGTTGTCGAGGGCGGTGAGATGCGGAAAGAGCAGGTAGTCCTGGAAGACGACGCCGACCGGCCGGGACTCCGGCGGCGTACGCTCCAACTCCACGCCGTCCAGCCGTAGATGGCCCCCGTCGAGCGGGGTGAGCCCGGCCAGCGCCCGCAGTGCGGTGGTCTTGCCGGCGCCATTGGGCCCGAGCAGAGCCACGACATCGCCGGGGGCCGCCGTCAGCCGGACGTCGAGCCGGAAGGAACCCCGGTCGACGACGACACGGGCGTCGAGCCCTGACCTGGTTTCGTCCATGGAGGTCATGACGCGGTCATCCAGCGGTCGCGCAGCCCCGCCAGGACCGCGATCGAGACGGCGAGCAGGACCAGGCTCAGCGCGATGGCGGCGGCCGGGTCGCTCTGGAGTGCCAGATAGACCGCCAGCGGCATCGTCTGCGTACGGCCGGGAAAGTTGCCCGCGAAGGTGATCGTCGCCCCGAACTCGCCGAGTGCCCGCGCCCAGGCCAGCACCGCGCCGGCCGCGACCCCCGGTGCGATGAGCGGCAGTGTGACCCGGCGGAACGCGGTGAAGCGGGAGGCGCCCAGCGTCATCGCGGCCTCCTCGTAGCGCGGGTCGGCGGCCCGTAGCGTGCCCTCCACGCTGATGACCAGGAACGGCATCGCCACGAACGCCTCCGCGACGACGACGCCCGCCGTGGTGAACGGCAGCGTGATCCCGAACCACGAGTCCAGCCACTGCCCGACGACCCCGTTGCGCCCGAGGGCGAGAAGCAGCGCCACACCGCCGACGACCGGTGGCAGCACCAGCGGCAGCGTCACCAGCGCCCGTACGAAACCGCGTCCGGGGAACTCGGTTCGGGCCAGCAGCCAGGCCAGCGGGACACCCAGCACCACACTCACCACCGTCGCCGAGGTGGCGCACAGCAGGGACAGTCGCAGGGCCTGCCACACCTCGGGGCTGGTCAGCTGATCGGGCAGAGTGCGCCACGGCGTCCGTACCAGCAGCGCGATCAGCGGCAGCAGCAGGAACGCCAGCCCCACGAGCGCGGGAATCAGGAGGGGAAGCGGAACGGCCGGCCGTCGGCGCCGGGCCCGGACAGGCCCGCGCCGTGGCCCGCCACCGGTCGGGGTGTCGGCCACGGCTTCGAACCGGCCAGGCTCGGTCACGGCTTGAGGAATCCCGCCCCGGTCAGCACCCGCCGGCCCGCGGCGGACCGGACCAGATTGATGAACGCCTTCGCGGTGTCCGCGTTCCGCGAGCCCTTGAGCAGGACGATCGGATAGTCGTTGACGGCCTCGGCCGACTCGGGGAACTCCACGCCCTCCACTTTGTCACCCGCCGCGTGCACATCGGTCCGGTAGACGACGGACGCGTCGGCCTCATTCAGCTCGACCTTCGTCAGGGCGCTCTTGACGTCCTGCTCGTACGACACGGGCGTGAGCTTCAGGCCGCTCGCGTCGAGGGCCTTCTGCGCGGCGGCACCGCACGGCACCTCCTTGTCGCAGAGGACGACCTTCAGGCCGGACCTGGTCAGATCCTTGAGAGAGGCGATCTTGTCGGGGTTGCCCGGCAGGGTGGCGATCTCCAACTGGTTGCGGACGAAGGTGGCCGGGGTCCCGGCGGCGTCCTTCGCGTCGGTGACGATCTTCATCGTCTTGGGGCTGGCGGAGGCGAACACGTCGGCCGGGGCGCCGCCGGTGATGCTCGCGGCGAGGGAGTCACTGCCGCCGAAGCTGAAGGTGACCTTCGTACCGGGGTGCTTCTTCTCGAACTCCTTGCCCAGCGTCGTGAAGCTCTCCTTGAGGGACGCGGCGGCGAACACGGTCACCGTGCCCGACGGCTTCGAGGAACCCGACGAGGAATCCGCCTTCGCCGACGAGTCGCCGGAGGAGGAGCAGGCGCTCACGGCCAGCAGCACGGCAGCGCTTCCACCGGCCAACCGAAGGGTCCGGTGGGTCCGGCGTGCGGAACGGGTCGTCACGGGGCTACTGAGCATAACGCCGATCATACTTCCGCACATGCGATGAGTCAGGCCTCTTTCGCATCGCATGATCCAGGTTCCTGTCGAAGAAGCCTGGCATATGCGTGGCATGGAGGCTTCTTGGTCCGGCCTTGGCCTGTCCCTCATCTCACGTACCGATGACCTTCACTCCGACGCCATCGGACCCTTCCGTGGCGTTCGGTACCCCTGGGAAACTCCTGACGCGCGCATTCCGTCACGTTCCGCTCACTGTCGCCATCAGGACGAGAGGCCCCTCACCCATGCCCGAAGTCAACCGGCGCCGTTTCTTCCAACTCGCGGGCGCGACAACGGCGTTCACCGCGCTCTCGAGCAGCATCGAGCGCGCCGCCGCCCTTCCCGCGCACCACCGCACCGGGACGATCAAGGATGTCGAGCACATCGTCGTCCTCATGCAGGAGAACCGGTCCTTCGACCACTACTTCGGTTCGCTGCGCGGCGTCCGGGGCTTCGGGGACCCGCACCCCGTCAGTCAGGTGAACGGCAGGTCGGTGTGGCACCAGTCGGACGGCACGAAGGACGTGTTGCCCTTCCGTCCGGACGCCGACGACCTGGGGCTGGCCTTCATCCAGGATCTCCCGCACGGCTGGAGTGACGGACACGTCGCCTTCAACAACGGCAAGTACGACAAGTGGATCCAGGCCAAGTCGTCGACGACGATGGCCTATCTGAACCGCAAGGACATCCCCTTCCACTACGCGCTGGCCGACTCCTTCACCATCTGCGACGCGTACCACTGCTCGTTCATCGGCTCCACCGACCCGAACCGCTACTACATGTGGACCGGCTATACGGGCAACGACGGCACGGGCGGCGGCCCCGTCCTCGGCAACAACGAGGTCGGGTACAGCTGGACGACGTACCCGGAGCGCCTCGAAAAGGCGGGCGTGTCCTGGAAGATCTACCAGGACGTGGGCGACGGGCTCGACGCGGCCGGCTCCTGGGGCTGGATCCAGGACGCCTACCGGGGCAACTACGGCGACAACTCGCTGCTCTACTTCAACCAGTACCGTGACGCCAAGCCCGGCGACCCCCTCTACGACAAGGCCCGCACCGGCACCGACGCCCGCAAGGGCGAGGGCTTCTTCGACCAGCTCAAGGCCGACGTGTCAGGGGGCGAGCTGCCGCAGATCTCCTGGATCGTCGCCCCCGAGGCCTTCACCGAGCACCCCAACTGGCCCGCGAACTACGGCGCCTGGTACATCTCCCAGGTCCTGGACGCGCTCACCTCCGACCCCGAGGTGTGGGCGAAGACGGCCCTGTTCATCACGTACGACGAGAACGACGGCTTCTTCGACCACCTCGTGCCGCCGTTCCCGCCCCAGTCGGACGCGCAGGGCAAGTCGACGGTCGACGTCGGCCCGGACCTCTTCAAGGGCGACAGCAGCCACGCGGCCGGTACCTACGGGCTCGGGCAGCGGGTGCCGATGCTGGTCGTCTCGCCCTGGAGCAAGGGCGGGTTCGTCTGCTCGGAGACGCTCGACCACACGTCGATCATCCGGTTCATGGAGAGCCGCTTCGGCGTGCACGAGCCCAACATCTCGCCCTGGCGGCGCGCGGTCTGCGGCGACCTGACGGCCGCCTTCGACTTCTCCCGCAAGGACACCAGGCCGGTGGCCCTCCCCGACACCGACGGCTACCTGCCGCCGGACAAGGACCGCCACCCGGACTACGTCCCGATCCCGCCCGCTCACCCGGTCCTGCCCCGCCAGGAGCGCGGCCTGCGCCCGGCCCGCCCGCTCAAGTACGCCCCGTACGTGGACGGTTCGGCCGACCCGACGGCCGGAAGGTTCACCCTCGCCTTCGCCTCCGGCACCCATGCCGGCGCAGCGTTCCTGGTGACCTCCGGCAACCGCACCGACGGCCCGTGGGCCTACACCACCGAAGCCGGCAAGACCGTCTCCGACACCTGGAACTCGGCGTACTCGAAGGACGCCTACGACCTGACGGTGCACGGCCCGAACGGCTTCCTGCGAGTCTTCAAGGGGCAGGGCAAGGGCGCCGCCGGACCCGAGGTGACCGCACGGCACGTCGGCGACGACCTTGAACTGACGCTCACCAACAAGGGCCCCAAGGCAGTGGAGTTGAGGCTGAGCAGCGGGTACGGGGGACGCGCGCGTACGATCAAGGTGCGGGCCGGGGCGACCGTACGGCACCGGGTGGACCTGGGCGCCAGCAGGCGGTGGTACGACCTGACCGTTACCTCCGAGGCGGACGCGTCGTTCCTGCGCCGGTTCGCCGGGCACGTGGAGAACAGCCGGGCGGGTGTGAGCGATCCGGCGATCGTGACCTGCTGAGAGGCCGGTCGGGAGGCCGATCGGGAGGCTGGTCAGGAGGACGGTGAGGGGAGCCGGGGTGCTTTGACCGGGACATGGTTGTGACTCGGCCATGCCACGGTACTGTGCCCCGGTGACCACGCAACCAACGAACCACACCAACACCGGCCAGCAGCAGGCCCGGCAGCCGCAGCCCACTGCTGGTGGCGACCCGCGAGTGCAGCGCCAGGTGCAGCAGCAGGCCGGGGTCGCGGCGGGCGGGGCCGGTGGCGGCACCTTGTTCAGCGAGCCGGTGCTGGTGGTCAACCAGAAGGCCAAGCTGATCGAGGTGACCAATGAGTACAAGGTCATGGATCAGCAGGGCCGGGACCTCGGCTCGGTCGTCCAGGTCGGACAGAGCGCGCTGAAGAAGATCTTTCGCCTGTTCTCCAGCCTCGACCAGTTCATGACGCACAAGCTGGAGATCCGGGACGCCCACGGGCAGCCGGTGCTGCTGCTGACGCGCCCCCGCAAGTTCCTGAAGTCGCGGGTGATCGTGCAGCGTCCGGACGGTTCACCGGTCGGTGAGATCGTCCAGCAGAACATGATCGGGAAGATCAACTTCGCGATCAACGCGGGCGGTCAGCAGGTCGGCGCGATCAAGTCGGAGAACTGGCGGGCCTGGAACTTCGCGATCGTCGACCACGCGCAGAACGAGGTCGCCCGCATCACCAAGACCTGGGAAGGTCTGGCGAAGACGATGTTCACGACCGCCGACAACTACGTCCTGCAGATCCACTACCAGTTGCCCGAGCCTCTGCTGAGCCTTGTGGTGGCGACGGCGCTGACCGTCGACACGGCGCTGAAGCAGGATTCACGGGGCATGGGCTGACGGATCGGTGCACAGCCGACGGGCCGGTTCACAGAGATGGACCGGTGCACGGCTGACGGGCCGGTGCACAGCCGACGGGCCGGTTCACACTTGACAGGCCGTTTTACGGAGGCGGACCGAAGCCCCTGCTCACGGGTGTTCACAGGCGCTGGCCGGTTCACAGCAGCGGCGTTTACGGCGACGTTCACAGCGACGTGAGGTGCCCCGGCGCCGAGGGCCGCCGAGGCAGCAACGACGGTTCGACGCGTGCCGAACGGGCCTGCAGCGCGAGAACCGTCGCCACCGGATGCTCCTCCTCGCCCCGGATCGAAGCCGCTGCCGAGGTCGAACCCGAACCCGGACCCGAGCCCGAACTCGAGGCCGCACCCGCACCCGAAGCCGAAGACGGAATCACGATGCGCTCCGCAGACACCGGAGCGGGAACCGGGTCGGCAACCGGCTTAGGCGTCGACCGCGTCAGCGTCACCACACCCCACCCCGCGAGCCCCGCCCCCGCCAGCGCCAGGAGCAGACCCGCGTCGGCGCCCTGGAGCCGCTCGCCGAGCAGCGTCAGGCCGATCACCGCCGCGGCGACCGGATTGGCCAGCGTCACCACGGCCAGCGGACCGCCGAGGCCGCCCCGGTAGGCGGTCTGGGACAGGATCAGCCCGCCCGCCGCGAAGGCCGCGACCAGCAGCGCCACCCCGATCACCTGCCAGCCGATCAGCGGACCGGAGCTGTCCGTCGCCGCGACCGTGACGGTCTGGGTGAGCGCCGAGGCCACCCCGGACGCGATGCCGGACGAGCTCGCGTGCCGCAGTCCGGGCTTGGCGCCGGGCCGGGCCAGCACCCCGATCACCACCATCGTCGTACCCGCGACCGCCAGGGCCTCGGGGAGGCTCAGCACGTCGTCGGGCGCCGGACCGGACGCCGTGACCAGGATCGCCGCCAGGCCGAGCAGCGTCAGAGCGGTACCGCGCCACTCCACCGCGCTGACCCGCCGGCCGGCGATACGCGCCCCCAACGGCACCGCCGCGACCAGCGTGAGCGCGCCCAGCGGCTGCACCACCGTGAGCGGACCGTACTTGAGGGCGACCACGTGCAGCAGCGCGCCCGCCGCGTTGAGCAGCACGGAGCCCCACCAGGCGCCGGTAGCCAGCAGCCGTCGTATCCCGGCGTCGGCGTTGCGGGAGGCGAGCCGTTCCTGGGCGACCGCCGCGGCGGCGTAGGCGACGGCGGAGAACAGGGAGAGGGTGACGGCGGCGAGCGTGGCGGTGTTCATCGGGCCGCTCCGACGAGGACGGGCTCGTCGGCCGGGGTGAGCCTGCTGACCTGGCCCGCCGTCGACGCGGTGCGGTGCGGCAGAGGGACGACCGCCAGGGCGATGCCCAGCAGGGCCGAGGCCACGATCGCGTCGAGCCAGTAGTGGTTCGCCGTACCGACGATCACCAGCAGCGTCACCAGCGGATGCAGCAGCCACAGCCGGCGCCGGCGAGAGCGGGTCGCGACGATCAGGCCGATCGCGACCATCAGGGCCCACCTGAAGTGCAGCGACGGCATGGCCGCGAACTGGTTGGACAGGGTGTCGGCCTCGGGCGAGGCGCCGTAGACCGTCGGACCGAACACCTGGCCGGTGTCGAGGAGACCTGTTTCGGCCAGCAGTCGCGGCGGGGCCAGCGGGAAGGCGAGGTGGAGCACCAGGGCCGCGCCGGTGACCAGGGCGAGGACCCGGCGGGCCCAGACGTAGTGCGTGGGGCGCCGTAGGTAGAGCCAGACCAGGAAGGCGACGGTGGCCGGGAAGTGCACGGTCGCGTAGTAGGTGTTCGCGAGATGGACCGCGGTGTCGCTGTGCGTCAGCGCTGACTGCACGGCACCCTCGCCGGGGAGGCGCAGGGCGCGCTCCCAGTCCCAGACGCGGTGGGCGTTGCTGAATGCCTCGGTGGAGTGCCCGGTCGCGAGCTGGCGGCCGAGTTTGTAGATGAGGAACAGCCCTGTGACCAGCAGGAGTTCACGGACGAGCGGTGGCCGTCGTATACCGGCGGGCTCTGCCTCGGCGGCCTCGGCGCGGGCTTCCATCTCCCGACCCCTTCGGTAGTGCGTCATGGGCGTGAACTCGTCTGTACGGGCGCTCCGCTCATCGATACGTTGGTGTACCGATACGTGAGTGTACCGAAACGAATCCGTTCCGGTACACTCACGTTTCGATGGACTTACGACACACTGGAATCGGGAATAAGCCATCGGGCCACCCGAACCGAATGGCAGGAACGACAGAGAGAGGGAGCGCGGTCATGACGTCGCAGGCTGCGGAGGGACCGGAACCGGTCGTCGCCTCGCGCCGCTCCAAGATCACGCCGGAGCGTGAGCAGGAGTACTTCGACGCCGTGCTCCATCAGATCCGCGAGTGCGGATACGAGGCGCTGACCATGGAGGGCGTCGCCGCCAGCGCGCGCTGCAGCAAGTCGACGCTCTACCGGCAGTGGAAGACGAAGCCGCAGTTCGTGGCCGCCGCGCTGCGCGCCAACCGGCGCGCCCGCTTCGCCGACATCGACACGGGGACCCTCGCCGGGGACCTGCGCGCGGCGGTGCGGGTGGCGGGCGAGTGGTCGGGACACGACACCCGGCTGACGCAGGCCCTCGGGCATGCCGCCATGCAGGACCCGGAGCTCCAGGAGGCGCTGCGCGAGGCGCTCGTGGAACCGGAGGTGCGCGCGTTGCGCGAGATGATCAGCCGCGCGGTCGAGCGGGGTGAGGTCCCCGCCGACCATCCGGCGCTGGAGTACGTACCGGCGCAGTTGATGGGTGTCCTGCGCGTCCGCCCGGTCCTGGAGGGGCGGTACGCCGACCCGGACTACCTCGTCGGGTTCGTCGAGGCCGCGGTGCTGCCCGCACTCGGCGTCAGCTGAGACGCAGGCCGCCGTCCGTGGTGCGACCGGACGGTGACCTGTCCGCGCCGACCCGTGGGGACGGGGGCGGCGCGCACCCCCCCGGCCGGGTGGGGTTCCTCTTGAGCGGAGAGGAGCTCCACCCGGCCGATCCACCCGGCCGATCCATCCAGCCGATTCACCCTGCCGATCCACTCCGGCCGATCCACTGGCGCGGGACCGGGCCGCAGGTCAGGCGTTCGTCCCGCTGCCGCCCGCCGAGGAGACCTTGATGCCTGCCACGATCTGGTCGATCACCGACTCTTTCTGGTCGGCGTCGATACCGAAGCGGACGACCACGATCTGCCGGGGATTCGACGGCGCGGGGAACGCCAGCGACTGGACGATGCCGTCCGCGCCCTTGCTGGTGACCGCCTTCCAGCGGACCAGATAACCCTTCTGCCCGGCCACGGTCACCGCCTTGGTGGCCAGTACGTCGTGCGAGGTGATCTTCCCGTAGGTCGTACCGCCGTACGACTCCTCGGCGTTGGCCTCGATGTCGGCCTTGGCGACTGCCTCGGGCGTACTGCCCGAGGTGCCCAGCGCCAGCGCGGGCGCCGAGTACGCCCCGCCCTTCGTGCAGCTCTTCGTCGTGTCGCCCGGGCACTTGTACGAGCTGTCCGAGGTCACCTGCCCGCCCACTGCGATCGACTGGCCGTACCAGCCGTCGGGGATCGGGATGCTGATCCCGTTGGTGGGGTCGGGCACGGAACCACTGTCGATCTTCGGGCTCTCCGAGGGCTCGGACTGCCGCGGATCCGGCGTCCGCCCGTCCGGGCCGCCTCCGGGGCCGCCGTCGGGACCGCCCCGACCGCCGCCGTTCTGGCCGCCGGGCCCACCCTGTCCACCGGTTCCGCCCGGCCCGCCCGGCACCTGCGAGCTCACGTCGCTGCCGCCGTCGTCCCTGGTCAGCGCGTACACGCCGCCGCCTATGCCGGCGAGGACGGCGATCGCCACCGCGACGGCTATACCGGTGCGCAGCCCGCGCCGGGTGCCCGTCGGCGGATGGTCCGGATACGCCGGATACGACCCGCCGGTGGCCAGCACCGGTGGACCCCAGGCGGCGGCCGAGCCCTCGGGACGGGTCTGTTCCGTCCATGCCTTGCCGTCCCACCAGCGCTCGGTGGCGGGGCCGTCACTTGTCTGCCCGGGGTCGGGGTACCAGCCGGGAGGAGTCTCCTGCGTCATGCCCCCACCGTATGAGGCTCGTGTGAAAGTCGGATGAGAGGAGTGCCCTTTGCGCCGGGAACGGCGTGGAAAGGCGGGCCGAGATGCCGAGATAAGGGGATACGCGGGGCCGGGCCCCCGCCGCTCACCAGCCGATCCGGCGCCTTCCGGGGCCCGTCGGCAGGTGCGGACGTGTGTCTGCCGGTGACGGAAAATCAGCGATATTTCATTCACTGGCGGCCGGCGGCAATATGCGGAACCGCTGGTGACGGGTGCGGCGCGTCGCCCTGCCGCCCGCCCTGTCACTCGTCCCGGCGGAGTCTGGGCGGACCCGCCTCCACAGCGGCGGCCGGACGGCTAGTCTCGGGTTCTGTACGTCGTTCAGGCGACTTGGGGAGGTACGGGATGACGGAGGAACGGCCAGGGAAGGCCGGCTCTGCCGCCCTGTGGGAGCGCGAAGCGCAGGTCGCCGCCATCGAGCAGGCGATCGAGGTGTTGTGTGTCGACAACTCCTCCTCGGGCAGTCTGCTGCTCTTCAGCGGCGAGGCGGGCTTCGGCAAGACCGCGCTGATGGCCCAGACCCGGCGCCTCGCCGAGCGCCGCAACTGCACGGTGTGGTCGGTGCGCGGCGGCGAGACCCTCAAGTCGGTCCCCTTCAACGTCGTACGGCAGCTGCTGCAGCCCGCCCTGCTGTCGCTGATGCCGGAAGAGGCCCGCGAATACCTGGGCGACTGGTACGACATCGCGGGTCCCGCCCTCGGCATCACCGAACCCGGTGAACGACAGGCCGACCCGCAGGGCGTGTGCGACGGCCTGGTCGCGGCCGTACGGCGGCTCGCCAAGCGCGACTGGCCGCTCGTCCTGCTCATCGACGACGCCCAATGGGCCGACCAGGAGTCGCTGCGCTGGCTGGCCGCGTTCGCGGAGCGGCTCGACGACCTGTCCGTCCTGGTCGTCGTCGCGCGCAGGCCCGACGAGGCCACCGGCGCCGACGCCGACCACCTCGAGGTGATCGCCGCGGCGGCCAGCCCCGTCGAAGCCCTCGACGCCCTGACACCGGCGGCCTGCGCGGGCCTCACCCGCGCCACCCTCGGCCCGCACGCCGACGCCCCGTTCTGCCGCGAGGTGTGGGCGGTCACCGGCGGCAACCCGTACGAGACCGTCGAACTCCTCGCCAAGGTCCAGGACGAAGGACTCGCCCCGGTCGAGGCGTCCTGCTGTGAACTGCGCGCACTGAACAGCTCGGCGCGCGGCGGCGGCCTCGTCGCCCGTCTTCAGGAGCTGGGTGTCGAGGCCACCCGCTTCGCCCAGGCCGCGGCCATTCTCGGTACGGGCATCACCGTGGACCTCGTGGCACGGCTGGCCACGCTGGGTCCCAACGAGGCCTACCGCTGCGCCAACCTCCTCTGCGCCGAGCGGATCCTCACCGAGCCCGATCTGGCGACCCGTCAGATCACGGACAGTGAGCTGGAGTTCGTCCACCCCCTGATCGCCACCGCCGTCTACGACGCCATCCCGGACGGCATCCGCACCGCCATGCACGGCATCGCCGCCCAGGTCGTCTCCGAGTCGGGCCGTGGCGCCGCCGCTGCCTCCCACCACCTCCTCCATGTGTATCCGGACGACGACGAGGAACTCGTCGACCAGCTGCGCGAGGCCGCCCGCGAGCACCAGGCGGTCGGCGCCCCGGACGCGGCCCGCCGCTGTCTCGAGCGCGCCCTGCTGGAACCACCCCGGCCCGAGAGCCACGCGCACGTGCTCTACGAACTGGGCTGCGCCACCCTCCTCACCGCGCCCGCGACCACCATCGGACATCTCCAGACCGCGCTCGCGATGCCCGGCCTGGAGGGCGACAAGCGCGTCGACGCGATCGTCCGGCTCTCCCAGGCCCTGCTGCACAACGACCAGTTGGAGGCCGCCGTCCGCACGGTCGAGACGGAAGCCACCCGGCACGAACCGGGCCCGGCCCGGATGCGGCTGCAGGGCGTGCACTTCATGTGGGAGTGCCTCCACGGGGGCGACGCGCCCGCGCCGGGCCGCTCCGAGCGCCTCGCCGAACTCGCCCGCCCCTGCACGGGCCGGGACAACTCCGAGCGCGCGCTGCTCATCCTGCGCGGCTTCGACGCCATGGCTCACGGCGAGAACGCCGAGGAGGTCGTGGAGGTGTGCGACCGTGCCCTCGTCAACGGCCGCCTCGCACCAGGACTGGGCTGGATCGACCCCGAGTGGGGCATCGAGCTGCCGATGATGCTGGCCTCCGCGTACACCTACACCGACCGCCTCGACCGCGCCGAGTCCCTCTACATGGAGGCTCTGCGCACCTACGAGACGCACGGCTGGAGCGGCGGTCACCTCTCCCTGGCCCATGCCTACGTCGGTCTGGGCCACCGCAGGCGGGGCCGCCTCAGAGAGGCCGAGACGTCTCTGCGCGAGTCCCTGCGTCTCGCCGAACGAGTCGGGCGCGGCCTGCCCCTGTACTGGTCGGCGACCTGCAACCTCGTCGACACGCTGCTCGCCCGCGGCCATGTCGGGGAGGCCTGGGCCATCGCCGAGCAGTACGGTTTCGCCCCGCCCTACCCGTCCACCATCGTGCTGCCCGAACCCCGCGCCGTACGCGGCAGGCTGCTCATCGCGGTCGGCCGCACCAAGGAGGGCATCAACGAACTGGAGGCCGCGGAGAAGGCGGCGACCGCGCGGGGATTCCACAACCCGGTGCTCGCCACCTGGGCCGTCGACCTCGCTCGGGCCCTGGCCACGGAGGACCCGCTGCGGGCCGCGGGGCTGGCCACCGACGCGCGCCGTCATGCCGAACGCTTCGGCACGGACACCGCGATCGGCGAGGCCCTCCGCTGCGCGGCGGCCCTGGAGACAGGCCAGCGTGCGGTCCGCCTGGCGTCCCAGGCGGTCTCCTACCTGGAGTCGTCACCCTGTCAGTACGAACACGCGGCGGCCCGCGTCGAGTACGGCATCGCCGCCCGCTCGGTCGCCGAGATCCAACGCGGTCTGACGCTGGCCAAGTCGTGCGGCGCGGACGGACTGGTCGCCCAGGCGCGGGAAGTCCTGGAGACGGGCCGGGGACTGCGCTGACCCACGCCGGGGCGCCCGGTACGAGTGGTCAGGCGCGCAGCAACTGCTCCGTGACCCTCGCCAGGCGCCCCCGCACGTCCTCGTCGTACGTGTCCTCGTGCGCTCGCGACGGGCTCGTACCGTCGAAGTAGCGTCCGCTGCCCGACTCCTGGGTCACCAGTGCGACAACGGCCGCAGCGCCGTCGGCGACGCTCGACCTGGGGGTGACACCGGCCTCGCGGACCATCGTGGTGTCCATGTAGGTGGCGGGGTGCAGCACGTTGACGGAGATGTCCCAGGCCGCCAACTCCTCGGCCAGGGTGAAGGTGTGGGCGGCGAGCGCGAACTTGCTGCGGACGTACGCGGTCGTGCCGCTGTAGCCGCGGGTGAGTTCGGGATCGTCGAAGTCGAGCGGTGCCTGGCCGGCCGAGCCGACGTTCACGACCCGTGAGGGCGCGCCCGCACCCAGCGCCGGCAACAGGGCGCGGGTGAGGACGACCGGCGCGAGGTAGTTCACCGCGAGCCGCAACTCGTGCCCGTCAACGCTCAGTTCACGGGCCGAGCCGCGTGGACCGGCGCCGACGCCCGCGTTGTTGACGAGCACGTCGAGACCCGGGTGCGCGTCGGACACCCGGGCGCCCAGCTCCCGTACGGCGGCCAGCGAGGCCAGGTCGGCGACGAACCCCTCGGCGTCGCCCTCGGCCCGAAGCCGGGTGACGAGCCGCTCGGTGCGCTCGGGGTCGCGTCCGTGGGCGAGAACGGTGTGACCGGAGCGGACCAGCTCGAAGGCGACGTACCGGCCGAGCCCCGAAGTGGCGCCGGTGATCAGAACAGTGGACATGCCTCCACCGTAGGCACGGGACGCGGGCACGGACGAGAACCTGCCGAGCCGACGACCAGCGGGGTCACCCTTGCGCGCCGTCCTCCTCCGCCAGTACACGCTGCGCCACCGCGAACGCCGAGTTGGCCGCCGGGACCCCGCAGTACACGGCCGTCTGGAGCAGCACCGCGCCGATCTCCTCGGGGGAGAGCCCGTTGCCGCGGGCCGCGCGGACGTGCATCGCCAGCTCGTCGTAGTGGCCGTGGGCGACCAGGGCGGTGAGCGTGATCATGCTGCGCTCGCGCCGGGTGAGTGTCGGGTCGGTCCAGATCTCGCCCCACGCGTAGCGCGAGATGAAGTCCTGGAAGCGGGCCGTGAAGGGCGTCTGCCGTTCCTGCGCCCGGTCCACGTGGGCGTCGCCGAGTACCTGCCGGCGCACCTCCATGCCCCGCCGGGGAGCCACCCCGAAGTGCGGGCGCAGCGCGGCCAGTACGGCTTCCGGGCACTGCGCGACCGCCAGATGCGAGGCGCCCGGCAGTTCGACGAGCGTGGCACCCGGCACCGCGTCCGCGATCTCCCGCAGATGGGCCGGGGGAGTGGCCGGGTCCCGCCTCCCGGCGACGAGCAGGGTGGGCATCTCGATCCCGGCCAGCCGCTCGCGCACGTCGAAGGCGGCCAGCGCGTCACAGCAGGCCGCGTACGCCTCCGGATCGGCGTTTTGGTGGTCCGCGACCAGCTCCGGCACGGTGAACCCGGGCGTGAACCAGCGCGCGTCGGCGCTCCTGGCGAGCCCTGTCAGCCCCTCGCTCCGCACCAGGGCGGCCCGCTCCTCCCACGGCTTGCGGCCGTTGAAGTGGGCCGAGGAGCACAGCACGGCGAGCGACGACACGCGCTCCGGGTGGTGGACGGCCAGATGCAGACCCACCGCACCGCCCAACGACACGCCCGCGTAGGCGAATCGGTCGATGCCGAGGGAGTCCGCGAGCGCCAGCACGAGCGCGGCCAGATCACCGACGGTGGCCCCCGGCCCGATCAGCCCGGGCGCCGAACCTCCGTGCCCCGGCAGATCCCAGCGGACCACCCGGTGAGTGACGGACAGCTCGGGCGCCACCTTGTCCCACAGGGCGTACGACGTGCCGAGCGAGGGCCCGAGCAGCAGCGGGGGAGCGGTGACGGAGCCCTCGACGCGGTGGTGCAGCAGCTTGTCGGTCACGGTCGCTCCAGAGCACGGTCGGTGAGGGTTGTGGCAGAGCCGGTGTAACGGGCGGGGTCGGTCAGGTCGTTGAGGGGCAGGTCCTTCAACTCGGGCTCATCGGCCAGGAGTTCGACGAGTGTCCGGCCCTCGGTGTGGGTGCGGGCGGCCACTTGGGTGAGCAGCTCCTTCGCGCGGGCCCGGCCCAGTACGGGTGAGAGTTCGGCGGCCAGCCGCTCGGAGACGATCAACCCGTGGGTGAGGCCCAGGTGTTGGCGCATGACATCCGGGTGCACGCGCAGCCTCCCGGTCAGCTCCACGGCGTCCCGGGCCGCGCCCCCGGTCAGCCGGAGGAGCTCCCTCAGCGGCTCCCACTCGGCGTGCCAGGCACCGGCCGGCCGCTCGTCCTCGGCGACCAGAGCCCCGAACAACGTGGCCGCGAGCTGCGGTGCGCGTCGCGCCGCGGCGGCGATCAGCGTCGACCGTACGGGATTCGCCTTGTGCGGCATCGCCGACGAGCCCCCGCCGCTGCCCTCGGACACCTCGGCGATCTCGGTACGGGCCAGTGTCAGCACGTCGGCGGCGAGTTTCCCGAGGGCGCCGGCCGTGAAGGCGAGCGCCCCGGCGAGATCGGCGACCGGGGTGCGCAGGGTGTGCCAGGGCAACACCGGCTCGACGAGGCCGAGTTCACGGGCGTAGGCGGCGACCGCGGCTCGGGTGTCCACCGGTGCGTCGCCCGCGCCGAACACGGTGAACGCGGCCAAGGTGCCTGCGGCGCCCCCGAGTTGAGCGGGAAGGCCGCGTCGTACGGCCGTGAGGCGGTCCCGTGCGTCCAGTACGAGCGAACGCCAGCCCGCCGCCTTCAGGCCGAAGGTCGTCGGAACGGCGTGCTGGGTGAGCGTGCGGCCCGGCATCGGGGTGTCGCGGTGGTCGGCGGCGAGCCGGGCGAGGGCGCCCGCGGCCTGGTCGAGGTCGGCGAGGACCAGGTCCAGGGTGCGGGCGGCGACCAGCATCGTCGCCGTGTCCAGGATGTCCTGGCTGGTCGCACCCCGGTGCACGTACGGCCCGTACTCCGCGCCGACCGCCGCCGTCAGGTCCGCGACCAGGGGGATCACCGGGTTGCCGCCGGCCCGGGCGCGCAGCGCGATCGACCGTACGTCGAAGGCGGCGGCCTCGTGGACGGCCGTGTCGACCGCCGTGGCCGCCTCCCCGGGCGCCAGCCCCAGGCCCGCCTGCGCCCGGGTCAGCGCGGCCTCCGCGTCGAGCATCGCCCGCAGGTAGGCGGTGTCGCTCGTCGCGGAGGCCGCCGGGGAACCGGCCCACCCGGGGGAGAGCAGGCCGGTGTCGGCGGCGGACTCGGCAGCGGCAGGTGGTGTCACTCGAACTCCAGGAAGACCGTTTCGCCCTCGCCCTGAAGGCGGATGTCGAAACGGTACGTGCGCCGCTCGCCCTCGGTGGCGACCAGCGTGGCGCGCCGCTCGGCCGGCAGGGAGTCGAGCAGCGGATCGGCGCCGTCCGCCAGATACGCACGCGTGTACAGGTGGGTCAGCAGACCGCGCGCGAACACACACACGCTGATGTACGGCAGGCCCACGTTGCCCGGCGGCAGCGTGTACAGCGCGTAGTGCCCGTCGGCGTCCGTGGCGACCCGCCCGAAGCCCGTGAAATCGGTGCCGTTGCGGCCCAGGAAGCCGCCCGTCACCGGGTCGCGGCGCAGGGAACCGGGGGCGCCGGAGAGGGAGCCGTCGGGCGCCGCCTGCCAGAACTCCAGCAGGGCGTCGGGGATCGGGTCGCCCGCGCCGTCCAGGACGTACCCGTGGAGGGTGACCGTGTCCGGGTGGCCCTTGGGCGCTACCTGCTCGCCCTCGGGGAAGGGAAGCGCGTACCCGTAGAAGGGGCCCACGGTGTGCGACGGGGTGGGGCGAAGGTTCTCCGGGGAGACGGGAGAGACAGGAGAGGCGGGGGAGGGGCTCATCAGTCGCGGCCTTCTTCGATCCAGGTGGCGGAGGGACCGTCGAGGACGATGTCCCACTCGTAGCCGAGCGAGAACTCGGGCTGGGACAGGTCGTGGTTGTACTCGGCGACGAGGCGGTTGCGGGCGGCCTCGTCGGTCACCGAGCGCAGGATCGGGTCGTAGCGGAACAGTGGGTCGTTCGGGAAGTACATCTGCGTCACGAGCCGCTGCGTGAACGCCGTACCGAAGACCGAGAAGTGGATGTGCGCGGGCCGCCAGGCGTTGGTGTGGTTGCGCCACGGGTACGCGCCCGGTTTGATCGTGGTGAACCGGTATCGTCCCTGATCATCCGTCAGGAGCCGCCCCACGCCGGTGAAGTTGGGGTCGAGCGGCGCCGGGTGCTGGTCCCGCAGATGCGCGTACCGGCCGGAGGCGTTGGCCTGCCACAGCTCGATCAGCTGACCGCGCACGGGCCGCCCGCTGCGGTCGAGGAGCCGTCCGGAGACGGTGATGCGCTCGCCGAGCGGCTCGCCCTGGTGCTGGATGGTCAGGTCGCTGTCGATCTCGGTGATGTCGGTGACCCCGAACACCGGCCCCGACAGCTCGACCGTCTCCGGGTCCCCGCCGCTCACCGCGACCAGCGGCTGCTTCGGGTACCGCAGCACCGAGCTGCGGTAGGGGGCGTAGTCGCGCGGCGGGTGGTTCTGCACGGGGGCGCCTTCGGCGACCGCCTTGTCGTAGGCGTCCTGGAGGTCGCTGACCTCGGTGTCGATGTCCGACTGGGTGAGAGCCATGGGGAGTTCCTAGCGTTCGAGGACGAGGGCGAGGCCCTGGCCCACGCCGATGCAGAGGGTGGCGACACCGACTCCCGTGCCCTTGCGGGCGAGTTGGTGGGCGACGGTCCCGGCGAGCCGGGCGCCGGAGGCGCCGAGCGGATGCCCGAGGGCGATCGCACCGCCCTGCGGGTTGAGGACCCGCGGGTCGAACTCGGGCCATTCGGCGACGCAGCCGAGGACCTGGGCGGCGAACGCCTCGTTCAGTTCGAGAGTTGACAGGTCGTCAAATCCCTTGCCCGCCTTGGCGAGTGCGCGGTTGACGGCTTCGACGGGGGCCAGCCCGAAGTAGTTCGGGTCGATGGCCGAGACGCCGGTCGCCGAGACCCGGGCGAGGGGTTCGCGGCCGGTGGCCTTCAGGCCCTCCTCGTCGACCAGGAGGAGGGCGGCGGCGCCGTCGTTGAGGGGGGAGGCGTTGCCCGCGGTGACGGTGCCGCCCTCGGGGCGGAAGGACGGCTTGAGCCCGGCCATGGCCGCGAGGGAGGCGTCGGCGCGTACGCATTCGTCGGCGGCGAAGGCGACCGGGTCGCCCTTGCGCCGGGGCACCGGGACGGGGGCGAGCTCGGCGTCGAACAGGCCCGCCCGCTGCGCCGCGGCGGCCTTCTGGTGGCTGGCGAGGGCGAACTCGTCCTGCTGCTCGCGGGTGATCTTGTGCTTGTCGGCGATGAGTTCGGCGGACTCGCCCAGCGGGATCGTCCAGCGCGGGTCCATCCTCGGGTTGGTCATGCGCCAGCCGAGCGTCGTCGAGTACAGCTCGGTGTGCCCGGCGGGGAAGGGCCGGTCGTTCTTCGGCAGGACGTAGGGGGCACGCGTCATGGACTCGACACCGCCCGCGAGCGCGATGGAGGCGTCGCCGACGGCGATGGCGCGGGCGGCCTGGATCACCGCTTCCAGACCGGACGCGCACAGCCGGTTGACGGTGACGCCGGGGACCGAGGTGGGCAGCCCGGCGAGGAGGCCCGCCATCCGGGCGACGTTGCGGTTCTCCTCGCCGGCGCCGTTGGCGTTGCCGAAGTAGACGTCCTCGACCCGGGCGGGGTCCAGGGCGGGCGTCCGGGCGAGGAGTTCACGGATGGCGTGGGCGCCGAGGTCGTCCGGGCGCAGGCCGGCCAGGCCGCCGTTGTAGCGGCCGATCGGGGTCCGTACGGCGTCGACGATGTAGACGTCCTTCAGACGGCTCACGGCTGGATCTCCTCGGGGATGCGGACCTTCGCGGCGGTCTTCGCCACGATCTCCTCGACGCCGACACCCGGCGCGGTCTCGACGAGCACCAGCCCGTCCTCGGTGACATCGAGAACACCCAGGTCGGTGATGACCCGGTTCACACACGCCTTGCCGGTGAGCGGCAATTCACACTGCTCCAGGATCTTCGGGGAGCCGTCCTTCGCGGTGTGCGTCATGACGACGATCACCGTGCGAGCGCCGTGCACCAGGTCCATCGCCCCGCCGATCCCGGTGACCAGCTTGCCGGGGATGGCCCAGTTCGCCAGGTCGCCCCCGGCGGACACCTGCATCGCGCCCAGTACGGCGACGTCGATGTGCCCGCCGCGGATCATCCCGAAGGACAGCGCCGAGTCGAAGAAGGAGGCGCCCGGCAGGACGGTCACCGTCTCCTTGCCCGCGTTGATCAGATCCGGGTCGACCTGGTCCTCGGTCGGGTAGGGGCCGGTGCCCAGGATGCCGTTCTCCGACTCCAGGATCACCTCGACGTCGGCGGGGAGGTAGTTGGGGATCAGCGTCGGCAGACCGATGCCCAGGTTCACGTACTGCCCGTCGCGCAGCTCACGCGCGGCCCGGGCGGCCATCTCTTCCCTGTTCCAGGCCATCAGCTGCTCACCGTCCGCTGCTCGATCCGCTTGTCGGCCGCCTGCTCGGGCGTCAGGGCGATCACCCGCTGCACGAAGATGCCCGGCAGGTGCACCGCGTCCGGGTCGATCTCGCCGGGCTCGACCAGTTCCTCGACCTCGGCGACCGTGATCCGGCCGGCCATGGCCGCGAGGGGGTTGAAGTTCCGGGTGGACTTGTTGAAGACGAGGTTGCCGTGCCGGTCGCCCTTGGCGGCCCGGACCAGCGCGAAGTCGGTGCGGATGGCGCGCTCCAGCACGTACTCCGTGCCGTCGAACTCCCGTACCTCCTTCGGCGGCGAGGCCAGCGCGACGCCACCGGAGCCGTCGTACCGCCAGGGCAGTCCGCCCTCCGCGACCTGGGTGCCGACCCCGGCGGGTGTGTAGAACGCGGGGATTCCGGCGCCGCCGGCGCGCAGCCGCTCGGCGAGCGTGCCCTGCGGGATCAGCTCGAGCTCCAGCTCACCGGCGAGGTACTGGCGGGCGAACTCCTTGTTCCCGCCTATGTACGAGCCGGTGACGCGGACGATCCGGCCCGCCGCGAGCAGTACCGCGAGGCCGGACTCCATGGCCCCGCAGTTGTTCGACACCACCGACAGGCCCGAGACCGAGCGCTCGTACAGAGCCTCGATCAGCACGTTCGGCACACCGCTGAGCCCGAAACCGCCCACCGCGAGCGACGCGCCGTCCGGCACATCGGCCACCGCCTCCAGGGCTGTGGCGACCACCTTGTCCATCCGTGAAGCCCCATCTCTTCCGAGCAATTACTCAGGGCACTGAGTATTTCAGCAAGGT
>Ga0136846_1223759_pt1 | contig 23877 bp, 26 predicted proteins | sample HopSoiMetagenom2_FD_96841 | JGI IMG/M metagenome (GOLD analysis project Ga0136846, IMG submission 96841) | Grasslands soil microbial communities from Hopland, California, USA - 2 Assembly 2016 (version 4) | ecosystem: Environmental > Terrestrial > Soil > Grasslands | place: USA: Hopland... | reverse complement strand
GCGTTCCTCTCCGGCTCGGTGCTCGAGCTGGCGGCGACGCTCGGCGTCGCGCTCGTCGCGGTCACCGTCGGCGTGCGGCTCGTCGACGGCGGGCTCGGCCTCGCGGCGGGCCTGACGGTGCTGGTCCTCGCCCCCGAGCTCTACCTCCCCCTGCGCCAGCTCGGAGCGCAGTTTCATGCGAGCGCCGACGGGATCGCGGTCGCCCAGCAGATCCTCACGCTTCTCGAGGCGCCCCCCGAGGTCGCTTCGGCGGGAGTGCGGGCCGCCCCCTCGCCGGTAGCCGCGGCCGTGCGCTTCGAACGCGTGTCGTTCGCCTACCTGGCCCGGCCGGGGCTCGTGCTGAACGGCCTCGAGCTCGAGCTCTCCCCGGGCGAGACGGTCGCGCTCGTCGGCGCGAGCGGGGCCGGCAAGAGCACGGTCGCGAGCCTGCTCCTCCGTCTCGCCGAGCCGACCGCCGGCCGCATCACGGTGGGGGGCGTCGACCTGGCGAACTGCGACACGGAGGCGTGGCGCCGGCAGCTCGCGTGGGTGCCGCAGCAGCCGACGATCTTCCGCGGCACGGTCGCGGACAACATCCGCCTCGGCCGCGCGGACGTGAAGTCGGTCCGCGATGCGGCGATGCTCGCGGGGGCCGACCGGTTCGTCGAGGCGCTGCCGTTCGGCTACGACACCCTCGTCGGGGATGGAGGGCGCCCGCTGTCGGCCGGCGAGCGGCGCCGGATCGCGCTCGCGCGCGCGTTCGCGCGTGACGCGCCGCTGGTGATCCTCGACGAGCCGACTGCGGATCTCGACCGTACGAGCGCGGAGGTCGTCGCCGAGGCGATCGAGCGGCTCCGGCAGAGCCGCACTGTCCTGCTCATCGCACACAGACCCGAGCTGGCACTGCGCGCCGATCGTGTCGTCGTCCTCGAGGGCGGCACGGCCGCCGTCCTCTCGGAGCGTGAGGCAGCTTGATCTCCTCGCGCCGCCGGCTGCTCGCGCTCGCGGCCGCGCCGCGTTCGCGGGTGACTCTGTCGATCGGCCTCGGCGCGGCGACGGTGCTCTGCGGCGTCGGCCTGATGGCGACGGCGGGCTATCTGATCTCGCGCGCGGCGGAGCGGCCGGCCGTGCTCTCGCTCACGGTGGCGATCGTCTGCGTGCGCTTCTTCGGACTGGCGCGGCCGCTCGCGCGGTACTTCGAGCGGCTCGCCTCGCACGACCTCGCCCTCCGCGTGCTCGGCCGTGCGCGCCTGCGCGTCTACGAGCGCCTCGAGCCGCTCGCACCCGCGCAGCTCGAGGGCTACCGGCGCGGTGACCTCCTCTCGCGCGCGGTCGCCGATGTCGACTCGTTGCAGAACCTGCACCTGCGCGGCATCGGGCCGCCGCTCGTGGCGCTCGTCGCCGGCGCCGTCTCGGTCGCCGTCACGGCCGCGTTCCTCCCGGCGGCCGCGGCAGTGCTCGCGGTCGGCTTTCTCGCCGGCGGGGTCGCCGTGCCGGCGATCGCAGGAGCGCTGGGACGGCGGGCCGGCAGGCTCGAAGCGGCGGCGCGCGGCGAGCTCGCGGCCGAGCTCGTGGAGACGGTTGGCGGCGCCGCCGAGCTCGCGGTCTACGGCGCCGACAGCGAGCGGCTCGACCGGCTGCGCGACAACGACCGCGCACTCGTCCGGCTCGCCCGCCGTGCTGCGCTCGCCGACGGCGCCGGCGACGGGCTGAGGCTCCTCGTCACGGGCGCGACCGTCGCGGGTGTGCTCGCCGTTGCCGTCTCGGCTCACGCGGCGGGAGACCTGAACCGCGTCCTGATCGCGATGCTGGCGCTGCTCGCGCTCGCCTCATTCGAGGCCGTGCAGCCGCTTTCCCACGCTGCGCGCGAGCTCGCCGAGACGCTCGCGGCCGGAGAACGGCTTCTCGAGCTGACCGATCGCACACCGGCGATCATCGATCCGGCCGACCCCTTGCCGCTTCCCGTGGCGCCGTTCGCCGTCGCGCTCGAAGGCGTAAGCGCCCGCTACGCACCGGGCGAGCCGCTCGTCCTCGACAATGTCGATCTTCGGCTCGAGCCCGGCGGGCGCGTCGCGCTCGCCGGCCCGAGCGGCGCCGGCAAGACGACGGTCGTGAACCTGCTCGTCCGCTTCCTCGACCCGGAGGCGGGCCGTGTGACGCTCGGCGGCCGTGACCTGCGCGAGTACAGACAGGAAGAGGTGCGGCGCGCGGTCGCCGTCGCAGGCCAGGACTCACACCTCTTCTCGACGACGATTCGCGAGAACGTCCGCCTCGGCCGCGAGGATGCGAGCGATGACGAGATCGAGGACGCACTCCGCCGCGCGCGGATCCTGGACTGGGTCCTCAGCCTCCCCGACGGACTTGACACGCTCGTCGGCGAGCAGGGCCGCGAGCTCTCCGGCGGGCAGCGCCAGCGGCTCGTCGTCGCGCGCGCGCTCCTGGCCGGCGCGCCGGTGCTCGTGCTCGACGAGCCGACCGCACACCTCGACCCACCGACGGCCGAGCGTCTGATCGACGACGTGCTCGACGCGGCGGGCGGCCGTTCGGTGCTGCTCATCACCCACCGCTCCGAGGGACTCGACCGGATGGACGAGGTCGTAGCGCTGCCGCAATGACGGCGCCACGCCTCGCGTAGTGGGCTGGGTCGACGCCGAGCTCGTGCTCGTCTCGCTGGCGGCGATGCTGTCGCCGACGACGCTGACCTTCTCGGTACTCTCGGTCGTCCTGAGCGAGAAGCCGCTGCGCACCGCGATCCTGTTCTACGTCGGTGCGGTCACCGCGACGTTCGCGATCGGCGTGCTCGCCGCCGTCGTCCTCGGAGATGCGCTCGCCGACAAGGCGCCGTCGACGCCGAAGACGTGGGTCGCGGTCCTCGACGTCGTCCTCGCGGTGCTGCTCTTCGGCGTCGTGGTGTGGGCGCTTCGGCGGCCGCCGAACCGCGAGCGGACGGCGAGCGCCGTCGCGCAGATGAGCAAGGTCGCGTCGTCGCCCGCGATCGCGATCGTCGGCGCCGGCGCGGCGCTCGCGAACCCGGGCGCTTTCATCCCGATCGCGCTGAAGACGATCTCGGAGCTCGATCCGAGCCTCGCGCAGTACGTCGCCGACTGGGTCTTCTTCACCGTTCTCGCGGTGCTGCCGCTCCTGCTCGCGATCGTCGCGTTGATCGTCAGGCGCGCGTGGGCCGAGCGCGTGCTCGGTGCGGCGCGCACGTGGCTCGAGTCCCACGTGCGGACGGTGGCGGCCGCGATCGTCGTCCTGCTGGCGCTCTCGCTCCTGCGGAACGGGATCGCCGGCCTCGCCGGATAGGGCTACTTGACGGTGAACTCGCCCTGCATGACCGACTCGTGCGGCCGGCAGTAGAACTCCCACTGCCCGGACGTCAGCTTGATCTTCACCGTCTTCGTTCCCGTGAACGGCACGGTCGTCAGCTCCTTCTCGAACGTCCCGCCCTTCTTCTTCTCGAGCACGAAATTGTGGATCGATGCCTTGTCGGCGACGACGAAGCTGTAGCTGCCCGCCTTCAGGCTCGTCACCTGCTTGCCGTTGCTCTTGAGCGTGATCTTGTAGCCGGGACCGACGGTTCCGTTCAGCGTCGGCACGGCGTGCGGCGCGGAAAGGGCATTCGCAGCCGCGATCAGAGCGACGGCGGTGACGGCGATGAGGAGAGCGACTGGGCGACGAATCAAGAGAGGACCTCCTGCGGCGATGTCTGGGTCACCCTTCATACGGCAATGCGCCTGACGCGGATTGCCCCGACCGCCTTGCGCCGATGATCACGATCGCCAGTCGAGCTCGGCGACCGCGCCTCCGGCGATCGCGACGCCGCGTGCGCGTTCCGCGTCGCGATGCCAGAGCGTGTAGGCGCCGCGCTCGAGGCGGTCGAAGACGGCGGCGTGAACGGAGCGTCCGTCGACGAGCCGCTCGAGCACGTCCTTGTGGCTGCGGCGCTCGTCGTCGGCCGCGGGGCTGATCTCGATCTCCTCGTGCAGGAGCACCGCGTCGGTGTAGACGACGAGCGCGCCGAGCTCCCCGCCGATCTCGAGCACGACGGGCTCGGTGTGAAGGCGGTGCTCGTGGTGCTCGGCGCGCATCGTCTAGGGAGACGGCGTGCTGAAGCCGTCGTGTGGGAGCCCGAGGTAGGGGAATGCGGGCTCGTAGCGGCCCGCCGCCGGGGTCAGGTACTCGCTGACCGCCGCTACGGCGCCGTCGGGCGCGTAGCTCGGATTCACGAGCGGGTAGGTGGCGCCGGCGAAGGCCTTCAGCTCGATCGAGACGACGTCGTCGGCGACGCGGCGCCCGTTCGGGAAGCCGGCGAGGTCGCCGCCGAGGATGCCGAGCGGGCTCGGGCTCGCCGTCGGATGGATCGCCACGTTCAACCGGAGCATGTCTGCGAGCGTCGGCCCCGTGAAGTTCTGGAAGCCCGGAACGATCCCCGCAGGAAGCCCGGTGAGCAGGATCGCGACCAGATCGTCGCGCGACGACGAAAGCCCGGCGAGATGCGGGAACACGCCGGGATACAGGACGGGCAGCAGCTTCGCGAGCTCCGGCTGGCGCACGGAGCCGGCGAAGTCCCTGTCGTCCTCGGGGTCAGCGGCGTTCCAGTCGTCTTTCCGCGCCATCGGGACGACCACCTCGTTGAAGAGCGGGTTGCCGAGCCGCGAGACCTGCACCCACGGGCCCGCCCCCGACTTCAGGGGCCCGTCCGTCAGGCGCACCTTGCGCCGGCTCGCCCCCGCCCAGATGCCGAGCACAGCCTTCGAGCTCAGCGGATCGGTCGGGACAGAGCCGTCCTTCGTCAACATCCGGATCGGCACGCGGATCGCGATCGTGTGGACGTTGACCGTGCTCAACGTGTCGACGCTCGGCGTCGGCGTCGTCGCGATCAGGTGCAGATTCTGCAGCGGCCGGATGTCGCCGAGGTCGAAGATCGCCCCGAGGTCGACGAAGAAGCCGTCGTTGCGCTGCCCCGCGAAGACGGTCTCGCCGCCCGCGAGGTCGCGCACCGCAGCCGTCGCGAGGCTCGCGTAGCCCGGCGTCGAGCGCGGGCCGATGTTGCACGGCGGCGTCGGGATGCCGCTGCCGACGACCGTCGATGCGTGCCTGCGGTCGACGCGCGTCACGGTGTAGAACTGCCGGCGGTTCCAGTTCGGGTCGTCGAGCGACGCGATCGGGCCCGTGTTGTAGAGGAAGGTGTTCGTGTTTCGCACCTGCGTCGTGAACTCGAACCGATACGTGACGTCGGGCTTCGCGTCGCCGTCGTTGTCGACGTAGATCGAGTAGAGGACGTCGTCGCCGAACTCGAAGAAGTTCGGCCCTCCCGCGGGCCCCTCGAGCGGGATGTAGTTGCTGATGATCGTGACCGTGTCCGGCCGGTCCGGGCTGACGAACGCGTAGACATCCGTGTTGTCGGCGACCGGATCCTTGCTGATCTCCGGCGCTTCGCGATGCGACGACACCTACGCCACCTCCCCCGCTCCGCGCCGGCCGCGGCGGGCGGCCTTCAGCAGGCGCTTCGTCAGCGCCGGATCGCGGTACGTGACCTCCTCCGTGCCGAGCAGCACCGTCACCTCGGCCTTGTCTGCGTTGCGCACGTAGGCGACGAGCGGCTCCCTCGGCAGCGCCGACGGATTCGCAACGAGCTCGGGTGCCTCGTCGGACGCTGCAGAAGCCGCGATCGGCGAGGCGCCGATGATCGCCGCCCCCGTCGCCAGGCCGGCGCCCTTGAGGAACGACCGGCGGCTCAGATTGCCCATCTCAATCCTCCTGTGAGCTTGCGGCGTTCATTCGCCGCGGAGGCGGTTCCGGTTCGGACGCGTTACGCTCGGTGCTGTGCGCGACCCGGATGACTGGTTCGGCGGCGCGGCCCGGGAGGACGGAGCGGAGGGCTCGCCCCGGACCGAGAGCGACGGCGAAGACTGGTTGCACGATGTCGACCGGCGAGTCGAGGAGCCGTGGTACGAGAAGCTCGACCGGCGCCTGATCGTCGCGGCAGTCGTGGGCGTCGCCCTCCTGATCGCCGTGCTCGCTGCGGCCGGCGTCTTCTCGAGCGGCGGCCACAGCCCGGCGACCACTCCACCGCCGACGACCGCACCGACCACGACGGTCGCGCAGACGACGCCGGCCCCTGCGCCGAAGCCTGTGCCGGCGCCGACCACGAACCTCAAGCCCGGCGATACCGGCCCCCAGGTCAAGGTGCTGCAGCGGGCGCTCGCGAGCCTCGGCTACTCGCCCGGCAAGATCGACGGCGACTACGGCTCGTCGACGCAGGCGGCAGTCGAGAAGTTCCAGACCTCTGCCGGGATCAAGGCCGACGGCATCGTCGGGCCCGAGACGCTCAAGGCACTGGAGACCGCGCTCAAGAACAAAGCCTGATGCCGGGCTCGCGTCTCTTCCTGCCGGGGTGGGGCGCGCCGGCTTCGCTCTATCGCCGGGCGCTGCCGGAGGGCTGGGAGGTGCTCGAGCTGCCGAGCTTCAGGCAGACGGGCGGCGACTTCGAGCGCTACCGCGAGTGGCTGCTCGAAGCCGTCGCCGCCCGGTCGCACCCCGTGACGCTCGCGGGCCATTCGATGGGCGGCGCGCTCGCGGTGCTCACCGCCGTCGACGACCCGGGCTCGGTCGAGCGGCTGATCCTCGTCTCGCCCGCGGGACTGCCGCTAGCCAAGCCGCTGCGCGGCAGCGCGCTGACGGCGCTCGGCCAGATCCTGCGCGGGTGCTACCCGCTCGGCGCGTTCCGGCGGATGGTGACGAACACGGTCTCGGCGCCGCGGGCCGCGCTCCGGCTGGCGCGCGACGTCCATGATCTCGACCTGACGCCGGAGCTCCGGCAGCTCCACGCGCAGGGGATCCCGTGCACCGTCGTCGCGTGCAGCAGCGACCGGCTGACGACCTGCGCCCACTGCCGGCGGGTCGCTGAGCTCGTCGGCGCCGACTACCGCGAGCTCGAGGCGCCGGACGGGCACATCTGGGTGATCACCCAGCCCGGGCGCCTCGAGCGCGAGCTGCTTGGACCGGCTACGTCCTCAGGCGCTCTCGACGCCGACCGCCTCGGGTAGCCGCTCGCGGCGGCGGATCAGCAGCAGGGACTTCGCCCGCTCGGGCATCCACCAGTTCAGGTCGCCGAACAGGCTCATCAGCGCGGGAACGAGCAGCGCGCGGATGACGGTGGCGTCGAAGATGATGCCGGCTGCGAGGCCGATCGCGAACACCTTCACCTCGTAGCCCGGGCTCGCCGAGAGCACCAGGAACGCGAACATCAGGATCAGGGCGCCGCTCGTCACGAGCTTGCCGGTGCGGGCGAGGCCGAGCCTGATCGCCTCGTCCGTATTCCCCTTCTCGTCGTAGGCCTCCCGCATTCGCGTCAGCATGAAGACCTCGTAGTCCATCGAGAGGCCGAACAGGAACGCGAAGATCATCAGCGGGATCCAGGCGGTGATCGCCTGCGTCGCGTCGATGTTCCAGAGCGACGAGCCGTGGCCCTCCTGGAAGATGAAGACGATGATCCCGAACGCCCCGGCGAGCGAGGCGAGGTTGAGGATCGCCGCTTTGATCGGGAGGACGATCGAGCGGAACGCCCGTGCGAGCAGGACCAGCGTCAGGAGGACGACGAAGCCGAGCACATACGGGAAGTTGCCGTAAACCGCGTGCACGAAGTCGCGGTCGGTCGCGGCGACGCCGCCGAGCGAGCCGCCGGTGCCCGCAAGCGTGTTCTGAACCCGGTCGATCGTGCCCTGAATGCCGGGCGCCGCGCCGTCGATGTTCGGGAACGCCATCACGAGCGAGTTCGCGCCGCGATGCCAGTCGCTCGGTGCGACCGCACCGGCGATGCCCTGCGCCCCGTCGAGCCTCGACGCAACGGCCCTCGCGTTCGAGCCGTGCTCGACGAGCACGTCGAACGGCTTCATCACGCCGGGGCTGATCCCCGCTGCCGCAAGAGCCGTGCGCCCTGCGATCGCGTCGCCCGAGCCGGGGAAGTTCTTCAGCTGGGCCTCGTTCGGGTTCAGCTGCAAGCCGAGCGCTGCGAGCCCGGCGACGATCGCGATGCCGAGCACTGCGATCGGCGCAGGATGCCGCGTCACGAAGCTCGACCACCGGCCCCACGGGCCGTCCTCCGGATGGCCGCGGTCGACGAGCCTCTTCGGCAGCACGCGCAGGCTGTTGATGCGGTGTCCGAGCACTGCGAGCATCGCGGGCAGCAGCGTGATCGCGGTGATCACCGCGACGGCGGGGATGAGCATGCCGCCGATGCCGATCGAGCGGATGAACGGCAGCGGCAGCACGAGCATCGAGAGGAGTCCCACTGCGACCGTCGAGCCGGACACGATCACCGAGCGTCCGGCGTGCGTCATCGTCTCGACGAGCGCGCTTTCGACGTCGGCGCCTTCCCGCAGCTCGTCGCGGAAGCGGAAGATCATCAGCAGCGCGTAGTCGATGCTGACGCCGAGCCCCACGAGAGCGATCAGGAACTGGACGATGATCGAGACGTTGGTGACGTACGTCAGCGCCCAGACGAGCGTGAAGGTGTTCAGGATCGCGGCGATCGCGACGACGATCGGCATCAGGACCGCCGGCAGCGTCCCGAACACGAACAGGAGGATGATCAGCGCGCCGAGCCCGCCGATCAGCCCCTCGAGCAGCACGCTCGGGCCGCCGCCCGATCCGTGGGTGCTCGCCTCTTCGAGGGCATCGTGGCCCGTGACGTGCACGCTGACGCCGGCGGGCAGGCCCCTCGCCGCCGCGGCGCGCGTCGCTGCGGCCCCGCTCTTGGTGTCGAACTTCGGCGTGTCCGGCGGCAGGATCTCTTGGAACGCGGTGTGCTTGTCCGCCGAGACGAACGCGAGGCTGCCGGTCGTGAAGTACGAGGCCGTGAGCGCGCCCGGGTTCGCCTTCGCCGCACGCTCCATCGCCGACTTCACAGCCGCGCTCTTCGTCACGTCGCCCGCGGTGTGGAAGACGACCACGTTCGGCGGCCGGACGCCGACGCCGAGGTCGTTCAGCGTGCGCTGGCTCGTCTCGTAGCCGGACTTGCCCGGAATCGAGAAGCTCTGATACCAGCGCTTCGAGACCTTCCCTGCGGCGAAGCCTCCGAAGATGGTGAGCACGACCCAGAGGCCGATGATGATGAAGCGTCGACGCGCGACAACATGGGCGAAACGTGCGAGCACGGGCTACCTCTCCTTCCTGATTTTCCAGTCGGCGAAAAGTTATAGCAGGTGAATGCTTGCTGCAACTGTAACAACATGTCTACAATCCGGTACTCATGGGGCTTCGCGAGTCCAAGAAGCTCGAGATGCGGCGCGAGATCGCGGACGCGGCGATGCGCCTGTTCGTGCAGCGTGGGTTCGACCACGTCACCGTCTCCGAGGTCGCAGCGGCGGCGCGCGTCTCCGAGAAGACCGTCTTCAACTATTTCCCGACCAAGGAAGACCTCTTCTTCGACGAGGTGCCGGAGCGCCAGGCGGCGGTGATCGCGGCGATCCGGAACCGCACACCGGGCGAATCGATCGTCGGCGCGCTGCGGCGCCTCCAGGCTGCGGACTGCCCGCGCCTCTGCAGCGCCGGCTTCGCCGTCTTCGCGCGGATCATCGAGGAGTCGCCCGCGCTGCAGGCGAAGGAGCTCGAGGTGATGGCGCAGATGACGGAGCTGCTCGCCGCCGCCGTCCGCGACGAGCTCGGCGCCCACGAGGTCGACGCGAAGATCGCTGCCAACATGCTCGTCGCCGTCCACTGGCAGCTCTTCCGCAACGCGCGCGCCCAGGCGCTCGCCGGCCGCCAGGGCCCTGCGGCCGTCAGGCGGCTGCGCTCCGACCTCGATCGCGGCTACCGGCTGCTCGAGCACGGCCTCGCAGCGCTCGAGAGCTCGGGATCGGTTCGGGCGGCGGGTTAGCTCCACGCAGACTCAGACGGCGCGGCCGCGCAAAAGTCATCGCTACCTCGCCTCGAGATACCGGAGCACCGCGAGCACGCGGCGGTGGTCGCCCTCGTCGAGCGGCAGGCGGAGCTTCTGGAAGATGCTCTTTACGTGCTTCTCGACCGCGCGCGGCGTGACGACGAGCTTCTGAGCGATCGCGACATTCGACCGCCCCTCCGCCATCAGCGCGAGCACTTCGCGCTCACGCCGGCTGAGGTCGCCGAGCGGCTGCTGACGGCGTGTGCGCGCGAGCAGCTGCGACACGACCTCCGGATCGATCGCCGTGCCGCCCGCCGCGATTCGATCGATCGTCTCGAGGAACTCGCCGACGTTCGTGACGCGGTCTTTGAGGATGTAGCCGATGCCGCGGAGGTCGCCCGAGAGGAGCTCTGTCGCGTAGTTCTCCTCGACGTACTGTGAGAGCACGAGAATCGCGGGCTCCACTCCACGCGAGCGCAGCTCGAGCGCAGCGCGAATGCCTTCGTCGGTGTGCGTCGGCGGCATGCGTACGTCGAGCACGACGAGCTCCGGCGACTCACGGTCGACGAGCTGCACGAGCGCGCCTGCGTCCTCCACCTCGCCGACCACTTCGTGGCCGTGGTCGCTCAGCATTCGAACGAGGCCGTCGCGGAGGAGGGCCGAGTCCTCTGCGATCACGACGCGCACGGAAGCTCCGCGACGAGGACCGTCGGCCCGCCTGCGGGACTGCTGACCTGCAGCGTGCCCTCGAGCGACGACGCGCGATCCGCGAGGCCGGCGAGGCCGCCGCCGGGTCGCTGCTCGGCGCCGCCGCGGCCGTCGTCGGCGACCTCGATCCGCAGCCGCTGCACACCGGGGTTGCCGACGAGCCGCACGCGCACGTCGACGGCCGAGGCGCCCCCGTGACGCACCGCGTTCGTCACGGCCTCGGCGACGACGAAGTACGCCGTCGCCTCCACCGACGCCGGCGGGCGCTCGTGCAGCTCGACGTCGAGCCGGACCGGGAGCGGCGAGCGCGAGACGAGCGCCGAGAGCGCCGCGTCGAGCCCGCGGTCGGTGAGGACCGCCGGGTGGAGCCCGCGCGCGAGGTTGCGCAGCTCGGCGATCGCGCGCTGGAGCTCCTGGTGGGCGTCACTCACCAGCACGCGCGCCTCCTCGGGCTCCGCCTCGAACTTCTCGAGCGCCATGCCGAGATTCATCCCGAGTGAAAGCAGCCGCTGCTGCGCGCCGTCGTGCAGGTCGCGCTCGAGCTGACGGCGGTCTGCGAGCGCGATGTCGACGGACCGCGCCTGCGTCTCGCGCAGCACGTCGATCCTGTCCTCGAGCGCCTCGGTCCTGCTCGGCTCGAGCCCGAGGCGCGCGAGCCATGCGTCGGCCGCGGCGACGCCGCGGATCACCCACGGGACGACGGGGAGCAGCAGTAGCCCGCCCGCGGCCACCGGCAGCACCTCGTGCCAGGTGTCCAGGCGCTCGCCGGACCAGATCTCCGGCGCCGCGCCCGGCCACCGGACGGCGTAGAGCGGCAGCGCCAATGCCCAGAGCGGCAGGAGCCAGGCGGTGAGCGCGACGGTGAAGTTGACGACTGACAGGATCGGCTGCGCGAGCCAGAGATAGAAGAGCTGCTTCCACGTCGTCCGGTTGCGCAAAGGCGCGACGAGCTTCGCCCAGAGACCGTCGCCGCTCGCACGCTCGACCGGCGCCGGAATGTCGAGTCCGAGGAAGAGGCGTCCGCGCAACCGCTCCCACCAGGCGACGCCGCGGGCGAGCAGGAACGTCGCCGTCAGGATCGGCAGGCCGACGAGCGTGATCAGCAGGCCGACCCCGAGCGCGATCGCCGTCGTGAAGAGCGTGAACCAGAGGATGCCGAACGCGAGGTCGAGCAGCAGGTCGAGCGTCTCGAGGTAGGTCCGACGCTCGACGAGGGGTCGCAGGAAGCGCGCCATGCGGCGAATCTAGCCCGCGCCGATCCCCGCGCCCAGGTGGGTGTCAGGCGTCTCGCGGTCGTGCCAGCACGACCCGCTACGCGGGCTCGGCTCGGCGAGGCCCTCCTGCGCTCGCGGCGGGTGAGGCGCTCTCATCCAGGTCGGGTGACGCTCGGTCGCCCGCATCGTCCCGACACTTCCGCAGTGCCGCGCTGGGCGGATCAATCCGTGATCCACGAGGTCTTCGCCTGGCCGTGGCTCGAGGCGCTCTCGCGCCGCGAGCAGCGCCACGTGACGCTCGCCGACGTGCCTGCGGAGGCGTGGGACGCGCTCGCCCTGCCGGGCGCCGACGCCGTCTGGCTGATGGGCGTCTGGCGCCGGAGCGAGCGCGGACGGGCGATCGCGCTCGAGGAGCAGTCTTTCCGAGCCGCGACCGCGGCGGCGCTTCCGGACGCGACAGACGAGGACGTCGTCGGCTCGGCCTACTGCATCCGCGACTACGAGGTCGACGAGCGGCTCGGAGGCGACGCCGGTCTCGCCGCCGCCCGCGAGGCGCTCGCCGCGCGCGGCCTCGGGCTCGTCCTCGACTGGGTGCCGAACCACGTCGCGCCCGACCATCCCTGGGTCGTCACACAGCCCGACTACTTCGTGCACGGCTCCCCCGCCGACGGCGAGCGCGAGCCCGGCGCCTGGCTCGAGACACCCGGCGGGCTCCTCGCCCACGGCCGCGACCCGTACTTCCCGCCGTGGCGCGACGTGTTGCAGCTGAACCCCTTCAGCCCGGGCCTCCGCGAGGCGGTCGTGGCGACGCTCTCCGACATCGCCGGTCGGTGCGACGGCGTGCGCTGCGACATGGCGATGCTCTTCCTCGACGACATCGCAACCCGCACCTGGGGCGACCGGCTCGGCCCGCCGCTCGGCGACCCGTACTGGGTGGAGGTCATCCGTCGCGTGAAGGCGGAGCACCCCGGCTTTCTCTTCCTCGCCGAGGCGTACTGGGACCTCGAGTCGCGCCTCTTCGACGAGGGCATCGAGCGCTGCTACGACAAGCGCCTCACCGATCGACTCGCAGCCGGCGGAGCGGGCTCGCTGCGCGACCACCTACGGGCCGACCCCGGCTGGCAGGCGCGGCTCGTGCGCTTCCTCGAGAACCACGACGAGCCGCGGTCGGCCGCCGTCTTCCCGTTCCCGCGCCTTCGCGCCGCTGCGATCGCGCTGCTGACGCTCCCGGGAACGATCCTGCTCTACGAAGGCCAGACGCAGGGCCGCCGCGTGCGCACGCCCGTGCACCTGGGGCGTGCCCCGGACGAGCAGCCCGACCCGCAGATCGAGGAGCTGTGGTCGAACCTCCTGCTGCTCGCGGCACACGAACAGGTCCGAAGCGGGTCGTGGCGCGCGCTCGAGGTCACGGGCTGGCGGGACAACCAGAGCTGCGGCAACCTCCTCGCCTGGCGGTGGGACGATCACCTCGTCGTGCTCAACTACTCCGACGTCCGCTCGGACGGGCTCGTGCGGCTGGACGAGCACGCCGACGGCCTGTGGACGTTCGTCGACCTCCTCGACGGAGCGTCGTACCAACGCGACGGCGCCGATCTCGACGGCGAGGGGCTCTATGTCGCGCTCGAGCCCGACGGGGCGCATCTCCTGCGAATCGAGCGGCCGTGACCGACGCGGCTACTGCGAGGGAGGAGCCTCGGCCGGCCAGACCATGATCTCGACGATCTCGTCGAACCGCGGCTCTTCGAGCGGCATCTGGCTGACCTGCCAGATCTGCCCATCGTGGTGGATCGTGTCGCCGACCTTGTAGAAGACCTCGCTCTCGATCTCCGCGGTCGGCGCTTGCTCGAAGGAGCTCCCGGGCGGGGGTGGGAAGACGAGGCGGTAGCGCGGCACGATCTACCGGCTTCCCGCTCTGCCGCGGACGCGTCGCTCGGTCTGCATGCGAGCGCGCAGCCTGCCGGTGAGCGGGGTGAGCCGATGGTCACCCACGCGGGGTGGCTCATAGTCATCCAGAGCTCGCCTACACATCGACCCATGACCGACGTGTTCGTCTTCCTCGGCTCGTACGCGAACGAGGACGAGGCGCAGGCGGACTACGACGTCGTGAAGGAGCTGCACCGCGCCGGGAGGCTGAGCTCGTACGACGCCGCCCTCCTGACGCGCGACGCGTTCGGGCAGGTTCACATCGAGAAGGACGAGGTTCCCACCCGGCACGGCGCCTGGACGGGCGCCGCCGTCGGCGCGCTCGCGGGTCTGCTCCTGCCCCCGACGGCCCTCGTATCGGGCGCGGTCGGCGCCGCCGCGGGAGCCCTGGCCGGGCACCTCCGCCACGGCCTCTCGGACGCCGATCTGCGCGAGTTCGGCGACGTGCTCCAGATCGGCCAGACGGGGCTCGTCGTCGTGGCCGACTCAAAGGTCGCAGACGTGCTCGACGAGCGGCTTACGGGCGCCATGGCCACGGTGGAGAAGGTGGTCGCCGCCGACGCCGACCTCGTCGAGGCGCTGAAGCAGTCGAGCACGCCGGCGGTCGTCTAGGCGGGTCATCCGGACCGGGTGAAGAGACGTCACCGAAGGTAAAGCCACAGTCGCGGCGAACTTCGAGGCCCCCAAACCGTAAGCGAGACAGGAGATACAGATGGCAACAGCAGCTCAGCGCGCACGCAGCTTCGACGAGCCACTCGTAGGAGGCGGCTGGGTCGCGTTCGCCGGGACGATGCTGATCCTGGTGGGGTTCTTCAACATCATCGACGGCATCGCCGCGATCGCGAATTCGGACTACCTGGCGAATCAGCTCCTGTTCGCGAACATGCACGCGTGGGGCTGGTTCTTCCTCATCTTCGGGGCGATCCAGGTCTGCGCCGGCTTCGCCATCCTCGGCGGCGCGACCTGGGCTGCCATCGTCGGCATCGCAAGCGCGTTCTTCAACGCGATCGCGCAGCTGTCGTGGGCGCGTACCTACCCGGTCTGGGCGATCGCGGCGATCGTGGTGGACGCGCTCGTCATCTACGGCCTCGTCGTCTATGGAGGGCGGCGCAGCAGCGAGTACTGATCTTCGGACCGCCGCGCGCGCCTCGTCGCCGGCGAGGCGCGCGCGCCGTCGCTTGCTGCCCCGTCGTCAGGTTGGTCTGGATGAGCGTCACGTGTTCGTGCGCGTGCCTTGCCTTCACCCAATCGGTGTGAGTACCCCTCACCCGCCCTGTCGCCAGGATCGCTGACGTGAGCAGGAAGAGGGCATGGCTCGTCTGGGGCTTGATCGTGCTGGCGACGCTGATCACGCTGATCAGCTCGCTGACGATCTGGTCGAAGCGGCAGCTGCTCTCGACCGACAACTGGACGAAATCGTCGGCGAGGCTGCTCCAGAACGACGACATCCGGGCAGCGATCTCGACCAAGCTCGTCGAGGTCACGTTCAACCGCTCCAACGCGTCCGCGCAGCTCCAGAAGTACCTGCCGAAGTCGGCCCAGGGCGCGGCGCCCGCAATCGCGGCGGGAATCCAGGTCGCTGCGACCCGGGCGGCGAGCACGCTCCTCAGCACGCCCAGGGCGCAGCAGCTCTGGGAGCAGGCGAACCGCGCCGCGCACGAGCGCCTGGTCGCGGTGCTGGAGAAGAAGCAGGTCGGGCGAGTCTCGGCCTCGACCGGGGCGATCAGCCTCCAGCTCGGCCCCCTCGCTCAGAAGCTCGACCAGCGGCTCGGCCTCAAGAGCCGGCTCGGGCAGGGAAACTCGCCGAGCGGCGAGATCGTCCTCATCAAGTCGAAGGACCTGAAGACCGCCCAGGACGCGGTGCGCGTCCTCAACGCGTCGACCGTCTTCCTCGCGATCGCCGCCCTGGTGCTCTATGCGCTCGCGATCTACCTCGCGCACGGCAAGCGCCGCAAGTTCCTCGAGGTGTCCGGCACCGCCCTGATCTTCGTCGGCCTCCTCGTCCTGATCATCCGGCGAATCGTCGGCGGCGCGCTCGTCGACTCGCTCGTCAAGACGGAGGCGACGCGGCCCGCCGTACGCGCGGTCTGGTTCATCGAGACCGACCTGCTCAGGGACATCGGTCTCGCACTCCTCCTCTACGGCATCCTGATGGTCCTCGCCGGCTTCTTCGCCGGCCCGAGCCGAATCGCAACCGGCACGCGCCGAGCCCTCGCGCCCGCCTTCCGCCGGCACGTCGCCGCGGTCTACGCGGTGACAGCGCTCGTCTTCCTGCTCTTCATCGCCTGGGGCCCGACGGCGGCCTCGAGACGGCTCGGCGGCGTCGTCCTGCTCGCGGCGCTGACCATCCTCGCGATCGAGGTCTGGCGGCGGCAGACGCTGCGTGAGTTCCCGGAGACGCCGGCCGTCGTCTCGCCGACATCGCCGCCGCCCGACGTCAAGAGCGAGGCAAGCCTCGAGACGCTCGAGCGCCTCGCCAATCTGCGCTCGGCTGGGGCCCTCTCGGAGTCGGAGTTCCAGCAGCAGAAGGCGGCGCTCCTTGGTAGCTGAGGTCGCCCTCGCGCTCTCGTGGATCGGGACCTGCGCGATGGGCGCAGCCATGCTGCTCCTGGCGCTGCGCAAGAACATGGTCGAGCGGCCGCGCCGGCAGCGCTGCCCGTCCTGCGGCCGGTTCAGCGACGCCCGCGGCTGCCGCTGCACGAAGCACTGAGAGCCCGATGAGCACGACAAGCCTCGAGCGGTGGCTCGAGAGGTGGATGCTGAACAAGCCGTTCACCGCGCGTCGCGCGGCTGTGGCGATCGCCGTCGTGACGGCGGCGATCACGGTTGCCGGCGGCATGCTCATGACGGTCCTCGACCGGAAGGAGTTCGACAACGTCTGGATCGGCCTCTGGTGGGCGGTCCAGACGGTGACGACAGTCGGCTACGGCGACGTGACCCCGAAAAGCCCGTGGGGCAGGATCCTTGCGGGCGTGGTGATGCTCGCCGGAATCGGCTTCTTGACCGTCGTCACGGCCGCGATCACAGCCGCGCTCGTGGAGGGTGCGCGTCGGCGGCGGGACGTGGCGGGCGATCGGCTCGAGGCGAAGGTGGACGAGGTGAGCGCGCGTCTCGAACGGCTCGAGGCGCTCCTCCGCTCAGGCGACGGCGGGCGAGCGCGAACCGCGGACCCGCCGCCACCGTAGCGTCAGCAGCTCGATGAGCACGTTGACCGCCCAGACGGCGACGGTCGCCCAGACGAACGTCCAGAAGCCGTGGATGGCGAACCCCTTGACGAGCACGCTCGTCAGCCAGAGCATCAGCATCGAGACGAAGAACCAGGCGATGCCGAGCGTCACGACCGCGAGCGGGAGCGTCAGCAGGCGCAGGATCGGCTTCACGATCGTGTTCAGCACGCCGAAGACCGCTGCGGCCGTCAGCAGCTGTCCGGTCGTGCCGCGGTCGATGTCGTCGAAGACGGCCGCGACCACGCCGAGCGTGACGGCGTTCGCGAGCCACGAGACGAGCAGGTACTTGAGGAACCGCATCAGCCCGAGGCGGTCGCGTCGCGCGCGCTGCGGAGCGTGAACGCGAGCACGATCTCGGAGATCCCGCGCGTGAGGGCGGCCACACCGGCCCAGACGACGAGCAGGATCACCCGGTGCCCGAAGTCGCCGGCGGCCCAGAAGCCGACGACGATCTCCGCGATCCCGAGCAGCAGGTAGAGCCATGAGTACGCCGCCGCACCCCAGCCGGCGAGCGCGAGGACGACGTCGAAGATCCCCTTGACGATGAAGTAGAAGCTCATGACGCCGGCGAGGGCCGCGAAGGTATTGCCCGGATGGACGAACGCGACTATCCCGATCACGCCGAAGGCGGCGCCGAGCGCAAGCCGCGCGACTCGCCACCAGCCGTGGTCGGCGAATGCGCCGAGCAGCTCGGCGAAAGCCGCGCAGAGCATGACCACGCCGAAGAGGATCGAGATCGAGGAGACGGTCGTCCAGTCGAAGCGGAAGATCACGATCGAGAGCAGGAGCCACAGCGAACCGGTGAAGAGAAAGAGCCACCAGACGCTCGCGCCCGCTGCGCGCCCGCGCGTCGCGTCGATCGTCGCAGGGCTCGTCACGCCGACATCGGCCACGACAGGAGCGTGCGCGGGCCCTGGGTGACCTCCGTTCACCCGAACGGAGTGGTGTCGAACGGCGGGTTGCGCGCCGCCTGACCATCATTCAGGTCGGGTGAGGCGTCCTCACCCCGTGCCGTCAGACGCTTCGGCAGGCAGTGGCCGAGCGCTACGAGATTCGCGTCAAGGGGAGAGTCGGGAAGGAGCTCGCGTCGCGGCTGGATGGATTCGACGCCGAGATCGAGCCGGCGGAGACGGTCCTCCGCGGGCCGATCGACGATCAGGACGCGCTGCACGGGCTGCTCGAGCGCGTTCAGTGCTTCGGATTGGAGCTCGTCGAGGTTCGCCAGCTCGACACCACCGCATCGCGCGCACCTCGCCGAACACACCGCTGATCGTCGAGTAGCTCGGTCACCACGGTTTCACCCGGTCGGGGTGAGGCGCATCCTGGTGCCCCATGCGACAGTCGCCGCAAGCAAGGCCGAGGGGGTACAAGGTTGAACACGGCGATTTTCGAGCGGTTCGCTGCTGCAGCGGCCGAACCGACCGTGGTCGGCGCCGACCTCGCACCGCCGCATCCGCCGCAGCCGCTCGTCGAGCGCGCGCGCCTCTACCGGCTGCTCGACGACGGGATCGACCGGCCGCTGACTCTGCTCTCGGCGCACGCCGGCGCGGGCAAGACCGTCCTGCTCAGCTCGTGGCTCGCGCAGCGGAGCTCGGACTCGGCGGAGCACGTGGCCTGGCTGTCGCTCCGCCCCGACCAGACCGAGGCCGAGTTCTGGGCGGGCCTGCTGGAAGCCTCGAGGCGGACCGGCGGGGCTGACGCGCTCGCCTTCCTCACCGCTCCCAAGGGCCAGGCGTCGAAGGCGTTCCTCAATGCGCTCCTCAATGCGCTCGCCGGCCTGGACGAGCCGCTGGTGATCGTCATCGACGACCTGCACCAGGCTCCCACCCACGTGGTGTCCACGGCGCTCAGGCACATGCTCTGGAGCCGCGTCCCGCAGTTGCGGCTCGTGCTGTCGACGCGAAGCGACCCTCTGCTGCCCCTGCACCTGCTCAGGCTTCGCGGCGACCTCGCGGAGGTGCGCGCCGCCGATCTCGCGTTCACGACCGACGAAGCGCGTGAATTCTTCGATCCGGTCGGAGTGGCTTTCTCCGACGAGCGGATCGACATGGTCGTGGAACGGACGGAGGGCTGGGCCGCGGGTCTTGCACTCGTGCGAGTGGCGATCCGCGCCGGCCGCACGGCGGACCAGCTGGTCGACGACCTGGCCGGTGACGAGCGCCCTGTGGGCGACTACCTGGCCGACGAGGTCCTGAGCACGCTGCCGCAGCAGACGCAGCACTTCCTGCTGCGAACGTCGATCGTCGACTCCGTGAACGGCGAGCTGGCCGACGTCCTCACCGGCGGCACGGACAGCGAGCGGATGCTGCACCAGCTCGTGAGCGAGAACGCGTTCATATCGGAGGTGCCGGGCCGCCGGCTCTCGTACCGCTACCACCACCTGTTCCTCGAATTGCTCCGGGCCGAGCTCCACCGCCAGCTGCCGCGCGAGCTGCCTCGTCTGCACGAGCGCGCCGCGCGCTGGCTCGGTGCGAACGGGCAGCCGCGCGAAGCCCTGCAGCACGCGATCGCCGGAGGGCGGTGGCGGCTGGCTGCCGACCTGCTGCTCGAGCACTGGTTCATGTTCGTGAGCCGCGGCGACCTCGAGACGATGCTCGATCTCCTGAACTCGCTGCCGGCGAAGGCGTCGCGCACCGCGCCGCTGCTCCGGGTGTTCGCCGCACTCGCGAGCCTCGCTCACGGCGATGTCCGCCGGGGCGAGCTGCTGCTCTCCGGTGTCGAGGCCGACACCGACGAGCTCTCGCCGGAAGCGGAGGCGCGATTCCGGAGCGCAGCGGCGTTCACGGCCGCGTTCGACGCGTCGCTCAGGGGTCACTTCGCCGAGTCGAAGTCGCAGCTCCATGCCTTTCTCGAGCTGATCGGCGGCGAGCTGTACCTGACGCCCGACGAAGAAGCCCGCCGAGCCGTCGGCCTCGCGCAACTCGGCGCCGCGGAGGTCTGGCTCGACGAGACGGAGGCTGCCAGGGCCCATCTCGAGGAGAGCCTCGAGCTTGCGCGCTCGAACGGGACGCACGTCGCCGAGCTCGCGGCCCTGAGCCTGGTCGCGTTGCTCGACCTGCGCGCCGGCTTCGTGCGTCGCGCGGCCCGCTTCGCACAGCTGGGCGTCGAGCTTTCGGAGGCGCACGGCTGGCCGGCACGGGCTCAGAACGCGTGCTGTCATGCAGTACTCGCGGCGGCAGAGCTGACGTGGGGAGACTTGGAGGCAGCGGGACGCCACCTGGAGCTCGGACGAGACGCCGCGCGCGGGGCTGGTGACACCGCAACGCGCGTCCTGCTCGTCGCGCTCGACGGGCAGGTCGCCCTGATGCACGGGGGCTCATCGGTCGAGGCCGCGCTGATGCGCCTGCGCGGCGTGCATCGCGACCTGGACGCGACCGATGCCCGCGGCCTCCAAGAGCTCGCTCGTGCGATCGAGGCGCGCCTACTCGCCGAGACGGGGGAACGTCGGCGGGCCGCCTCGATCGTCGAGCGGGAGCTCGAGCAGGAAGGCCCCCGCGGCGATCTCCTCCTGGCTCTCGCACGGATCCAGCTCGCCGAGGGAAGCGCGGGCGACGCCCTCTCGACCCTCGCCCGCTTCGAGCAGGGGTTCGACAGTTCGGCTCGCGTCGACCGTTACGTGCTCGAAGCCGTCGCGTTGAACACCGTCGGCGGAGCGGAAGCGGCCGCCGAGCCACTCGAGCGGGCGCTCGAGCTCGCCGAGCCGGAGAGCTGCATCCGTCCGTTCATCGAGGCGGCGGCTTCGCTGCGCGAGCCGCTGTCGCAGCTGATCCGCCGCGGGACACCCCGCCGCTGGCTCGCGTCCGAGATCCTGGCGATCGTCGAAGGACGGCAACAGATGGACGGCGTGCCGCGTGCGGAGCTGCTCGAGCCGCTCAGCCAGCGCGAGCTCGAGGTGCTCCGCTACCTGCCGACGATGCTCTCGAACTCCGAGATCGCGGGCGAGCTCTTCGTGTCGGTCAACACCGTGAAGAGCCACGTCAAGAGCATCTATCGCAAGCTCGGCGCCGTTCGGCGCCAGGACGCCGTGCGCCGCGGGCGCCAGCTTCGACTGATCTAGCGGGCTAGAGAGACCGCGGGAACGCCGCGCCGTCGACGACGAGCCGGAGCGTCGAGTTGACCTCCGTCAGGCGGTCGGCCGTGAGCAGCGAGACGCGCCGGCCGCGGAAGCCGCTCCGGACCACGATCGCGTCGGGCAGGACGTCGTCGATCCGGCCGATGCGACCGCCGAGGATGTCGACGACGTGAAAGCCGATCGACTCCCGGCCGACGCTCAAATCGAAGTCGCAGTCACGATCCAGACGCTCACCGCCGCGACGAACGCGGTTCCGATCACGATCGTGCCGAGCAGGATCAGGCCGAAGCCGACGAGGATGATGCCGATCAGCAGACCCGCGATGAGCGTTCCGAGCCCCAGCAGCGTCGCTCGTCCCACGCTGCGAGTCTCATGACGCGCAGGGTGAGCGGACGTCCCCCCTCCGGGGTGGCGTGCCCCGCATCCTCGGGCAGCTCGCGCGGAGCGATCAGCCGGCCCCGGGCGAGGGCGGCCGCCCGGGGCCGGTGTGGGGAGACTCGTCGTTGCCGTCAGCTCGGTGGTCCCGACCTGGACGAGGGCCTCCCCTGCCACATCCCCGAGGGGGTCGCGGCAACTGAAATCTGGGACGCGTGAACCATCGCGGGCGACGGAGTGAGCGCGCGCCACCCTGGTGGGTGAGAGGGTGAGGGCCGGTTGACACCCGCTACCACCCGGTGTCACCCGCACCGGAAAACACAGGCGCGCTCCATTGTTCGCGACGCCTCCGGGCTGGGAGATTTGTTTCGTGTCCACTCTCGCTCTGCGCGGCGACGGCGACTACACGCGCGCGACCGAAAACCGTGTCCGGAGCGCAGTCCGGCGCGCGGTCGCGTACGAGCTCGACGGAGAAGGGGGCGCCGCGCGAGAGTGGATCGAGCAGGCGCTCGAGCTGGCCGAGCCGGAGCTGATCCGGCGGCCGTTCATCGACGGGGGACCGACGGTCGCCGTGCTGCTCCATCGCACGATCCGCGCCGGCACCGCACATCGCTGGCTCGCCGGGAGCCTGCTCGCGGTGCTCGAAGCAGAACCGGGCGGCGCGACCGGCAGAGCGGGGCGGCTCGGCGACTCGCTGAGCAACAAGGAACGCGTCGTGCTCCGCTACCTGCCGACGATGATGCCGAACCGCGAGATCGCGGCCGAGCTCTTCGTCTCGGTCAACACGGTCAAGACGCACCTGAAGAGCATCTATCGGAAGCTCCACACGTCGAGCCGCCGCGAGACCGTCGAGCGCGCCCGCGAATTGCGCCTGATCGGCTGACTGATCTAACGTTCAAGCGGGGATGGTGATCAGGGTCGCGATTGCAGACGACAGCCTGCTCGTGCGAGAGGGGATCATCCACGTCCTCGAGCGCGCGCCGCAGATCGACGTCGTGTCGGCGAGCTCAGACCACGACGAGCTCCTCCGCGCGATCGACGAGCAGAGCCCGGACGTCGTCCTCACCGACATCCGCATGCCGCCGACGCACGGCATCGAGGGCATCAGCATCGCGAACCGGCTCCACACCTCGCATCCCGACACGGGCGTGATCGTCCTCAGCCAGTACACAGACCCCGAGTACGCCCTCAGCCTGCTCGAGCATGGGTCAGCGCGGCGCGGCTACCTGCTGAAAGACAGGCTCGGGCACCAAGAGGACCTGGTGGAGGCGATCGAGACGATCGCGGCCGGCGGCTCCGTCATCGATCCCGAGGTCGTGGAGGCGCTCGTCGAGAACCGGAGAAGCGACGCGACCTCGCCGCTCCACCGGCTGACGCCGCGCGAGCGCGAAGTGCTCGCCGAGATCGCTTGCGGAAAGAGCAACGCGGCGATTGCGAAGACGCTCGTGATCAGCAAGCGAGCGGTCGAACGTCACATCGGCGCGATCTTCGCGAAGCTCGATCTACCCGAGGAGGGCGAGGCCAGCCGCCGCGTCAAGGCGACGCTGCTCTTCCTCGCCGACCGGGACGGCGGGCCGGCCGCGGTGTAGCACCGCCGGGCCGAATTCGCTTTTCTCCCCCGGTCCGGGTGATAATGACCCCGTCACTTTGGACGACACGCTGAGCGCCCGGGGGCTCGGCGAGCGTCTGCGGCCCATCCCGAGCCCCCCAGACGCCGGCCTCCCCGGCCGGGCGTCGACGCCGATCGAGGTCGGCGGCGTCCGCGCGCGCCGGCTCGGGGTCGAGAGCCGGCTCTCGACCGCGTTCGGGCTCACCGCGCGTGAACGCGTGCGATGGTGCCTGACAGTCGCGCTTGTCGCGCTCGTGTACTTCGGGGCGGCTCTCGCGGGGAACGCGCTCAAGCTGACGGGCAACGTCGACGCGGTCTGGCCGCCGGTCGGTGTCGGGGTCGCGGCGGTCTACCTCGGCGGCCTGCCGCTGCTGCCCGGCGTCCTGATCGGCGACATCCTGGCCGACCTGCCCGGGTCGCTGCCGCTCGGCGGGCTGATCGGCCAGACGTGCGGGAACATGCTCGAAGTCGTTGTCGCGGCGATGCTGCTGCGCCGGCTCGTCCGCCACGGCTCGCCGCTCGACCGGCTCGACGGGCTCGGCCGTCTCCTCGTCGCAGTGCTGGCCGGGACGGCAATCAGCGCGACCGTCGGCCCGATCTCCCTCTTCCTCTCGAGTGCGATCACGAGCGGAGAGCTCCCCCGGGTCATGCGGACCTGGTTCATCGGCGATTCGTGCGGAGCGCTGATCGTCGTTCCGCTTGCTCTTGCATGGCTGCCGCCGCGCCCCCGTCCGTTCAACGGACGGTACGTCGAAGCGGCGCTCGCGCTCGCCACGACCGTCGTCCTGACCGAACTCGGACTCCGTCTCGACGCCAACGGAGCCGTGATGTACCTCGTCTTCCCGGCGCTGATCTGGGCCGCGCTTCGTCTCGGCGCCCGCGGC
>Ga0136846_1217376_pt1 | contig 23880 bp, 25 predicted proteins | sample HopSoiMetagenom2_FD_96841 | JGI IMG/M metagenome (GOLD analysis project Ga0136846, IMG submission 96841) | Grasslands soil microbial communities from Hopland, California, USA - 2 Assembly 2016 (version 4) | ecosystem: Environmental > Terrestrial > Soil > Grasslands | place: USA: Hopland... | reverse complement strand
TCGGGCGGCGCGGCGGTTTCGGCCGGCGCGATGAGATCGCCGACGTGCTCGTCGATATCGCTGTCGCTCATGCGGGAATCGCGAGAGCCGCCGGTTTTTGCACTCCGCGCGCGTCGGCAACCGCGCTTAAAAAACCGCGCGTCGTCGCGTGAAAATCCGGCTCTTCGAGCAGAAACGCGTCGTGTCCCTTGTCGGAGGCGATCTCGACGAACGACACAGAGGCGCCGCCGGCGTTCAGCGCATGCACGATCGCTCGCGAGGCGGAGGTCGGATAAAGCCAATCGGAGGTGAAGGAGATGACGCAAAAACGCGTCGGCGTGTTCTTGAATGCGAGCGCGAGCGAGCCGTTATAATCGGCGGCGAGATCGAAATAATCGCAGGCGCGCGTGACGTAGAGATAGGAATTCGCGTCGAAGCGATCGACGAAGCTCGATCCCTGATAGCGTAGATAATTCTCGACCTGAAAGTCGGCGTCGAAGGAAAAGGTATGCGCCTCCCGATTCTGCAGGTTGCGCCCGAACTTATTCTGCAGCGCCTGCTCGGAGAGGTAGGTGATATGCGCCGCCATGCGCGCGACCGCGAGGCCCTTCGTCGGCGAGACGCTTTCGTCGAGATAGCGTCCGCCGCGCCAGTTCGGATCGGCCATGATCGCCTGGCGGCCCACCTCGTGAAACGCAATGTTCTGCGAGGAGTGCCGTGGCGCGCTCGCAATCGGCATCGCCGAGAAGACGCGCACCGGATAGGACGCCGCCCATTGCAGGACCTGCATGCCGCCCATCGAGCCGCCGGTGACGCAGAGCAGCTGCTCGATGCCGAGATGATCGAGGAGGAGCGCCTGCGCCCGCACCATGTCGCGGATCGTGACGACGGGGAAATCCAGGCCGTAGGGGCGCCCGGTCGCCGGATTGATCGAGGCCGGCCCGGTCGTGCCCATGCAGCCGCCGAGCACGTTGGTGCCGATGACGAAATACCTTTCGGTATCGATGGGCTTGCCCGGCCCGACCATCCTCGCCCACCAGCCCTTCTTGCCGGTCACCGGATGGACATTCGCGACATGCTGGTCGCCTGTCAGGGCATGGCAGATGAGGATCGCGTTCGAGCGCGCGGCGTTCAGCGTGCCGTAGGTCTGGTAAGCGATCTGCAGCGGCGCCAGCCTTGCGCCGGAATCGAGCGCGAGCGCCTCGGTTTCCGGCAGGCGCAGAACCGGGCTTTGCGGAGTGTCGGCCTCGCTTGAAGCGGCGCCGCGCGGCTGCCGGCGGCCGACGCCCTTCAGCGGGTTCGTTATGTCGAACATTTCGTTTTTTATGTAGGAGCGAGGCGGAAGATAAGTCAAGATTGACTGTCGGCTGCGGCTGATGGCCTTCTCGCCTCGATGAATCCAACGGCCAAAAGCGAAGCGCCCGACCTCGGCGCGCTGCGTCAGGAGATCGACCGCATCGATCTCGACATCCATCGCGGCCTCATGCAGCGCGGCGAGATCATCGATCGCTTAATCGCGGTGAAAGCGCGCCACGGCGGCGGCTCGGCCTTCCGGCCCGGCCGCGAGGCGGAGATGATGCGCCGCCTCGTCGAGCGCCATCGCGGGCTTCTCCCGCTTGATACGGTCGAGGGAATTTGGCGTATCATTATTTCTACTTTCACCTTCGTGCAGGCGAATTACAGCGTGCATGTCGATGTCTCCGGCGGCGATCCGCCGATGCGCGACTCGGCGCGCTTTCATTTCGGCTTCACGGTGCCCTACGTGCCGCACAACAGCGCTGCCGGCGTCATCGAGGCCGTGAAGCGCTCGCCCGGCGATCTCGGCCTTGTGCGGATCAGCGGTAGCGCCGCCGATGGCGCCTGGTGGAGTGGGCTCGCCGAGGCACAGGCGCCGAAAGTGATCGCGCGGCTGCCTTTCGTCGAGAGGCCGGACCATCCCGCCGGTTTGCCGGTCCTCGTGGTCTCAAAACCAGTCGACGATGCCGCCGCCCGTGACGTCACTCTTTATGCCGTGGAGGTCGAGCGCTGGCGCGACGCCCTCCCCGCGCTGATCGCCCAGGCAGGGGGGGAGATCATCGGCAATGCGCCGGATCGAATGGGGCTTTCGCTCCTCGTCGCCGTCACGGGCGCCGAAGCGGATCTCGGCGCGCGCCTCCGCGCCCTTCCCGGGGCGACCCGCATCTCCGAGGTCGGCAGTCACGCCGCCCGCTTCGACGCGGCCTCTCGCGATTGCGGCGGCGATGCTCTAAGCCGTTCGGCCTGAATTCGGAGCCGTCATGTCAGCGTCTTCAGCCCGCCCGGTGCCCCGCCCCGGCGTTCTCGACATCAGCGCCTATGTGCCTGGGAAGAGCGAGGCGCCGGGAGTTGCGAAAGTCTACAAGCTCTCGTCGAACGAGACGCCCCTTGGCCCCTCGCCAAAGGCCGCCGCCGCTTATCGTGCCCTCGCCGATCATCTCGAAGCCTATCCCGATGGCGCCTCATCGCGGCTGCGCCAAGCCATCTCACAGCGCTATGGGCTCGATCCCGCGCGCATCGTCTGCGGCTCGGGTTCGGATGAAATCCTGTCCCTGCTGGCGAGCGCCTATGTCGGGTCCGGCGATGAAGGAATTTTCACCGCCCACGGATTCCTGGTCTATCGCATCAACATTTTGGGCGCGGGCGGCACGCCCGTCGTCGCGGAGGAGAAAAACTACACGGCCGATGTCGACGCGATCCTGGCGAAGGTGACGCCGCGCACGAAAATCGTGTTTCTCGCCAATCCGAACAATCCAACCGGCACCTACGTGCCATTCGAAGAGGTGAAGCGGCTGCACGCGGGGTTGCCGCCGCATGTCCTGCTCATCATCGATTCCGCTTATGCAGAATATGTGACGCGCAACGACTATTCCGCAGGTCTCGAACTCGCGGCGCAATACGACAATGTGGTCATGACGCGTACGTTTTCGAAGATTTACGGGTTGGCGGCCTTGCGCATTGGTTGGTGTTACGGGCCGGCGCATGTTTGCGATGCGCTCAATCGCATCCGCGGCCCATTCAATGTCAATGCCGCGGCGATCGAAGCCGGCGTTGCGGCGATGGACGATGTCGCGCATCTCGAGAAATCGATTGCGCATAACACTAAATGGCTGGCGTGGCTCATCGAGGAGATCACGAAGCTCGGACTCGATGTGGTGCCGAGCGTCGGGAACTTCGTGTTGATCCGCTTCCCGAAAGCGCCCGGTCGAACGGCGGCAGATGCTGATCGCTTCCTCACCGCGCGAGGTCTTGTCTTGCGCGCCGTCGGCGCCTACGGCCTGCCCGATTGCCTGCGCATGACGGTCGGCACGGAAGAAGCCAACCGGCTTGTAGTCAACGCGCTCGCCGAATTCGTGAGCATGCGGGAGAAGCAGCGTGCCTGAACGGCTTGGTCCGGCACGTGCGGTCCCTCTCTTCGATAAGATTGCGCTAATTGGTCTCGGTCTCATCGGCTCGTCGATCGCGCATGTCGCGCGGCGGCAAAATCTTGCGCGCGAGGTCGCCGGCTTCGATTCCGATGGGGATGTACGCCGGCGTGCGCGCGAGCTACGGCTCGGCGCAATCGCGGAAAGCACGCAAGACGCTGTTGCCGGCGCCGACCTCGTTGTGCTGTGCGTGCCGGTCGGCGCGATGGGCGATGCGGCGCGCGATGTCGCGCCGCATCTGAAGGCAGGCGCGATTCTTTGCGATGTCGGTTCGGTGAAGAATGGCGTCGTCTCAGCCGTCGCGCCGCATGTTCCCGAGGGTGTGCATTTCATTCCGGCGCATCCCGTCGCCGGCACCGAATACTCCGGACCGGAAGCTGGCTTCGCGACGCTCTTTCTGCAACGCTGGTGCATTCTCACGCCGCCGGACGGCGCCGACGAGAACGCGGTCGCCAAACTTACCACGTTCTGGGAAACAGCCGGCTCGCATGTCGAAATTATGAATGCCGCCCATCACGATCTCGTGCTGGCGATCACCAGCCATGTGCCGCATCTCATTGCCTACAATATCGTCGGCACCGCGGCCGATCTCGAAGAGGTGACGCAGTCGGAAGTGATCAAATTCTCCGCCGGCGGCTTCCGCGATTTCACCCGCGTCGCCGCTTCCGATCCAACGATGTGGCGCGACGTTTTCCTGCACAACAAAGACGCCGTGCTCGAAATGCTCGGCCGGTTCAACGAGGATCTGTCCGCGCTGCAGCGCATGATCCGTTGGGGCGACGGCGACGGTTTATTTGAGTTGTTTTCGCGCACCCGCGCCATTCGCCGCGGCATTATCGCTGAAGGCCAGGAAACGGCGGCGCCGGATTTCGGCCGGCATATCGGCGAGGAAAACGGGCCGGGTGAGCGCAACTAACCAAACAAGTGTGCTTCGGGCTCTAAAGCCACGTTAAACTAATTTGCGGCGGCAGCGCGCTTCAGCCGATCACGGATTGCATCGCCCAAGCCGTGCGTCGGAATTGGCGCGACGGCGATTGCGGCGGCGCCGCTCGCATCGAGGCGGCGCAGATAAGAATAAAGGTTGGCCGCCGCTTCAATTGTATCGCCGCGCGGCGACAGATCGAGCACGTGCGCGCCCGGCGCAAAGCGGCCGCCGAAATCGAGTCCGGCTTCGCCGGCATGTAGCGCGCTCGCATCGAGCCGCAATGCGGCGCGCGGGGCGTAATGCGAGATGAGCATGCCCGGCGCGATCGGGCCGCCGGCGGCACGGCCGTCGAGAATTGTGAGCGGCCCTCCGAGGACCTCCTCGATTGCTTCGCGCGCGATGCCGCCGGGACGCAGCAAACCCGGGCGGTCATCGAGGCAGGCGATGATCGTCGATTCGATACCAACATTAGCCGGGCCGCCATCGAGCACGAGATCGATTTTGTCTGCGAGGTCGTCGAGCACATGCTCCGCGCTGACCGGACTGACATGGCCCGAGCGGTTCGCCGATGGCGCGGCGATCGGCCGGCCGACTGCAGCGAGCAGCGCGTGCGCGATCGCATGTGCCGGCACGCGCAAACCGACGGTGCGGAGACCGGCCCGGGCGAGATCGCAAATTCGAGTCGCCTCCGCGACCGGCACGACCAACGTCAACGGCCCCGGCCAGAAGCGCTCGGCCAATTTTCGAGCCGCGGCAGAAAAAGCGCCCTCGCGCATCGCTGCGCCGGCATGGGCGACGTGCGCGATCAGCGGATTGAATGACGGCCGCCCCTTCGCCGCATAAACCTTAGCGATCGCGGCGGCGTTGGTCGCATCGGCCCCGAGGCCGTAGACCGTCTCCGTCGGAAAGGCGACGAGGCCGCCATCGCGCAGCAGGCGCGCAGCCTCCGCGATGCCCGCCGCATCGGCGGCCCGCTGCGGCGCGACCGCGGCGCCCCCGGCAAAATTCATTTTGACACCCGAGCGGCGAATTGGTTCATCGACGAAGACCACGCACCGCGCCGGTTTCGGGCCTGGTTATCGCGAGGTCAACCCGCCGCGTACCCATAGGAACGTTCATGACTTATCGCGTGCCCGTCTCAGACATGATCTTCACGATGGATCGCGCCGCCGGCCTGGCCGCCGGCATCGAGAGCGGCCTCTATCCCGAGCTCGCCGAAGGCGTCGCCGCTGCGACGCTCGAAGAAGCGGCCAAACTCGCCGAGGGCGTGCTGGCGCCATTGAACCGCGCCGGCGATTTGCAAGGCGCGCGGCTCGCCGATGGCGTAGTGACGACGACACCTGGCTGGCGCGAAGCCTACAAACAATGGAGCGAGGGCGGCTGGAACGGCGTCACCGCCAGCGAGACGCATGGCGGCATGGGCCTGCCGACGCTGCTCGGCGTCGCCTGCACGGAAATCTGGACCTCGGCCAATATGGCCTTTGCCCTCTGTCCGCTTTTGAATTTCGGTGCGGTCGAGGCCGTCGAGGCGCATGCGAGCGATGAATTAAAGGCGCTCTATCTCGACAAGATGGTGTCGGGTGAGTGGACCGGCACGATGAACTTGACCGAGCCGCAGGCCGGCTCCGACTTGAATGCGGTGCGCACGCGTGCCGAGCCCGCCGGCGATGGCACGTACAAAATCTTCGGCCAGAAGATTTTCATCACTTACGGTGAGCACGATCTCACCGACAACATCGTCCATCTCGTGCTGGCGCGCTTGCCCGATGCGCCACCGGGCACGCGCGGCATTTCGCTTTTCCTCGTGCCCAAATTCCTGCTCGATGCGGAGGGTAGGCCCGGCAAACGCAATGACGTGCACTGCGCCGGCATCGAGCATAAGCTCGGTGTGCACGGCTCGCCGACCTGCACGATGGTGTTCGGCGACGAGGGCGGCGCCATCGGCTGGCTTGTCGGCCAGGAGAATAAAGGTCTCAATTGCATGTTCACGATGATGAACAATGCGCGGCTGTCGGTCGGCATCCAGGGCGTCGCGATTGCGGAGCGCGCGACGCAGCACGCGCTCGCCTATGCGCGCGAGCGTCGGCAGGGCAAAGCGCAAAATTCAAAACTTGGCGCGAATGGATCGGGCATGAGCCCGATCGTCATGCATCCCGACGTGCAACGCATGTTGATGACGATGAAGGCGCAGACCGCGGCGGCACGCGCGATCTGCTACATGAATGCCGCCGCGATCGACCGCGCGCGGCGCGAGAGCGATGCAACGCTGCGCAAGCAGGCGGGCGAACGCGCCGGTTTGTTGACGCCGCTTTCCAAGGCTTATTCGACCGATATCGGCAACGAGGTTGCCTCGATCGGCGTGCAGGTGCATGGCGGCATGGGTTTCATCGAGGAGACGGGCGCTGCGCAATTCATGCGCGACATCCGCATCGGCGGGATTTACGAAGGCACGAACGGCATCCAGGCGATCGACCTCGTGCAGCGCAAAGTGCCGCTCTCCGGCGGCGAGGCGGTCAAGGGCGAGATCGCCGACATGCGCGCGACGCTCACGAAATTGCGCGAAGCCAACACGCCGGATTTCGGCCACATGCATTCCGCTTTATCGGGTGCCGTGGAGTCGTTTGCCCGCGCGACGGATTACATGCTGGAGGCGATCGGCACTGCGCCGGCCGATGCGCTTGCCGGCGCCGCGCCTTATCTCAGGCTCTTCGGCTACGCGCGTGGCGGCACCGGCTTGGCGGAGATCGCCATGGCCGCGCATGGCGCGCGGGTGAGCGGCGAGAGCGATCCCGCGCATGCCGGCCGCATCGCGGTGGCGCGCTTCTTTGCCGAAAACATCGCGACGGGCGCCGGCGGATTGGAGCGCACGGTCACCGAAGGCGCCGGCTCGCTGCACGCGGCAGAACTGGCGCTGGCGAGTTAAGGCGATGACCACGGACGTCCTCGTCGCGCGCGACGCAAACATCCTGCGCCTCACGATGAACCGGCCGGCGAAAAAGAATGCGCTGACCGGCGCGATGTACAAGGCGATGCAGGACGCGCTCGAACTTGCCGATCGCGATGACACGGTCGGCGCCCTGCTCATTACCGGCACGGACGGCGTCTTCACCGCCGGCAACGACATCGGTGATTTTTTGGCCGGCACGCGTGACGAGCACGGCTCGCCGGCGTTGCGCTTTATTCACGCCATTGCGCTTTGTGAGACGCCAATTGTCGCCGCGGTCGACGGCAATGCGGTCGGCGTCGGCACGACGATGCTGTTCCATTGCGATCTCGTCTATGCCGCGCCGTCGGCGAAATTCCGCATGCCGTTCATCGATCTCGGCCTCGTGCCGGAGGCGGCCTCGTCGATGACGGTGCCGCTGCGCGTTGGCATGGCGAAGGGGTCCGAATGGCTCTTGCTCGGCGACGCCTTCGATGCGGAAGAGGCGTATCGCTGTGGCGTCATAAACAAGATCGTTGAACCCGAAGAGCTGATCGAGACCGCCCGGCAAGCTGCGATGCGGCTCGCCGCTAAACCGAAACAGGCGCTCGCGGCAACTCGCCGTCTGATGCGCGGCGACCGCCAGACGATCCGCGCGCAAATGGCGAAAGAGAGCGAAGCGTTCGCCGCCGCACTGGAATCTCCCGAGGCGAAGGCGGCGTTCAGCGCGTTCCTGTCGAAGGCAAAAGCGTGAGGGCGTTGGAATGACCAACAGACCTCTATTCGGCAAGCATCGCGGCACTGTTGTAAATAACATCGACCCGATGCAGATCGGCCGGGTTCAGGTCAGCGTGCCGGATGTCACTGGGCTGGCCCAAGACATTTGGGCGATGCCTTGCGTGCCCGTTGCCGGCGTGAATAGCGGTATCTATGTGGTGCCGGCGAACGGCTCCGCGGTGTGGGTCGAATTCGAGCAGGGCAATCGCGACCGCGCGATTTGGGTCGGCGGCTTTTGGAGGAGTGCGGCCGACGTGCCGGCCCATTTGGGTGCGGCGAGTGTCGTTGTGCGTACAACCTCGCAAAACGAGCTCGTGATCAGCGATGAGCACGGTACGAATGGAGGCATTCGAATCCGTACGGCCACAGGCGCGATGATTTCCGTAAGCGATGCGGGAATTGTTATTACCAACGGTAGGGGTGCGGTCATCAGCATGAGCGGACCGACGGTCGACGTGAACTCCGGCGCTTTCACGGTCACCTAGGGTTCGTCATGCCGGCTCCCGTACTTCATCTCGGCGCGAATGTTCGCTGCTCACATAATGGCGTGGCGACACCTGTTGCAGGATTTCAGCGCGTGCTGGTCTTTGGGCAGCCAATTGTTACGGTCTCCACCGCCTATGTCATCACCGGCTGCACACTCGTCGGCACGCCTAGCCCGCCTTGTTGGACGGGTCGCTGGCTTACCGGCGCGACCCGGGTGATTGCGGGCGGCGTGCCGGTTGTCACGCTCGCCGGAACATCTGTTTCCGAGCCGGCCGGCACACCGATGTTGCCTGTCACCGCGCAAACACGCGTGCTTGCAAGCTGAACTCGCCGGCAGCCCAGTACTATTCCGCCGGAATGCGCGCCGGCATCGGCGCGATCCGGCTCTGCGCCAAGAGGCGCTGCACGACGAACACCATCAAAGCCGCGATGGTCAGGCAGACGGCCAGGAACAGCATCGGCTCAAGATCGCTGCCGCTCCAATCCTTGATCATCGGCACGACGTTCTGCGCGACGAAGCCGCCGAGATTGCCGACGGAGTTAATAGCCGCGATGCCGGCGGCCGCGGTCGCGCCCTTCAAAAAGGTCGGCGGCAGGCTCCAAAACACCGGCTGGCCGGAAAAAATGCCGGCGGCGGCGATACACAGCAGCGCGAACTTGATCGCGTTGCCGGGAATGACGACGCTGAGGATCAGGCAGGCAGCGCCGATCAACGCGGGGATGACGATATGCCAGGTCGATTCATGATTCTCAGCGGCATGCCGCGGCACCCACCACAGGGCCAGCGCAACGACCACCCACGGAATGATGTTCAAGAGCCCGTTCGTCGTGTTCGACACGCCGAACCCTTTGACGACGGTCGGCAGCCAATAGCTCAAACCGTAGGCCGCGAGCGGGAATCCGACATAAAGCAGCGCGAGCAAAATGACGCGCTTGTCGAGCAGCGCCCGGAACGGATTGGCGTGTTCGGTGTGGATTGTGCCTTCGCGCTCTTTCGTTAGTGTATCGGTCAGCCAGTCGCGACCGGTCTTGTCGAGCCAAGTCGCTTTATGCGGTCCCTCCGGCAGAATCATGAACACCACGCCGGCAAGCAGCACCGCGGGCGCACCGGTCGCTAAAAACACCCATTGCCAGCCTTTGTAGCCAAGTGTGCCGTCGAGATCGAGCAGTATGCCGCCGATCGCGGCGCCGATCGCGTTGGCGATGGCGCTCGCGATCATGAACCAGCCGATCATGCGGCCGCGATGATCCTGCGGGAACCAGAGGGTCAGTGCGAACAGCACGCCCGGGAAGAACCCGGCTTCCGCCGCGCCGAGCGCGAAACGCAGGATGTAGAACATCGTAGCGTTCTTGGTGAAGGCGAGGAGCAGCGTGACGAGGCCCCAGGTCAGCATGATGCGCGCGAACCAGACGCGCGCGCCGACGCGCTCCAAGATGACATTCGACGGCACTTCGAAGAGGAAATAGCCGATGAAGAATAGCGACGCGCCAAGGCCATACGCAGTTTCGCTCAGGCCCAGATCGCCGACCATCTGCAGCTTGGCATAGGAGACGTTCTGCCGGTCGATATAGGCGACGAGATAAAGCAGCATGAGCAGCGGCATCAGATGCCAGGTGATCGTGTTGATCGTGCGTCGCCCGAGCACGCTCGTTGCGCCCGCATCTGCAGCCATGGTCATGGCGCTTCTCCCTGGTGCGGCTTTTCTCGCCAGCAACCGCCGGCGGAGCCGTGCCGAAAAGCTCAACGAGCGGGGGCGAGGGTTGGTTGCGGCGGCAAGCTTAGACGCGGACGGGTTCGCGGCGCAGCCGCCGCCGGCGGATCGGCCAGGCCATGAGATGGATCAGTCCGCCACCAAGAATGAAGCCGACAACTGCCGCAACCAGACCCTCCGACGTGGTCGGGACGGCAGGCTCGTAGGCTTGATAGGCGCGCGCGGCGATCTTCGGATCGAAATCCTCAGCGAGCACGAGCACGCGTCCGACCGGGCCGGCTTTCGCGAAATCCCCGCTCTGCTTTTCAAGCCGATCGCGCCGCACGATCGCGTCCCGCATCTGGTCGCCGCGTTGCTGCACGAAGCGATCATCCGATTGCTGCAGATGCGTAATCCCCTGCGCTTCATCCATTCCGGACTGGGCAGCCTCGGTATCGAAGCGCTCGATCAGCGCGTTGAGCTCGTCGATCGCACCGCCAAGCCGCTGGCGATATTGCTGCGCATATTCCGGCACTTGGGAAGCGACGATGCCGAAGAACAGGCCGATCAGCACAGCAATGCGGCGGAGAAACATGGGTCCCGGTCCTTGGCGGTCGCGCTGAGATAACCGCGGCATCAGGAGCGGGTTCATCGGCGTTTTCGAGGGAAAGCTAAGGCAGCTCCACCAGGCCGGCAGCACCCGATGCCGTCCCGAACAATAGCCGCTTGCCCTTCGGCCCCCAGGCGAGCGCGGTGATCGCGGACGTGTCCTCCTCCGCGCCCCGCACCAGCACTTCGGCGTTGTCCTGCAGTCGCGCCAGGACGACCCAGCCGTCCTCATACCCGATCGCGACGATGCCGATCTGTGGATGCAGGGCGACGCGCGAGACCTTGGCGTTGCGCACGCCGCATTCGCGTGGGGAGCGGCCCATCGGTCCGTCGCGCGTGCCGAACGGCCAGAGGATGCAGGCCTGCGCCCCGGACGTCGCGAGCCAATGGCCGTCGCTCGACCAGGAGAGTGAGCGCGTTTTGCCCGGATAGCCGGACATCCGCATGTGCTTGCCGTCGGCCAGGCGCCAGCCATGAAGCGTGTTCTCCTGCATGGTGGTCAGAACGAAGCGGCCATCGGGCGATACCGACACGTCGATATGCGAGCCTTTCCATTCGAGTCTTTCCGGCGCGGCCGACGCATTCGGGAACCACAACGACACGCCGTTGTAATGCGCGATTGCGAGGCGGTAGCCTTTCGGCAGAAAGGCGAGACCGCGCACGGTGGATGGCGCATCGAAGAATTTGATTGCACCCTTGTTGTCGCGGGCGCGCACCGTGCGTCCGACCGACCACGCGATCGCGCCGTCGCGCGCCAGCGCGAGCGCGTCGATCCATTTGCCGTTCTCGTGGGCGATCTCCTGCGTGCGGCCGCCCGCGTCGGTCGCGACAAGCCGCCCATCATCGCCGCCGGTGACGAGCCGTTTGCCGTCACTCGCCGCGACGAGAATCGCGCCGGCGGGATGCGCGGCGACGCGGCGCTCGTCGCCGGAATCGGCGAAAAGCACGTTGCCGTCCGCCAGCGCCAGCGTCGGCGTAGGGCCGAGAAAGGCCGCCGCTACGACCTCCGCGCCAGCGTTGATGAGTGTCGTAAATTCGGTGAGGGAAGGCTCGCTCATGGGCGCGGCAAGAAACGCCGCGCGCTTGATTTACGCAAGTAGCTGCGTCGTCGCTCTACGCCTGCGCGGCGACGATGCGGATCGACATGTCGGGCAGGCCATCGATCTTGCAGAGAAGCACGTCGTCTTTGACGACTGGGCCGACATTTTCCGGCGTGCCGGAATAGATGATGTCGCCCGCCGCGAGCTCGAAAGCCATCGAAAGATGCGCGATCTGCTCGGCGACGCTCCAGATCATCTGATTCAAATCGGCGCTCTGGCGGACCTTGCCGTTCACCGCGAGCGAGATCGCGCCTTTCTGCGGATGTCCGACTTTCGCGACCGGATGAATCGGCCCGATTGGGGCCGCGTGATCGAAGCTCTTGCCGATCTCCCAAGGCTTCTTCTGATCGCCCATCTCGCGCTGTAAATCGCGCCGCGTCATGTCGAGGCCGACGGCGTAGCCGTAGACATGCTGGAGCGCCTGATCGACCGGGATATTCCGGCCACCGGATTTCAGCGCAGCGACGAGCTCAACTTCGTGATGGTAATTTTTCGTCAGCGAGGGGTAGGGATGCTCGCCAACGCTGCCGATGTCGACGAACTGGATCGCGTCCGTCGGTTTTTGAAAGAAGAACGGCGGCTCGCGCGTCGGGTCGGAGCCCATCTCGCGTGAATGCGCCGCGTAATTGCGGCCGATGCAATAAATGCGGCGCACCGGAAAGCCGCGCTCCTCACCGACGATCGGAATCATGGTCTGCGGCAGCGGGAAAAGCGGTGCGGGTGGCTTGGCGCTCTGCGCCTGCACTTCAGTTCCGGCGAGCGCCAACCCGGCGGCGGCGCCGGCGAGAGCGACGCGTCGATTGATGTGTGTGGCCATGTTTCCTCCCGTGGGTTGCTCGTCGCTAGCTTACGCGAGCCCCAACGCGAAGGGTACGGCGCTCGTACTTTAGTCCAAGGGCCTTCCAAGCGCGGCATATCGCAGATCGCGATGCACCAACGCAGCGTCGTCGAAAACGTCTGACGCTGACGTTGGGCGAATAGCCGATGCGGTCAGTAGACCGCGCTGAGTGTCGCTGGGCTGTCGAGAATGACAGTGCTACCACGCACGTTATGCCACATGGCTTGTATGATTTGCTTAGTCATCATCAACGGCACGCCAACCACCAAGGTGGTCGGAATGCGGCTGTTGCCATTCTGAACCGAGTAGCTGAAGCTCCGCCTCGACAGGCAGTACAGCTCCGTTGAGGCCAATCCGGAACACGCCACCGGGATAGTCGTTGCCCGTCGCGTAAGGCTAGGGAAGGTTCAGCGTCACGATCGCCGCCTCGCCGCTACCTTCCGGAAGCTGGAAAGTGAGGCCCGGGTCGGCACGAACGAAGTCGACTTCGTGGAATGGGTTCCGCTTGTCTGCGCGAATAAGAAGCCATCACCCCTTCTCCCTAGAAACGAGGGATAGGGCATTATCAACAAAAAGTTGCGCCGCAATGGCGGCGCCGAGGCCTTGTGCCGTGCTCCAGATTCACTGCTGCGAGAAGTTAGGCCCCCTCGGATCGACGAGGTCCGTCGACACCGGCCCCATGCCGGTGATTTGGATCACGGCTTCTCGTCCTTCGAGCCGTCCCAATGCACGGCGCCCGCCGGATGCATCATGTAAGCGCCGGCCTTCAGCGGAACGGCTTTACCTGGATCAAAGTCCTTGCCGGTGCCGGTCCACCACGTGCCCGATAGCACGACGATGTGAGGATCCTGCGCATGCGTATGCGGCCGGCGCATCATGTTTTTTGGCCAATGGATTCGGATCACGTAATGCCGGGCTTCGTCGGATCGCCGTAAAGCCCGGGCAAGACGCGGATAAATCCCATCTCGTCTTTTTCGGCGAGCGCCGCGCCGCTGCCGGCGACGAGCGCAATAGACAGGCAAAGCCCCGACAGCACGAGAAGCTTTCTCATTCCTTCCTCGCTTGAGTTGTTGTGGCCAGCCTATTGGCTGTGTCGATGCTAGCAAGCGTCCTTGCAGTAACGGCCAAGACCGCCCGGGGAATGGCGTGCCGGCGCAACCAAAACGGCCGATCCGGCCATCTTTGTTCAAGCCGGTAAAGCTCGCGACGTTGAGCTAGGTAGCCGGCGACATGGCGGCCGACGTCGCCTGCATACGCCGTTGCAAGACTATCATCTCCGCGTAAGCGGTGATCGACGGCACGAGCAGCCTGAATTCCGCTCAGCATCGCGTAGCCGATGCCGAGCGACGACAGCGGATCAAACGAAGCCGCCGCGTCACCGGCGGCGATCCACTCCTCGCCAACACACGGAAGCGTGATCGCGGATTCGCTCAACCATGCGCGCGGCGGTGTAACGGGAACGCCATCTGCTACTCGCGCCGAAGTCAGGGGAGCCGTCGAGACAAATCTGAGGAATGTCTCTGTGTTGCTGATGAGCGCGCGATCAAGCTGATCCGCATCGGTCATGTAGGCGACAACAAGCCGGCCCTCCGGAACCGGCGCACTGTACCACCATCCATTCTCGGCTGCTTCGATGAGAACTGTTCTCGTCTGGATATGAGCGGGCGCGGCGAAGTTCAGCCAAGCGACCAATCCGACGAGCTTGTCGACTGATTCGCGCCGCGCACCGGCCGCTCGCGCGATGGCGCACCGTCGCCCCGTCGCATCGATGATGTGCTTTGCCGTCACAGCAGAACGATCGCCAAGTCTTACCTGCCACACATTCGACGTGAAGGTCGCCGCAATCACGTTGGTGCTACGCATGACATGAATTCCGCAGCGCTCCGCGGCATTTGCGAGCGCGGAATCGAAGGCTGCTCTGTCCAACAGCCAACCATGACCGCCGGCGGTGAACAGAAAGTCGCGGTTGCTCGCGGCCGCGCTGCCCCAAGCTGCGACGTTTCCGAATGCCGCCAGATACCCCTGCTCGGAAGGCAGATCGCCGATACCGAGATAAGCAAGAATCGGAGCAAGGCCGCTCGAGACGCTCTCGCCGGCGCGCATGGCGCCATAGTCGGAGCGCTCGATCATAACGATGCGCCTCTTTGTGTAACGGCCAAGGGCCAGCGCGGCGGCAGAGCCCGCCGGGCCGCCGCCGACGATTGCGATGTCGAACTCAGTTCGGTCGACGGCCACGAGTGCGCGAACTCTCAAAAGCCACCATGCGCTCTTCGGAAGGCGCTTGCGGAGCACTCATGCCGAGCATCAGCTCCTGGACCGATTCTGTGCCGGCGGCCACGTCCGCCACTTTGTGAGCGGGAGCAATGACGAATTTGTCATGCGCGCGTTCCTGCTCGGTGAAATAAGGAAACAGATCGCGGTAAGGGCTGGTGCTTTGGTTCGCTATAAATCCCAAATAGGACCAGCGTTTGATCATGTCCTCAAAGCCGGTGATGCCGCGACTATAAAAAACCTGCGAGCCGGCCGGCTCGCCATGCTCGTTCGCGACTTTGGCGCTTAGCTCGCCGGCAATGACCTGCCATGGGCTCTGCGGCGGCCACCAATAAGTGTAGTAAACGGGCGGCTTCTGCCAAGTATCGTCGGCGTTTTTTGGATCGGCCTCGTTGTTGGATGCCGGATCGGTGAAGTTTATGTTCTGGACCGAACATTGATAGAAATCCGCCTGCCAGGGTATCGCCATGCGCTTCGTCAGATCGCCGGGCTCGCAGCCCTCGGCGTTTTCCGTTTCGTCGCGGAAAGGGTCGAGGCCGGTTGCGGAAAAATCATTGACGCGATGGCGGATGCTCCACGGTTTTTCATAAATGTTCGGATTGCGCGTCGTCCAGGTCACTTCGATGCCGGGACAGAACGGATTTCCGACGCAATTGCCCATGCTTGCGCGCGTCTGGCGGATATGCGCCGGTGCAGCCGGTGTCGCGCCAACCTTGAATTTGCCCGCGGCCCATTGCGTCAGAAAGCAATACTGCGTTTCAGTCAAAGCTGCGAACTTGTCGACCTCCTTGTTGTCGATCGAGTTGCTGCCGGCATTCAACGGCATCAGCGGAATTCCCGTTGAAGAGAACAAAGTATTGTGACTTGGCGCGATCGCATCCTCGGCTCCGGGATCCCGGAAGAGCTCGCAATAGGCTTGCCGTAGGGGAGCACTTGCCGTGCTGTTGTCGCGCGGATCGAAGGGTGGCGGGGAAAGCGAATTCATCGAGGGAACATTGGCAACCCACCGGTACGCTCCCGGCCGGTCGAGAACTGGCCGCACCTCCGTCTCAAAATCCGCGACGTAGTCGGGATTGTAGTTTCCTCTACTGTATATATCGGGTCGCGCGCCAAGATGGCGGACCGCGACATCGAACATTGTGTCGTCGAGAGTGCTGATGTTGACGAGCTCCGGCGCAACTTTCGGCGAGCCGACAATACACCAGGCTGTGAGCGCGATGGTCTCGCCCGATTTGAGCGTCAGCAGGCACGACACTGGTCCATCGGAGGTGTCGTCATGCCAAGTATCGGCGCCGCCAAAATTTTCGAGCACGGCATCTCCGCCGGAGATCCCGAAACCGCCCAAAACAAGCAGCCGCCCGGAAGCATCCGTCAGGATTTCGCCGAGTGTTTGGATCTGACGGCCGAGCCGGGGCCTGTTTGGAAAACTCCCAAACTTGTAACCTGGGGGTACGCTGGTCTTGTCGAATGACAGATGCTTGTTTCGACCGGCGACCGTGCGCGGTCCGGGATCGATGATCAGTTTGCGCCGCGCCTCCTTATCCTTGATTTTTGCATTGCGGCGCTGCACCCCCTGCTTGGCATAGCTGTTCTGCGGCCCGTACAGCAAATTGCCCTGCAATTGCGAGAATTCGTACCAGGCCGCTTTCTTGTTGGCGAGATGGACGGTCCAACTGATTGATTGGACGTCGGGACTGTCGAGCGTCAACTCAATGGGGTTTCCGTCATTGGCGACGCGGAAAATCCGAAACCGTGCGGCCTGTCGTTTAACCGCACCCTCGTTGTCTTTGAATTTGGTGACGAATACCGGCCCGGGCTGTACATTGCCCTGGGGATCGCATTCCACTGGCAGGCCGCCGATGGCCTCAGGCTCGACGTAAAAACCGCTTTGGCTGTTGCCAAGTCGCGCAACGCCAATTGAAGGCCCGATGACATAGGTGTCGGGCATGACGAGGCTCCGGTCGCTTGAAATCGGGCGTCATAAAAGGTGGGCATGCTGAACCGCTTTTCAATCAAGCCATCAATCGTGTCGTCTCACAAGCGATTTTCGCAAGTGGAGCAGGTCGTGATCCCACGGTGTGGTCGGCTCATTTTTGGCAGACGCCGCAGAAAAACGTCGAACGTCCGGATTGCACGATGCGCCGGACAATCCCTGTGCAGCCGGGGGTTGGGCATGGCTCGCCCTCGCGGTCATAGACGCGGAACCGGTGCTGAAAATAACCAAGTGTGCCGTCAGTCTGGCGATGATCGCGCAGCGACGAGCCTCCGGCCTCGACCGCCTCGTTCAGCACCTGCGGAATAATCTTCGCGAGGCGGTCCGCGCGCGCTGTCGGCGCGCCGTTGCTGCGCGCGAGCGTGCCAGCGGCTCGCCGCGGCGATAGGCCGGCGCGGTGCAGCGCCTCGCAGACATAGATGTTGCCTAAGCCAGCGATGAGCCGCTGATCGAGCAACGCCGATTTGAGCGGCGCCGACTTGCCGGCGAACAGGCGGGCCAGCAACGCTCCTTCGAGTTCCTTGCCGAGCGGCTCCACGCCCATTCCTACGAAGAGCGGGTGCTGGTCGAGTTCCGCGCGGGGAATAATCAACATGAAGCCGAAACGGCGCGGGTCATTGTAGATAATGCGCGCGCCGGCCGACATGTGGAAGACGATATGATCGTGCAAAGGCGCTTCCGATCGCGGGCGATGGAACCTTCCCGGTTCAAGCGCGCCTTTACGCTTCTCGATGCGGAAAGAGCCGCTCATTCCAAGATGGATAATCAGGACATTCGCGTCGTCCAAATCCGCCAGCATATACTTCGCGCGTCGTCCAAGCCCGACGACGCGCCTTTCCTGCAACCGCTCGGCAAAGCGTTCCGGCAGCGGGAAGCGAAGGTCTGGCCGCCTCTGCTCGACTTTCGAGAAGCGCGCCCCGACCATCGCGGGCTCAAGCCCGCGACGCACGGTTTCAACTTCGGGGAGTTCGGGCATCAGCCTTTAGTCGAGGAAAAAGGGTTTCCGCAGAGGTCGCTGTTGCCTCGTGTTTTGGCAAGCCCCTTCTCGGCTTACGGCTTGGCTTGCGGTTCCACGCTGCCTCGTGCATTTGGGGCAGCCCGTCCGCGGGCGGTGTATCTTTGACCCGGGCGGACGGCATTTTCCGGAGCTCTATGAAGCGCATTCTTGAATATGCTTGGCCCATCGTCGGGCTGGTCGCCGTCTGCGCCTCGATTTATCTGCTTTACCGCGAATTCCGCGGCGAGTCGGTCGGCCCGGCGGTTTGGGCGGATCTTAAGGCCATTCCACCGCACCGCTATGCGCTCGCCGGATTGGCAACGCTAGCCGCGTATGCCGCGCTCGCCTGGTATGACCGCATCGCATTGATTCATTTGCACGTGCGGCACATTTCCTGGGTCTTCATCTCGCTCTGCTCGTTCACTACGTACGCGCTGTCCCACAATATCGGCGCCTCGGTCTTTTCCGGCGCGATGGTGCGCTACCGCGCCTACACGTCGAAGGGATTGTCGGCGACCGAGATCGCGATTCTGGTCGCGCTTTGCTCTTTCACCTTCGGCCTCGGCACCGTGCTTTTGGGTGGTCTCGTGCTCATTTTCGAACCCGAGCAGCTCGCGCGCCTGCGCGGCCTCTTGCCCGCGGTCCTGACGAACACAACGATGGCGCGGATTATCGGAATTATCTGCCTCGCCTTCGTTGTGCTCTATGTAATCGGCTCGGTGCTGCGGCTGCGCGCTCTCGTGCTAGGCGGCTTCCGGCTGGAATATCCGCGCCCCCAAGTGACCATACGGCAATTATGCGCCGGACCTTTGGAACTGTTCGGCGCGGCAGGCATCATTTATTTCGCGCTGCCGGAAGCCAACAATCCCGGCTTCTTTGTCGTCCTTGGCGTGTTTCTCGCCTCGTTCACCGCGGCGCTTGCCTCGAACGCGCCCGGGGGGCTCGGCGTATTCGAGTTCTTCTTCATCAAGGCGATGCCGGGGGTGCCGCAGTTCGAGGTGCTCGCGGCGCTGCTCGTGTTTCGGCTGTTCTACCTTTTGATCCCGCTCGGCTTCGCGATCGTCGTCGTGGTTCTATTCGAGCGGCGGCGATTGAGTGAGGCGATCCACGCGCACCACGAAAAACACGCGCATCACGCGCATGCCGAATCGCCACGAAAAATTCAGGCGGGAAAAACCGGGACCGACGCGTGAGCGCCGGTTACATCCGGTATTGCTGGATGCGGGTCGTGCGCAAGCCGGCAAGTCCGTGCTGGTCGATCGACATCTGCCAGCTTAGGAATTCGTCGACCGTCAGCGTGTAGCGGTTGCAGGCTTCGTCAAGCGACAGGAGGCCGCCGCGCACCGCGGCGACGACCTCCGCCTTGCGGCGGATCACCCAGCGCTTGGTCGAGGCCGGAGGCAAATCGGCGATTGTCAGAGGACTGCCGTCAGGCCCGATGACGTACTTGACCCGCGGCCGATGGACATCCGTCATAATTGACAACTCACGCACTCGACTGAACAACACGCGTGAGAGGCTAACGCTGTCCCGTTTAAGATTTACCTAAGTAGAAGTTTCGGATTGGTAGTCAAACTGTTGACAAACCATTGCTATCCCGCTGGCTAGGGAGGCTGGGTAAGGCTTTCTGTACCTCTTCGGAACAGGAAGGGAAGGTTTGATTAACCATGTTTATGCGCCTGCAGACACGCACAAAACGCTCAATCGACAATCGCCTGAAGGACGGATGCGAAGAATGTAGCAAACGCCTGACGCACAGCCATGCGGTTCCTTCCAAGGTTCTTTTGATTAGTTCTTACGTCCGCGGCAGGAACTTGACCGCCGCAATAATCGCGAGGATCACGACGATCGCCAGAATGACATACATAACGATCGTCGTCGGGCGCTGAGACGCCGCGGCGCCATACTTGCTCCGATAGGAATATGAAGAGCGGTCGCCGGATTTTCCCGCCGCCGACGGCACGTCGGGACCGCTGCCCGCGAGCGTCGATTCGGCGAGGTGGCGATAGGTTGCGAGCCGCCGCGGGGTGGCTTCGCCGATAATGTACGCCGTGTTCTCCTGCTCGCTGGGCTCCCGGCCGGTGGCGCGATGAAAGGCGAGAAGCCAATCGAGCTTGTTCTGTTTGTAGATCGAGTAGGCGACGAGCCCGACGATGTCATTGTCGCCCGTGACGAGATGCGAGAAGACGGGGCTGCGGTCGCCGTCCTCGCCTGTCGGGGTGAGGCTAGAGCCGGTCGGCTCATACTCGCCGCCGATCGGCCGCGCGCCGGTGCTGTCGCGCGTTACAATATCGTCGTTGTCCATACCCGCCGCTCCTCGGATTTGACCCGCTCTCCCCTCGGCCGGTCGCAATCTATCCAAGGCGAGGCTCCATAGCTACCCATCTATCCGCGAGGGCTGAGGCCGTTCATCTGTGAACAAGCGCGGGGTGGAAGCGCTGTGCCCCTCCACTTCCGCCGGAAATGTCGCTAGAGGGGGGTGGTCAAGCTCTGCGGCTCGCACGGGAAGATGAAGCGGCCCCATTACAGGATCGAATCGCGGCTCCTCGCCAACGGTACGGGGCCGGTTGCCGGAGTGGACGAGGCCGGCCGCGGCCCGCTCGCCGGGCCGGTCTCGGCCGCCGCCGTCATCCTCGACAAGCGCAAATTGCCGCGCGGAGTTAACGATTCGAAGGCTCTCGACGCCGAGACCCGCGAGGAAATCTATGAAGAAATCATGTCGCGCGCGCTTGCCGTGTCCGTTGCATTCGGCGCGGTCGCCGAGATCGATACGATCAATATCAGGCAAGCGACGTTCGTCGCGATGCGCCGCGCCTGCGCCGGCCTGTCGCTTCGCCCGGCCTATATCTTAATCGATGGTTGCGATTTTCCCGATCGGCTCGCTTGTCCGGGCGAAGCGATCGTCAAAGGCGATGCGAAATGCATCTCGATCGCGGCGGCTTCTATCGTCGCCAAAGTCACGCGCGATCGGTTGATGCGCCGGCTTGCTGACCAACATCCGGTTTACGGTTTCGAGCGCCATTCCGGTTACGCCACGGAATTTCATGTCGCGGCAATTGCGAAGAACGGTCCTTCGCCCTTTCACCGCATGAGCTTTTGGCCGTTTCGCGCCGCTGCCGAGTGACAACATTTAATAGTCTGTGAACGCGCGCATTGTCGCAAATGCGTCCGAAAAAGGGACGCTTCCGCGGCAACGTGCCTAACGCGACCTTTACCGCATCGAGCGCATCTTCACGATCGTTGAGTTGCGTCTGTCGGTATGGAGTTCATGCGTATCGCTCATGCCGGAGCAGCCGGCGCGAAGTCCCATGTTCAGGTCACGCGTACTGGGTCTTCGACGCGGCGCTCCGGCGGGCAACTCAGTACCGCGCAAATATCGCCGCGCAACAGGATATTGCGCGGCGATTGTATCGAGGTGATGCGGGAACTGCCGGAACGCAGCGTCGATCTCGTCTTCGCCGATCCGCCCTACAATCTGCAGCTTGAAAACGCCCTGTCGCGCCCCGATCAAAGCCGCGTCGACGCCGTGGACGATGATTGGGACAAATTCGCGAGCTTCGGCGATTACGATTCGTTTACGCGCGATTGGCTTTCCGCTGCACGCCGATTAATGAAACCTGAAGCGACGATTTTCGTCATCGGGTCGTATCACAACATCTTTCGCGTCGGGGCGATTATGCAGGATCTCGGATTCTGGATTTTGAACGACATCGTTTGGCGCAAAGCCAATCCGATGCCGAACTTCCGCGGCCGCCGGTTCACGAATGCGCATGAGACGCTGATCTGGGCAGCCCGCAGCGCTGATGCGAAGGGCTACACCTTCAATTACGAGGCGCTCAAGGCTGGCAACGAAGATTGCCAGGTTCGCTCCGACTGGTTCCTACCGATCTGCACGGGCGCCCAGCGGCTGAAGGACGGCGCCGGCCGCAAGACGCATCCGACGCAGAAGCCCGAGTCGCTTTTGAACCGCGTTCTTGTGAGCACGACGAAGCCGGGCGACCTCGTGCTCGACCCGTTCTTCGGCACGGGCACGACCGGCGCCGCCGCCAAGCGCCTCGGCCGCGCGTTTCTCGGGATCGAGCGCGACGAGACCTATATCCGCGCCGCAGAGCAGCGAATCGCTGCCGTCGAGCCGCTGCCCCAGGGCGCCGTCGCCGAACTCCCGGCTAGGCGCAGCGAGCCGCGCATTCCGTTCTCGGCCCTTGTCGAGGCGGGCCTCATCGCTCCGGGGGCGGTTTTGACAGACGACAAACGACGACATCGCGCGTTGGTGCGCGCCGACGGGGCGGTTGCGATCGGCGATATCGTCGGCTCGATCCATAAGGCCGGCGCGCTCGTCCAGGGCCTACCCGCCTGCAACGGCTGGACCTTTTGGCATCACGACGGGCAGGGACGGCTTGAGCCGATCGACGCTCTGCGGGCGGCTTTCCGCAAGCACACGCGCAACGCCGCCGCCTAAGGCCGCCCGACGCGCGTCGGAACCTTGCCCCCGACCTTACGTTGCTCGCGCGACGGCGTTCGCTGCGCAAGGAGGAGAGACGTGGAACCTGATCGCAAGGTCGTGGAGACCAAGACCGAAGCGCGGCAGGGCGTCACAGGCACGGGGGCAAGCTCGGTGCTGATCTGGAGTCTCGGCCTCGCCATCCTCGCTTTTATCGTGCTGATGGCCTGGTTCATACTTGCCAGGCAGTAGAACTGGCTCACGAGGTATTCCCGCGTTACGCCGCCTTTCGCGCCGCCAAGAACTCGCCGATGCGGGCGAGCGCGGCGATGATGTTCTCGGCTGAATTCGCGTAGGAGAGCCGTAGATAACCCTCGCCGTGCACCCCGAAATCGGATCCACCGATTGTCGCCACGCCGGCTTCTTCGAGCAGGGTCGAGGCGAGTTTCTTCGCCGGCCAACGGGTATGCGAGATATTTGGAAAGGCGTAGAATGCGCCTTTCGGGATCACCGCCGAAATAGCGGGCAGGCGGTTCAATCCGTCGACGACGATGCGCCGCCGGCGGTCGAATTCCGCGACCATGCTTTTGATGGCGTCCTGCGGACCTTCGAGCGCGGCGATGCCGGCAAATTGAGTTGCTGCATTCGTACAGGAAAAGCAGTTCACGGCGAGCTTGCGCGCGTTTTCGTAGAGGCCCGAAGGCCAGATCGACCAGCCGAGTCGCCATCCCGTCATCGCATATGTTTTCGACGCGCCATCGAGCAGGATCAGGCGATCGCGAATTTCCGGATAAGCCAGCAGCGTTTGATGCGCGAGGCCGTCATAGGTCATCTGCGCATAGATTTCGTCGGACATGATCGCAATATCGGGAAAGCGCGCGAGTCCGGCGACGAGCTTGTCGATCTCCTCCTTCGGCGTCACACCACCGGTCGGATTGGCCGGCGAATTCAGGATGAGCAGCCGCGTCTGCGGGTTGATTAGCCCCAGCGTCTCGTCGGCGGAGAAGGCGAAGCCGTTCTCCTCCCGGATCGTCACAGGAACGGGACGCGCGCCGGTATATTCGATCATTGAGCGATAGATCGGAAAACCCGGATCGGGAAAGAGGATGTCGGCGCCGGGCTCGCCGAACATGAGAATCGCGGTGAACATCGTCACCTTTCCCCCCGGCATGACCATCACGTGATCGGGCGAGACCTCGACGCCGTAGCGCCTGGCGTAATCGGCTGCGATCGCTTCGCGCAGGGCCAGAATGCCGGTCGCCGGCGTGTAGCCGTGATGTCCGTCGCGCAGCGCTTTCACCGCCGCCTCGACGATATGCGGCGGCGTCGGGAAATCCGGCTGGCCGATGCCGAGGTTCATGATGTCGCGGCCCTGGCGCTGCAGCTCGGTCGCCCGCGCAAGCACCGCGA
>Ga0136846_1221272_pt1 | contig 23900 bp, 28 predicted proteins | sample HopSoiMetagenom2_FD_96841 | JGI IMG/M metagenome (GOLD analysis project Ga0136846, IMG submission 96841) | Grasslands soil microbial communities from Hopland, California, USA - 2 Assembly 2016 (version 4) | ecosystem: Environmental > Terrestrial > Soil > Grasslands | place: USA: Hopland... | reverse complement strand
GGGATGATGGTCGACCGACGCGACCAGGTCTTGATGACCTGCTTGGTGTTCTTCTCGTTCTGGACGTCGACCTTCTTGAGCAGATGGTCGTCGACGAACGGACCCTTCTTAAGGCTGCGTGGCATCCGCTAACTCCTACCGGTGGTGCTTCTTGCCGGTGCGCCGGCGTCGGACGATGAGCTTGTCGCTCGGCTTGTGAGACTTGCGGGTGCGGCCCTCGGGCTTGCCCCACGGGCTGACCGGGTGACGGCCGCCGGAGGTCTTGCCCTCGCCGCCGCCGTGCGGGTGGTCGACCGGGTTCATCACGACACCACGCACGGTGGGGCGCTTGCCCTTCCACCGCATGCGACCGGCCTTGCCCCAGTTGATGTTGGCTTGCTCGGCGTTGCCGACCTCGCCGACTGTGGCGCGGCAGCGCACGTCGACGCGACGGATCTCACCGGACGGCATACGCAGCGAGGCGTAGGTGCCTTCCTTGCCGAGCAGCTGGATGCTCGAGCCGGCCGAGCGGGCCAGCTTGGCGCCGCCACCGGGCCGCAGCTCGACGGCGTGAATCACGGTGCCCGCCGGGATGTTGCGTAGCGGCAGATTGTTGCCGGGCTTGATGTCGGCATTGGCGCCGGACTCCACCACGTCACCCTGCGACAGTCCCTGCGGCGCAATGATGTAGCGCTTCTCGCCGTCGAGGTAGTGCAGCAGCGCGATGTTGGCGGTGCGGTTCGGGTCGTACTCGATCTGCGCGACCTTGGCGTTGACGCCGTCCTTGTCGTTGCGACGGAAGTCGATCACGCGGTACGCGCGCTTGTGGCCACCGCCCTTGTGCCGGGTGGTGATCCGACCGTGCGCGTTGCGTCCGCCCTTACCGTGCAGCGGACGAACCAGCGACTTCTCCGGATGGTCTCGAGTGATCTCGGCGAAATCGGAGACGCTGGCACCGCGGCGACCGGGGGTCGTCGGCTTGTACTTGCGAATTCCCATGATTCTCTAGGTCTCTCTGCGTTATCCGCCGGCTACGCCGGAGTTCCGAACAGGTCGATGGGCTTGCTACCCGCGGCCAGCGTGACGATGGCGCGCTTGGTGTCCTTGCGCTTGCCGAAGCCGGCGCGGGTGCGCTTGCGCTTGCCCTGCCGGTTGGCCGTGTTCACCGATGCGACCTTGACCTTGAAGATCTTCTCGATCGCGATCTTGATCTGCGTCTTGTTCGAATCGGGGTGCACGACAAACGTGTACACGTTGTCCTCGATCAAGCTGTAGGACTTCTCCGAGATGACCGGCGACAGAATGATGTCGCGGGGGTCTGTGACGGTTGCCATCAGGCCGAAACCTCCTCGGCGGTCTTATCGGCGCTTGGTGTTGCTGCGCTGATGTAGCTGTCCAGCGCCTCGACGCTGAAGATCACGTCGTCGGCCTTCAGCACGTCGTGGGTATTGAGCTGGTCAGGCGAGAGGACATGCACACCGGGAAGGTTGCGCACGCTCAGCGCGCCGGCCTCGTCGCTGCGGCCGATCACGACCAGCACCTGCTTACGCTCAGTCAGCGTGGCCAGGAACGCCTTCGCGCTCTTGGTCGACGGCGTCTGCCCCTCCACCAGCTCGGTGACGGCGTGGATCCGGCCGTTGCGCGCCCGGTCCGACAATGCACCGCGCAGCGCGGCGGCGATCATCTTCTTGGGGGTGCGCTCGCTGTAGTCGCGCGGCTTCGGACCGTGTACAACGCCACCGCCGGTGAACTGTGGCGCACGCGTCGAACCCTGACGGGCGCGGCCGGTGCCCTTCTGGCGGTACGGCTTCTTGCCACCGCCGCGCACCTCGCCGCGAGTCTTGGTCGAATGCGTGCCCTGACGGGCCGCGTTCAGCTGCGCCGTCACCACCTGGTGCATCAGCGCGATGTTGGGCTCGACGTCGAACAGCTCGGCGGGCAGCTCGACAGAGCCGTCCTTCTCACCGGCCGGGGTATGAACGTCAATCTTTAAAGTCTTGGCAGCTCCGGCCGTCTTGCTCCTCGCGTCCGCAGTCACTTCTCACTCCTCTTGATCGCGCTGCGGACCATCACGAGTCCGCCGTTGCGGCCGGGAATGGCGCCCTTGATCAGCAGCACGCCGTTCTCGGCATCGACCTTGTGCACCACCAGGTTCTGCGTCGTCACGCGGTCATTGCCCATGCGCCCCGACATCCGGGTGCCCTTGAACACACGGCCCGGTGTCGCACAGCCGCCGATGGAACCCGGCCGACGGTGCACCGCCTGCGCGCCGTGGCTGGCGCCCTGGCCTTTGAAGCCGTGACGCTTCATGGTGCCCGCGAAGCCTTTGCCCTTGCTGGTGCCGGTCACGTCGACGTAGGTGCCGTCCGCGAAGATTTCGGCGGTGAGCTCCTGGCCCACCTCGTATTCGCCTGCGGCGGCCTCGTCGTCGAGCCGGAACTCAGCGAGGTGACGGCGCGGATTTACGCCCGCGGCGGTGTACTGACCGGTCAGCGGCTTGTTCACCTTCCGCGGGCTGATCTCGCCGTAGGCCAGCTGCACGGCCGAATAGCCGTCGCGCTCGGGGGTACGGATACGCGTCACGACGTTGGGGCCGGCCTTGACGACCGTCACCGGTACGACCCGGTTGTTCTCGTCGAACACCTGCGTCATGCCCAGCTTGGTGCCCAGAATGCCTTTTCGTGCCATTTCTGTTGCGTCTCTCCTACTGGGATGCCTATTGGATATTGACGTCGACACTGGCCGGCAGGTCGATGCGCATCAGGGCGTCAACCGTTTTCGGCGTGGGGTCGAGGATGTCGATCAGTCGCTTGTGCGTACGCATCTCGAAGTGCTCCCGCGAGTCCTTGTACTTATGCGGGGACCGGATGACGCAATACACGTTCTTCTCGGTCGGCAGCGGCACAGGGCCAACCACGCTGGCGCCGGTACGGGTGACCGTCTCCACGATCTTGCGTGCCGAGGCGTCAATCGCCTCGTGGTCGTAGGCCTTGAGCCTGATGCGGATCTTCTGTCCCGCCACGCTTTTCCTACCTCACTGCTACTGGGGTCCCGGCGCGTTTCGCGCTGGTATGCCGCCGCTGTTTATCTGTCTGTGGTCCACCGGTCCCCGCGGTCGGGTGTGTCGCCCGCACGCACACTCAGCCGCGGCGGAAATCGTCGCGATCGAGGTGGGAACCAGATGCGCCCCTTCGGGCGCTGGTCGTACGCCCCGGCCAGGCGAACCCGGCTCAAGGCAACCCGAACAGTATGCCCTAGATGTGGGGCCTCATCCAAATCTCTGGCCACGGGCAATCCGCGGCATTCTTACTCAAGAGTAAGGTAGGCCCGCATGGCAGCACGACCACCACATATCGGATGTGGAAACGCCTCGCCGAGCGGCCCGGCGGCACCCGGCTCTTCTCGGCCGCCGCGATGGTGCGGGTGCCGTATTTCGCGTCGATCATGCCGCACGTGGAGCGGATGGAACCCGGCTTCGCCGAGGTCACCGTCCCCAAGTGGTTCTTCGTCAAGGGTGTCCAGTCTTCGGCACGCTTCATTGACACCAGTTACGGAATGGGTGCCCTGAGCGTGGCCCTTCATGAGGAACAGGCATCGGGAGCATCCGGTGGTGCCGCTACGGGTGCAGCCTTCATCCAAGCTGGCAGCATGACCATCTGACAAACCGCCACCACGACGACGCCCCCTGCGGCTCCCGAGACGTCCGTCGCGGTACCGCCGGTCAAGGCGCCGCCCTACGGCGGCGGCGGGTTAGATCGGCCCGTCATCCTGGTTGGGTGGCGGGCCGACTGCCATCCGAGCCAGCGTGGCGTGGAGGTTGTAACCGATCGCCGGATCGTTTGCGGTCGGGGTCGAGGCCCGCGCCGGGCCTTCCACCTCAGCAGAGGTGCTAACTGTCGCGAAACACCTGTCAACGATGTCGTGAAACCAGATACTTCCACGGCACCCAAGGTGTTTGCAGCAGCGGAGAAACCATAGGCCGGTTCAGTTTTCGGTCGGCCCGTGGGTTCGCCTACGGGCTCACACAGAACTATTCTCGTAGACGGGCCGGGAAGGATGGGAGGCGCGTATGAGCTGGTCAGGAATCCTCGGAAAGACGGCGGTGGGACTCGGCGCGGTGGCAGTGCCGGTGGTGTTCGCGGTCACCGGAGCGGGACAGGCATCAGCAGACCCCGGTATCTGCGTCAGCGGCCCTTGGGGGTACGCATCCGCATGCATCAACGGGCCCGGATGGGTCGACTGGGGGCCGCACTGGGGCGGCGGCTGGGACGGCGGATGGGACGGCGGTTGGCACGGCGGTCACGGCGACTGGGAGGGTGACGACTAAGTCCGGCTGAATCTCAGCCATCGCCGCGTAGCGCCCCGGCGCCGAGCGACCCAGTGCCCGGAGGCAACCGAACGCCTACCGTTGTCTTTATGGCGGCGGTCGGTGAGCTGGTGCGGTCGACGTCAGGTGCGTGGATAGTGCGGCCACCCACACACTGCCCGAGCGGACACAGTCTTGGCCCAGGCGAGGTGCTGGTCGGTCATCAAGCCTGCCTCGGCCACGGCGGCGGACACACCACCTAGGACATGCCGCACATGCGATCAGACGCTGTACGGGCCGCCGCTCAACATTCACTGCACGACACTCGATGGCCCTGCGACAGTGCGGATCTCAATTCGGCGCGAGTCATGGCGGGTACCGGCCATACACACCGCGGTCGTCGTCGGCCATCACCAAGGCGTGCTGCTGATCGGCGGGCTGTATGAGTGCAATAGCCCGCTCGGCGCGACGTCGGGCGTCGGCCTCGAACTCAGCCCGCGCGACCGGATATGCGCGAACGGCCAGCCACGCCAGACCCGCGACGGCCGCCGCGGCGACGATCCACCAGAAATACGCGCCCACGAAGCCGACCAGCAGCAGGACGGCTACGAACCGAGCCAGCAGCCTCATCGGACGCTAAGCGCATCCCCGCGCTGCACGCTCACGATGCATTCACCGGTTGCTGAGTTGGGCAAACTTCAACTCCACCTTGGCGATCGTCATCGCCCGCGCGCGCGTACTGGGTCGGCGGCCCGTAGGGGCGGGACGTCCGTTCGTCGTCATGGCGGATCGAGCCTTCCTCCTCGCCAGCGACGTGGACCATCGAGGAATACCCCATTGGAGACTTGGTGTCGGTGCGGCCATACAGAGGCTCGTTCGAGCCAGTCGGAATGGCTCATCCAGTGACCTCGCACATCGAACCACTGGCAGCCGAGGCACGCCTGGCCTGGCTGATGATCTTGGGCTGAATAAGCGTCACGTCGATGCAGCGCCTCGCCGTGCTCGGCGCGGGTAGGTGCCGATGATGAGCCTCACGGCGTGTACCGGAACCAGTCAACAACCATGGTCGCTGGGAAAGGCGTGGCGTCCGTTGGCGGACCAGGCCAATCCCCGCCGACGGCCACGTTGAGCACGGCATACATGGGGTGGTTGAAGACCCATCGCCCCCCAGCGGGCAGTGACGCTGGTGTGAATGCGCCGAGGGTGGCGTCATCAACTCCTATGGTGATGCTGTCGTGCTGCCAATCCATCCAGTAGACATGGAAATCATTCGTGAGATCAGCGATGGGACCACTTGTGCGGACTCCCTCGCCATTTGAGTAGTCGGATTCTCCTTGCGGCCCGTGCAACGTCACGTAATACGTGGTACCGGAGTTGACCAGTTCCATGAGGTCGATTTCACCGCATTCAGGCCATCCGACATTCGCATAATCTGAGCCCAGCATCCAGAATGCGGGCCAGATGCCTTGCCCCGACGGCATTTTGATGCGGGCGCTGACCCTGCCGTACAACATGTCCACCTTGCCCCGAGTCACCAGACGACCGGAGGTGTAACTGTTGCCGGATTTGAATGCTTGTATGAGGAGATGGCCCTCACCGTCGAGCCGGGCGTTGTCGGTGGATGAAGTGTAGGTCTGGTTTCCCGGGTTGGGGTTGCCAGGATCGTAGTGCCAGATGTCAGGGTTAGGGGGTGAGCCTGCGGGACCGGCGAAATCGTCGAACGTCCCGGCGGATGTCGCGCCAGACGTTGCCGTTTGGCCCGAACAGAAACACAACGTGAGGATAAGCGCCAGAATCCAAGACAGCTTCATAGCATCGGTCGCACGAGCTTCAGCGTGTAGAACTGGGCCTTGTCGCCGCGATAGCCGCATCGCTTGCGCGGGCACCAGATGGCATTGTCCTCGGAGTGCCGGATGGTCCACTGCCACAGACCGATCGGGTCGCCGTCACGGTGGTAGTAGACCGCCCTGCTCAGTGACGGGTAGAACTCGTCGTCCATCAGAAGGTCGTCAGCTCGCCGGGCAGGGAGAGGTGCCGGTAGGGGTCGCCGTCGAAGCGCACCGCGACGAACTGCCCGCTGAAGCCGACAACCTGGCCGAGGCGCCCGACGTAGCGGCGCATCTGTTCCGGGCATTGGCCACCCGCACTTCCATCAGCCCTCCGTCTCCATCAACCCCTCGGTTATGAGTTGGACACCCTGGTTACCCACTGGGTCAAGCCGTCGATGGGGCTGACCTTCGGCTCCCAGGCAGGATGACCCTATTTCCCACCCTGACCTCCTTGTCGGTGGGCAGCGGACCATGCGCCCTGATGTAGTCCGACATCTGCCGGTAGTCCTCGAACGTCATGCCGCCACCCGCCGATGCCGACCGCCCTTGAGCGCACCGGCCCGCTCGGGTGAGGTCCAGGTCACCTGCTCGCCGCTGACGCTCTGACGCAGGCGCGGCAGCTTCACCACCGTCTGCATCAGTGCGATGTATTCGACTACCGAGAGCAGGTACAGGAGCACGTACATCGCCGGTGCCATCAGGGACAGCAGCGCCTTGTCGCGCCCGGACAGGTGGATGGTCCCCAGTATGTTGGCGATGACATAGCTGGAGACGATGATCATCGCGGACACCAGCGTCCAGGGCGAACGATAGTAGATGCTGACCGCGATGACGACCGTGACGATCGCTGGCTCGATCAGGTACATGACTTCCTGCGCCAGCGCATAGGGCAGGAAGAACCACGACAGGCCGACGGAGTGCTTGGTGTCCCGGGAGAAGAACAGCCGCCAGTTCTTGTAGAAGGCCTGCAGCCGACCGTACTTCCAGCGGTACCGCTGCCTGATCAGGGACCGGAACGACCGCACCGCCTGGGTGTAGGTGATCGCATCGTGCGCGTAGGCGATCCGCTGCTTGCGGTTGCCCTTGTGCGAGATGATCTTCAGCGTGAGGTCGATGTCCTCGGTCAGCGTGTTGGTGTCGTAGAAGCCCACCTCGTCCAGCACGCTGCGCCGGAACATGCTGCCGATCCCGCCGATGATGTACTCGACGTTGAACCTGTTCTGGGCCTTCTTCATGTGGTAGCTGATCAGGTACTCGTAGCGTTGCACCAGCCCGAGCAGCGTGCCGTTGGGCAGGATGTTGACGTTGGACGCGCTGGCCACGACACGCGGATCGCTGAAGTAGGCGACGGATTTCGTCACCGCGTCGGGGGCGATGATCGAATCACCGTCTAGGCACATCACCAGCTCGCCGGTGGCCATCGCCCTGATCGCGTTGTTGAGTGCATCGGCCTTGCCGCCGTTGGGCTGGGTGAATACCTGCAGAACGTCGTTGGTGTCGTGTGCGCGCTTGTAGGCGTAGATCCGGTCCACGGTGTCGTCGGTGGAGCCATCGTCGGCCAGGATGATCTGCAGCGGGGCGTAGTCCAGCTTCAGCAGGCACGTCAGGGTCGCCTCGATCACCGCTGCCTCGTTGTGCGCCGGTACCACGAGGCTCACGGTCGGACGGTAAGACACACCCTTGTCGGCCAGGGCACGCCTGATCGTGTAGAGGTCTGCGCCGACCAGATACACCATCATGCGGATCAGGTTCACCACGGCGACGCCGATGATGAAGGCCGTGATCAGGTGGAGCATCGCACGACCACCTTTTTGACGAGCGCGCTCGCGAGGATGATGGCGAGGCAGCTGATCGCGACGAGGGCGACCAGGCTCAATGTGATCCCGCCGGGCAACGAGATGGCCTGGAGGCTGAACATATGTAGGGGCTCGGAGTACGCGGCCAGACCAACGTGGTCGGACACGACGTGCGGGATGTTGCCGACGTGGTGCCCGGGATCAACGTGGGCCACGTTGATGTGAGGCTGGGTGACGTGGTGTATCCCCCAACCGCCACCGACTGCGCCTGCACCTGCGGCACCATGGAGGCAGTTTTGTCCTGTGTGACTAATGGTCATCCGAGTTCTCCCTTCAGCTTCTTTCAGCTTTTTGTGGACCTGCCTGGGAACTAACGATCCGTGGTGCGGGTGGGTGCTTCGACCGTCTTCATCGGTCTTCGTCAATCGAAAACGAAGCCCGCCACCCCAGCTAACATTCATTAGGCGGAAGGCCGACCAAAACATACTCGATGGCCCAACATTTGGCAAACTTGTTAGAGATTGCTGAACTCACCAGTCCGGGTTTGACTCTCCTGCCGGTTCGGCGCCCACCGCTCCAGGCGGGGCCACGCCGGATCGCCTGATGACTGATTTGATGCGAATGATTTGATGCGTTGTCAGTCGAGCTGGTTACCCTACGTCACCGCGCGGCAACACCGCTGCGCGCCTCGATCATCTGCGCAGATTCGCCCTATAAGGGCTGGACGGCTGGGTCACGTCAAGAGGCTGAACACCTGAATGCCACCACCGAGCCTCAATGCGCTGTTTCGAAATACTCTCGCAAATCAATGTGGCCGAGGATGTACTGTGCCTGCCAGAGGTCGCAGGCCCGTCGGTCTTGGCACTACTTTCCCAAGCAGATCCTGGCAATGCCAATGCGATGCTTTGCTATCGCTACGCCCCCCGCTCCGGGCAATGCCACCTCCCATGCGTGAGAACCGAATCCGGGAAGGTTCGGTGTGACGTGCGACCGGATGAAGTCGCTTGTGAGGCGCGTGGGCCGGGCAGCCAAGGCTTCCTGCAAGCACCCATTGAAATGCCGGAATCGCAATGCAAGTACTCGCCACGTCCGGGGAGGTATGCACTCGGATCTGGCTGAGGGGGTATCGGCTCCAACTGGGATCACACCGACACCACTCTCGGCGACGGACAGACCTACCACATCTCGGGCTGGACGGACTGCCGAGCATGACGGCACCCGCTTCACCAATGACGGCAGCGGTCACGGCACGTTCGTCAGCATCGACAATGTCTATTCGTTCTGAATCCCGAGGGTCATAACGCGACTGCGCTTCATTGATCACGATGACGACTTCAATAAGCCACCGCTGCATGGGCATGTCGCGACGACGACCGGCTGACTCGGGTCTACTCGTAATCCTGCCCTGATTTCGCAGCCAATTGCGTCTGCTGAAAGTCGGTTCGTAGACTGGGTTTTCGGCTCTGTTCGGCAAGTCGTAGGACCGCTGCCACGGCCTCGTGCTCTGCAGCTCCTAACGTCGGATGGATGGCGAGACTAGGAGACACTCCACAGTTCCGCAGCATGCGGGGCAGGATCGGAGCATTTGAGTCTTGCGCGAAGACCGAGGACCGCTCAGCCCGCACATGGCCTGCGCGCAAAGCAGCCATGGACAAGTTTGAGCGCGAGGTCGATCCCGAGGGCAAGCTCACCGTTCAGGAGCGCGCAAAGCGCGCCGAGTGGGCACGCAAGGCCTACATACAGCGGCTGGCACTCAAGTCGGCGGCGGCACGCCAGCGACGCAAGCGGATCTGCCAGAAATGCGGCGAGCCGAAAGAACCTGCAGCGCCCATGTGTCCGAAGTGTCTGCACAGGCTGCGCGAGCAATGACAAGTGTGTCACTTCCCCCGTGGCTGACCGTCTCGCAGGCGGCCGAGCACTGCGGAGTCGACCGTGCAGAGATGTACTACAAGATGCTTCGAAACCTGGAAGTTCGGCGCATTGGTGTGCGCGGCGGCGCTTCGCCTTTTTACTGGTGAACACCGGAACTGGCTCCCCGAAATCAGGGATCGGATCGGCTACTTTCCGACCATGCGGGTCGTTCGTGTAGTGGATCCTGGTGTCGATGAGCCAGCGGTTCAGCTGGTCGACGGCAACGGGCAGGTCGTAGAGGACGTCTCGGCGTTCTTACGTGTGCTGACGGTTCGGCGGTTCTCTCCCAACGCCGTGCGGGCGTATGCCCACGACCTCCAGAAGCTGATGCTGTCCTGGAAGAAGGTGGGCTGACGCTGCGGGACTTCACTCCGGCGTGCGCTGTGGATTTCCTGGCGACGTTGCGTCACAAGCCGTCGAACCGGCGTGCACAGCGGCTGGACCTGGCCGCGACGGTCGACGGTGGCCGGTTGTTGTCCGCGCGGACCTGCAATCGGATACTGGCGGCGGTCTCGTCGTTCTACGAGTTCCTCATCACCTGCGAACGCTACAGCGGTAGAGCGAATCCCATTCAGAAGCAGGCGGATCCGGCTGCGAGGCGCGCCGTCGCACGATGGCGTCCACCACTGCTGAACTCCAACAAGCAGGTCCCTGTGCGCCGAACCCTGCGGGTCAAGACCGTCGACGCGCTGCCGCGACCCGTCTCCGACGAGACGTATCGAGCGTTGATCTCGGTCATGCGCACCAGGCGCGACGGGCCCTGCTGGAACTCATGCACGAAGGCGGACTGCGCCCCGGTGAGGCGCTAGGCCTGCGTCTGGAGGACATCTCTTATGGACGCCGGCGGGTCACCGTCCGATTCCGGGACGACCACCCGAGGGGAGTGCGGCAAAAGTCCCGCCGAGAACGGGGTCGTCGACCTGCTGGAGGGCCGGGCATTGCCGGCGATCAACGACTACGTGCTGCGCGAGCGACGGCAAGATGCCGACACAAGCCTCGTATTCCTTGTGGGTGGGCGCGGCAAGCGACGCCACGAGCCGCTGAGCTACGACGGCATGGTCCGCGTGTTCGCCCGCGCCGCTGACCGCGCTGGCGTCCGAGATCCCAGTACTCGGACTGCCCGAAGACCATCGGCCACGGCGCGTAGATCTCGGCGGTCCGCGTGTCGTTTCGTCATAGATGGACCATCTCGCGAGACATTCGCGTCGCCTCGAAATAGTTGCGCTCACGCCGCGGATAGATTGGTCGTGGCTCAGGCAGCGGGATGTGGATGCGGCCGATTGCGGCGCTTAGCGTTGCGCCTAGCTGGCGGCGGATCGTTGTGGGCGGTACTGATATCGCCGCTGCGGTGCTGAATGCAAGTTCCTGTTCTGTGACGAGAACCTGTGTCGTGCCACGTTGCGTGGAGCCGACCGCGGACGGAGCGGACTCGATGTCCGGTGTCGCGGTAGATCCCGGTAGTAAGTGCGACATTTTGCGGATGCCTCCCTTGATGGGTGGTGGCTCCTAATGGAGTCACAGCTTCGTATTGGTTTGAAGGCTGTGGTCCTCGAACTGGCGCCGGCATTCTGCGGCGTGCGCGACGATCACCTCGGTCAACGCTTCGAAGTGAAGCGCCAGGAGATTCCTAAGAACTCATCCAAATGGACGAGATTTGGCTACTCTTCACAGGAGGTCCACCGCGAGGAAGGGACCCATGGGGGCACCAGCTGGCAAATCGGGGACCAAGCGATGGTCACGGTCGAGAATTTCTCGCGGCTAGTTTCTGGCGTCTACGCCGCGGCGGTCACTCCCCAGCAGTGGGAGCCCGCCCTCGACGAGATTTGCCGCACTCTGGGCGGGACGATCGGCACGCTCATCAAATCCCGGGGTGGAGTGTGGTCCATTCAGGCCACGACTGCGCCAGCGGAGATCGGTAAGACCTACGCCGAGCATTACTGCCGCCTGGACTATGTGCTCGCCGAGGTCGAGAACGGTCCTGTCGGCGCGGTACGCACCGGCACAGAGTTGATCCCACCACGGACGAACACGGAGTTCTACAACGACTGGATGCGCCCGAACGGCATCGAAGACGGCCTGTTCGTCGGCCTGACCGGTGGACAACGCCTCTCGTGTTTGATCGTGGCGTCGCCGCGGCGGAGTGAGTCGTTCGACACGCCTGACAGGGTGAAGCTCATCAGCGGGTTGGTTGCACACATGGGACAGGCGCTGCGCACTCAGGACAAGCTACGGACGCTGGCCGACAGCGCCGTTGAGCTGGCGGGTGCCCTGGAGGTTGTCCGACACGGGGTAATCATCGTCGCAGGCGAACACCTGGTGATAAACCTGAATTCGGCCGCCGAACGGATCATTCGCGCCGAAGACGGGCTTTGCATGCGGTCAGGTCGCATCGCTGCAATAAGCACGCGCGCCGATCAAGAGCTCTACTCCGCCATACGGAATGCCCTCGCCGGTGAACCGTCCACTGTTCGTACAGGCCGCTCGCTAACCTGCTTACGGCCGTCGGGTAAGCGGCCCTACGTGATTCACGTGTTGCCCTCACACCGCCGCAATGCCGATGCGCCACTAAGGCAGCCAATGGCCTTGGTTTTGGTTATTGATCCAGAGGACGAATCCGAGCCCGCTGCGGCGCTGTTGCGGCGGCTCTACCGCCTAACCGAAGCTGAAGCTGAGGTTGCGCTGCACGTGATGCATGGCGCGGATCTGAAGCAAGTTTCGGAGGAGTTGTCGATCTCGTACACGACGGTTCGCACCCATCTGCAACACGTCTTCGACAAGACCGATACCCATCGCCAAGCCGAGCTCGTCCGCCTGCTACTCATGCTAACTCCATGACTAGCCGACGCCAGCAACCTTGCGGGATAGTGCAGACCGAGAACGCGATCCAACGCGCGCCGAGTCGTCCGACCCGCCAGCCAAGTGCGCCTGGCCAGCCGGAGATCGCGGCTTATATGCAGCGATGCAGCCGAGCTAGCGCCACGATCCACACATGTCACGAACGGGATGAATAGCAGAAACAACCTCTCTTGTGCGTGACGTTACAGATAAGGGCGCATGACGCCGGCGGGGCGAGCGGTCCAATCGGCCGGTACACCTCGTGTCGTACCGATAAGTCGGTGAGCGACACGCCCGACTAGCGGACGGATTTTTGATCGCGAAAAGCGCTCAAACTGGTCCAAATTGTCCAGATAAACCTGGAGAAGGCGACGACCTCGTTGCGGGCGCAGGCCCGGCTGGATCCGCCGAACTTCACCTCGATCAGCGAGGGCGCGGAGATCGTGGTGCCAGCCAGCGTCGTCGACAAGGCCGGCACCGAGGTGGTGCACGCCGACATCACCTGCTGGGTGACGGCGGCTCGCTGAAGTCTTCGGAGTTGCCCGTTTACCGCGTAGTCGACCGGGTAGTGGTCCATCAGCGCCTTTAGATAGGGGGACCGGCCATGAACCCGAGTGGTACTGCCCGTTCGCCGTTCTGGCCCGCTGTATCCGTGGCCGCTGCCATCGCCGCCGGGCTCGTGGCTGCGGCCTGCAATAGCAGCGAGTCCGGCCCCACCACCACGACGCCGACCACGAACGTTTCAACACCGGCAACGACGACTCCGCCGGCGCTAACCCCGACCGCGCCGTCACCCGCGGACACCGGCGCTCCCACCACCGAGCAGGGCGGGCCGACCGCGACGCGGCGAGGCGGTGAGACCGCCACACCGCCTGTGGTGACGACCCCGGCACCTCCTACTGGGGGCGGTAACGACAATGGCGGAAACAACGGCGGTCCCAGCGGCATGCCGGGCGGGGGGGCCTGAGCGCTAAAGCGAAGCCACTCCCGTTCTTGCGCGTGCGGTTACGCCGCTGGCTGCGGAGATGTGTCCGTCGTTCTAGTGGTGTGGTAGCCGGCCCGTGGACGACGGTGCCGTCGGGGCGGGCGACGGCGTGCGCTCACGGAGTTCCACGCAGCATTCCCCGGCGACGGGTGCGAGCACGGCATCGACGGCGGCGGCCTGCAGCCCCTCGGTCACACCAACCATGAACGCGTGGTTGAGCTGGCACACCAACTGCGGCGCCCGCTGCACAATGGGGTGAAACGGACAGTTGCGCAAGCGGATACAACCAGTGGCGACGCGGTCGGGTTCAAAGCCGTACGCAGACACAATTTCTTCGGCCAGGCTCAGCGCGCGTTCGGCCTCCATCCGGCCGGGCTCGACACGATCACGCACGGCCGCCGCAGCCGTCAACCCCAACTCACGGGCGGCGTGCGCGGCGGCCGCTTTGGCCGATCCATGCTGCTGCTCGGTCAGCAGCGCCTCGACCAAAATGCCGGCGAGCACGTCATGTCGGCGGGCCGGGATGCTGACCTGAATATCGGTGTCGGCCGGCTCATAGACCTTGGGCCGTCGACCAACCCGAGCCGGGCCTCCACCGCCGAACCGATAATGCAGCAGACCCACCGCTACGAGCTTGTCGAGGTGAAACGCGGCCAACTTGCGCGAAATGCCCACCGCTGCGGCGGCTTCCTCGCGGGTGACCGGCCGCCGCGCGGCGCGGGTAAAGGCATACAGCCGATGGCGCACGTCCTCGGCCAGCGCCGCGGCGGCGCGGATAGCCGTCGTGGCCATCGCATCAGCACCGGCCTCGGTCACCTCACCACGATATCGCTAAAGATGTTTAGTCAAAATACCGGCTGGGTAATGATCCGTGCAGGAGACAGCCGCGATGCTGATCCATGCGCAGCGCTTGTCTTCATCGCAGGGGAGGCCACCATGAGCATCCAGCAGGAGCAGGCCAAACAGCCCGTGAGCGCGGCACTGGCCGGTCCGTACGGGCACCCGTATCACCCGATCCTGGTGACGGTGCCCATCGGCGCGTGGGTGTGCAGCCTGGTGTTCGATATCGCCTCCCGCATCGTTGAGCGGCCCGGCTTCCTGGCGCAAGGCTCGCAATGGCTGATCGCCATCGGAGTCATCGGAGCATTCGCGGCGGCAGCGATCGGCTTCTTGGATCTGCTCGCAATCCCTACCGGCACACCGGCTTTCCGAACCGGCCTGCTGCACATGACACTGAACCTGCTGGTAACCGCGGCCTACATCATCAACTTCGTGTGGCGCAACGGCGATTACGACCAATCCACCTCAATCGGGCTCGGACCACTGCTGGTGTCGGTGCTAAGCCTCGCGGTTCTCGCCGTATCCGGGTTCCTGGGCGGCATGCTGTCCTACCGCTACGGAGTGCGTGTCGCCAGAGAGACCGACCAAGCCCAGGGTTTCCGATCCTGATCGCACCGCCTACTACGAGGAAGGACACCACCATGGCTATCACCGCACTTGTGGCCTGGATTCTCACCGCTGGGGGTGGCTTCTACATGCTCGCCAAGTGGATCGCCGGCGGCGGACACCGCCGACCCCGTACCACGAAATTCCCGCCCGCGGTGGTCTTCGGGCACTTCCTGCTGGCCGCTGTCGGCCTGGTGTTGTGGATCGTCTATGTCGCCACCGACAACGACCCCATCGGCTGGGTCGCGCTCATCGTGCTGGTCCCCGTCGCCGCGTTGGGCTTCACGATGCTGACGCTCTGGATCCCGAGCTACCGCAACAGCCGGGCACCGGCCACCGCCGGCGCCGGCTCGGCACCGGCCTCCGGCGACGCACCGCCCGAACGTTCCTTCCCCGTCGTTGTGGTCGGAGCTCACGGCGTGCTGGCCGTCGCGACGGTGATCTTGGTCTTGCTCACCATGCTCCACGTCGGCGGCAGCTAACCGGCGGTCGTGCCGAACAACATGCCCAATAAGTAGGTCACGGTTGCGGCGCCGTAGCCGATGAGCACCTGACGAAATGCTGTGTGAAGCGGCGAAACGCCTGATAGCAAACCCACGACAACTCCGGTGCCAACGAGCGTCACGCCGACCAGCACAGCGGCCGCAACGATTGCGGTGACGCCTTGCAGGCCAACAAGGTAAGGCACGATGGGCATGAACGCTCCGGAGGCGAAGAAGCAGAAGCTCGACAGGCCCGCCGTCCATCCGGTGCCGACCGCTTCATGCTTCTCGGTGACCATGGCCGGGGTGACGGCGTGTGCGGCGATACCTGAATCGGGCTCTCGCAGCACCTCGGCTGCCCGGGCACTCGCGTCAGATGCGCTCATCCCGCGGGCCCGGTAAACGAGTGCCAATTCGTTCGCGTTGATGTCAAGTCCTGGCAGCGCGGCTCCGGCTTGCGGACTGGGCGCCGAGGCCTCCAGCAGTTCGCGCTGGGAGCGCACCGAGACGTATTCCCCGGCACCCATAGACAGCGCTCCGGCGAGTAGCCCAGCCAAGCCGGTGAGCAGCACGGTGTGGTTCGACACGCCGCTGGCGCTGACGCCAAGAACGAGCGACAGATTGCTGACCAGGCCGTCGTTGGCGCCGAACACTGCGGCGCGGAACGTACCCGAAAGCCGGTTACGACCCCGCGCTGCGAGGGCGCGGACCACCTCTTCGTGCATGCGCTCGTCGGCTGCCATTGCCGCCGTCGCGTCAACATCCGCCTCATAGGGTGACCGGGCCTCCGCCCGCTGGGCGAGCGCCAAGACGAAAACGGATCCGAAGTGGCGCGCCAGAAAACCCAGCATGCGAGTGCGGACGTTGGTACGGCGAGGTTTGCCTACCTGATCGCCCAGCAGCGTTAGCCAGTGCCGCTCATGGCGTTCCTCCGCACTCGCCAGGGCCAACAGGATGTCTCGTTCCTCGCCCGTGCGCCGTGACGCCAGATCACGGTAAACAGCGGCTTCGGCGCGCTCGTCGGCCAGGTACTGGCGCCAGCGACGCACATCCGCTCGTCGCGCGGTCATTCCCGCAGCTGAAGCACTTGGATCCCGGCCGGCGGTTCGGCGCACATCCTCGTCGTCGCTGTCCATCCTGCGATCATCGCCGCCTTGATGCGCCGCGTCACGCGCCGAAACTGCTCAATTTCGCGGGCTCACCCCTCGAGATATGTGCCGTGGCCGACGCGGACCAGGCCGCCGTCGAACGTCAGCACCTCATTGACGAGTTCACCGCGATGGTTGCGGTAGTTGATCACCAAAGTCGACTCGCCGCGGTAGACCCCGATGACCTCGAACTGCAGGTCGGGCAGTTTGGCCAATGCGACCGTCCAGTAATTCCGCAACGCCGCCTTGCCGCGCACCACTCCCCCACTCTCGGGAACCACGCGCGCGGCCACCGGCGAGGTGAACACGACGTCGTCGTGGAAGTGGTCGAGCACCGCCTCGATATCGTGCGCATTCCAGGCCAGCACCCACTGGTCCGCATAGCTCTTCGGGTCGGGAGTTGGCATCACAGTTAGCCTTTCACGCTCGACCAGAACGCGCACTGGTGTTCTTGTTCGAACGTCGTGACGACGCGGCTGCCGTCGGGCTGCAGCGATAGGTACTTGCCCGCCCGCGCGTCGTCGCCAATTTCTGGCCACTCCGGCTGACCGGCAGCGCTCGGCGAGCCCGTGATGACGAATTGACTCCAATAGTCGATCATCTGGTCGGACAAGGCACGTTGGCTGGGACTCAACGGCGGCGCATCGCCGATATCGAACAGGTATCGCAGCTCGAGCGAATGACTGGCACCGAGCGGAAATGGCAATTGCCGCAACGACTCCGGCGCAGGAGCATCGCGATCATTGAACTCATAGGCATACACCGGTTGATCCTTGACCAAGTCCTCCGACATCCGATCCGTCACGCAGGCGAACACCGCGTCGGTGACGGCAGCCGAAAGTGCAAGTGGCGCACTGCCCTTGAAGCGCTCCAGCGGATAGCGCTCACCGACCTTGGCGGCGTTGTCGCCGAAGGTCTCAGCAAGCTGTCGTGGGTAGTTCTCGACTGTGAACGATTCGCCCAGCTGCAGCATCCAGGTAGCGAGGAAGAGTGTGGCCTCATCGCGATTGCTGCCGATCAGCACCGGCACCCGAGCGGCGCGGCCGTCGGCGAACCCGCTGATTGGGTCGACGGGCAGGGCGTCTGTCGCGGTAATCGGCCCGGTCAACAGAAGGTCCTTGCCGAATCGGTAGTAGTACGGCGGCTTGTGCAGTTTGTCGACCGGCAGGTCGTGGAGGCATTTCCCCGCGGTCATTGGATCGCCGCAGCCGAGCTTCGCCGCGTAATCCAGGCTGACCTTCTCCGCCTCATCCCGTGTGCCCTGCGACTGGCACGGGGCGCTGTGCATGATCGCGGCCCGGAACAGTCCCGCTGAGCCCGGGGCGACGAGGTGATCACATACCGATATGCCGCCAGCGGATTCGCCGGCCAGCGTGACCTTGTCGGGATCGCCGCCGAAGTCGGCGATGTTGTCGTGCACCCAGCGCAACGCCGCCTGCTGATCGGCTAACCCGTAGTTGCCGATCTGGCCGGCCGGACCCAGCGCTGGATGCGCCAAAAACCCCAGCGCCCCGAGGCGGTAGTTGATAGTGACGACGATGATGTCGCCCCGGTTGGTCAGCCGGCGCGCGTCATACACGTCGCTGCTGCCGTTGACGAAGCCTCCGCCGTGGATCCACACCAATACGGGCCGCGCCTCCTTTGACGCCGGCGGAGTCCACACATTCAGTGTCAGGCAATCCTCGCTGGTGTTATGGCCGCGCTCGACGTCGGTCTCGCTGTCCTGGATACACCGCGCGCCCGGCCGGATGGCATCGCGCAGCCCGGCCCAGGGCTGCACGGGGGCCGGCGGTTGCCATCTCAGGGGCCCGACCGGCGGTGCCGCATAAGGAATCCCAGCGAAAAAGCGGTAATCGGTGGCCGTGACGCCCCGCACGAGACCTGCCGCGGTTCGCACCACCCCGCCATTCGTCGACCCGGCGTCTGATTCTCCGCCGCCTCGGGCGCACCCGGCGGCCAGCAACACGCAGCAAGTGAGCGCCAAGAGGCGGCGAAGCGATGTGAGCGCCATTGCGTCGAGCCTAATGGGAGCAGATCAACGCAGCCCTTCCCTGAGGTGGTCCGCATCACATACACTGCGAACTTGACACCCGTCAAGTTCGCCGCAACCCTGCAGTGAGGAGCCTGTATGAGCACGCCGACGATGGACGACGCCGCGAAGGTTTTCGCCGATCCGGCGGCCTATGCCGACGACGCGCGACTACACGCGGCGCTCACTCATCTGCGGGCGAACAACCCGGTTGCGTGGGTGGACAACCCGCCGTACCGGCCGTTCTGGGCGATCACCAAGCACGCCGACATCATGGCGATCGAGCGGGCGAACAACCTGTTCCTGTCCGAACCGCGGCCAGTGCTCACCACCGCCGAAGCCGACGATCTGGCCAAGGCGCAGCTGGAGGCCGGCACCGGGCTGCGAACCTTGATCCACATGGACGATCCGCATCACCGCAAGGTGCGGGCCATCGGCGCGGATTGGTTCCGCCCCAAGGCAATGCGCGATCTCAAAGTGCACGTCGACGAGTTGGCCAAGCGATACGTCGACCGGATGCGTGACATCGGCCCGGAATGCGACTTCGTCACCGAGATCGCCGTCAACTTCCCGCTGTACGTGATCATGTCGCTGCTTGGCCTCCCCGAGGAGGACTTCCCGCGGATGCACCAGCTGACTCAGGAGATGTTCGGCGGTGACGACGAGGAGTACAACAAGCGTGGCAACACGCCGGAGGAGCAGCTGGCGATCCTGCTCGACTTCTTCACCTATTTCTCCAAGCTGACCGCGTCGCGCCGCGAACATCCGACCGAGGACCTCGCTTCGGCGATCGCCAATGGCCGCATCGACGGTGAACCGTTGTCCGATGTCGACACAGCGTCGTACTACGTCATCGTGGCCAGTGCGGGCCACGACACCACCAAGGACGCCATCTCCGGCGGCCTGTTGGCGCTGATCGAAAACCTCAATGAACTAGCGCGATTGCGCCACAACATGGACCTGATGCCGACCGCGGTCGAGGAGATGATCCGGTGGACTACTCCTGTCAAGGAATTCATGCGCACCGCCGCGGAAGACACCACAGTTCGCGGTGTGCCCATCGCCAAGGGTGAATCCGTTTACCTTGCTTACGTTTCCGGCAACCGGGACGAAGAGGTGTTCGACGAGCCGTTCCGGTTCGACGTCGGCCGCGAGCCCAACAAGCACGTCGCATTCGGATACGGGGTGCACTTCTGCCTCGGTGCCGCGCTGGCGCGGATGGAGATGAGCAGCCTCTACACCGAACTCATTCCGCGGCTGGAGTCCATCGAACTGGCCGGCGAGCCCCAACTGGCCGCCACCACCTTCGTCGGCGGACTCAAGCACCTGCCGATTCGCTACTCGCTCAAGTGATTTCGGGATCCTTCGCAAAGCACTTCAGGAAACCGTCGACCGCGGCGACCGCCACGGCCTGGTAGTCGAACTCGGTCAGCGTGCTGATCCTGCCGAACGCCAGCGGACCGATCAATAGCGCGAAAGCCATTGTCCGGTCAACCGGTTTGAGCTCAGCGGCGGCCTGGGGCCCATCGAAGATGACGTCGAACGGCGCCGAGTACTGTTCGGCGATGCGTTCGCGCAGGGAACGCATCTCGGGGCTGCCCCGCTCAGTTTGACCGGCACCGGGCAACCGGCCGATGTCGGGCCCAAGCGACAGCCAGGCCATGGCCGTCAGCGTTGTCGGCACCTCCGCGATCGACTCCGCCCATGCCGACACGATCGCGGTGAGTCGCTCCCGCAGCGTTCCTTCTTCCGGCGGCATAGGTGCCGGCGGGATGAGGCTCATGAACGCCGCGGCGACGAGGTCGTTAGCGCTTGGGAAGTGGCGATACAGCGTCGCCCTCGCTACGTTGGCGCTACGGGTGACCGCATCAATGGTGACCGCACTTGGGCCACCCGACCGCAGGAGCGCTGTCGCGGCGTCGAGCAAACGAGCCCGGGAGCGGGCGGGTCGCGGATCGCTATTCACGGCGGTCATCGTTTACATCACCTCCAACGAGGGAACAAGACTATCGGTCTCGGAACGAGACTGTTAGTCTTTAAAAGTATCCACGAAGGAGCGCGACGCCAATGGTCGACACCCTCGCACGGTCTGCTCAGGATATCGGCGCCGGCATCACCACCTCCTCCAAGCGGGCGCGGTTCTGGTTACTGACGGTCGCCGCCGTCGATGTGTTGTTGGTCATCTCGTCGATGGTTGCGCTCAACGCGGCTCTTCCGGATATCGCGGTGCAGACCTCCGCTAGCCAGACGCAACTGACCTGGATCGTCGACGGGTACACCCTTGTGCTTGCTTGTCTGCTTCTGCCGGCGGGCGCACTCGGCGACCGGTACGGGCGCCGCGGCGCTCTGCTCGTCGGCCTGGCGATCTTCGCAGTCGCCTCGCTGTCGCCGACCATATTCGACAGTCCCGTCCAAATCATCATCGCGCGTGCGGCCGCGGGTATCGGCGCGGCGTTCATCATGCCCGCGACGCTGTCGCTGTTGACCGCCGCGTTCCCAAAATCCGAGCGCAACAAGGCTGTTGGAATATGGGCCGGCGTCGCCAGTTCGGGAGCGATTTTCGGCTTCATGGGGACCGGCCTTCTACTGAGGTACTTTTCGTGGGAGTCCATCTTCTACGGGTTCGCCGCCGCCGCGCTCGCCCTGTTCATCGCGACCTGCACGATCTCATCGTCACGCGACGAAACTGCGACACCACTGGATTGGGTTGGAGCGATTCTTATCGGCGCCGCCGTGGCGGTCTTCGTCTTCGGAGTCGTGGAAGCGCCGGTGCGCGGTTGGACTCATCCAGTCGTCTGGAGCTGCATGTCGGCCGGCGTCGTGCTGGCGGCCGCCTTCGCGGTTGTCGAACTGCGCCGCAAACATCCGCTCCTAGACGTCCGGCTGTTCAGCAGGCCCGACTTCGCCACCGGGTCCGTCGGCATCACATTCCTGTTCTTCGCCAACTTCGGATTCTTTTTTGTGGCAATGCAATACATGCAGCTGATCCTCGGGTACAGCTCACTGCAGACCGCGTTGGCGCTCACGCCGCTGGCAGTTCCGATCATGGTGCTGGGCGCCACCATGCATCTCTACTTGCCCAAGGTTGGCCTGCGGGTCGCGGTTACGCTCGGCTTGTTCCTCATCGCCGCGGGACTCTTCTCGATGCGCTTCCTTGATGCCGGGTCGACCTACCTCGACCTGGTCTGGCCGTTCCTGATCACCAGTGCCGGCATCGGTCTGTGTGTGGCGCCAACGACTTCGGCGATCATGAATGCGGTTCCGAATGCGAAGCAGGGCGTCGCTTCGGCTGTCAACGACACGACGAGGGAAGTCGGCGCCGCAGTCGGCATCGCGGTCGCAGGCTCCGTGCTCGCCGCCCAGTACCACAACGTGCTCGCGCCCGGGCTCGCCGGCTTCCCCGAGCAGGTTCGCGATCAAGCACTCGATTCGCTCGCCCACGCACTCGCGGTCGCCGACCAGATGGGCCCGAAGGGGGCTCGGCTCGCCGACCTCGCGGAGTCGGCGTTCATCCAGTCGATGGACCTGTCGCTGCTGGTTCTGTCCGCCAGCCTGGCCGTCGCAGCGGTGTTCGTGGCGGTGTGGTCGCCGGGCCGCGACGGCCAGCAGCTCGGCCTCCTGAGGCGGCAGACGTCAGGCAGGTCTGCCTGACACTCCGGCATCACCGATGTAGCGCAGCCGCAACGGTTAAGAAACACGGCGCAGCTAGCGTCCCTCAGGGTGACCGAAACCGCCGACAGTACCGAAAACGTCGCGACCGCGGCCGCCGCCAAGCCATTCACCGCCGTCTACGATCCGCGATTGGCCAATGACGACCTGATCCCGCTCGAGAAGCAGACCTGGTCCTCATACAACATCTTCGCGTTCTGGATGTCCGACGTGCACAGCGTCGGCGGGTACGTCACGGCGGGAAGCCTATTCGCACTCGGCCTTTCGAGCTGGCAGGTGCTGATCGCCTTGCTGATCGGCATCGTCATCGTCAACATCTTCTGCAATCTGGTGGCCAAACCGAGCCAGGCCGCAGGTGTGCCCTATCCGGTGGCATGCCGCAGTGCATTCGGCGTACTCGGCGCCAACATGCCGGCCATCATCCGCGGCTTGATCGCTGTGGCCTGGTACGGGATCCAGACCTATCTGGCGTCGGCCGCCCTCGATGTGGTGCTGCTCAAGCTGTTTCCGGCGGTGACGCCGTACGCGGACATCGACCAGTACGGGTTCCTGGGTCTACCACTGCTGGGCTGGGGTACCTACGCGCTGCTGTGGGTGCTGCAGGCGTGTGTGTTCTGGAGGGGCATGGAGACCATCCGCAAGTTCATCGACTTCTGCGGTCCCGCGGTGTATGTCGTGATGTTCATTCTGTGCGGATACCTGCTCTACCGGTCGGACTGGCATTTCGGCTTCGACCTCGGCGGCGAGAAGACCGGCAACACCGTGGTCGTCATGCTCGGCGCTATTGCGCTCGTCGTGTCGTACTTCTCGGGGCCGATGCTCAACTTTGGTGACTTCTCCCGCTACGGCAAGAGTTTCGCCGCCGTGAAACGAGGCAACTTCCTCGGCCTTCCGGTCAACTTCCTGATGTTCTCGCTACTGGTCGTGATCACCGCTGCGGCAACGGTTCCTGTGTTCGGCGAGCTGATCACCGACCCAGTCCAGACGGTCGCGCGGATCGACAGCACGTTGGCGATCGTGCTTGGCGCCTTGACGTTCACCATCGCGACCATTGGCATCAACATCGTCGCCAACTTCATCTCTCCTGCGTTCGACTTCTCCAATGTCAGCCCGCAGCGGATCAGCTGGCGCGCCGGCGGCATGATCGCCGCGGTGGGATCGGTGCTCATCACACCGTGGAACCTGTACAACAATCCCGAGGTCATTCACTACACGCTGGAGACACTCGGCGCGTTCATCGGTCCCCTGTTCGGCGTGCTGATCGCGGACTACTACCTGATCAAGAAGCAGCGCATCGTCGTCGACGATCTGTTCACCATGTCGAAGGCTGGAACCTATTGGTACACAGGTGGTTACAACCCGAAGGCGGTCGCAGTCACGGTGGTAAGCGCTGCGGTCGCGGTGTTCCCGGTGCTGTTCGGCGACGTGCCCGGAATGACCACCACCGCCCAGTACAGCTGGTTCATCGGCTGCGGCCTCGCGTCT